>Ga0315904_10004525_pt1 | contig 19794 bp, 15 predicted proteins | sample LakEriMetagenome_6_FD_203529 | JGI IMG/M metagenome (GOLD analysis project Ga0315904, IMG submission 203529) | Freshwater fungal communities from buoy surface, Lake Erie, Ohio, United States - Buoy 12 MA120 | ecosystem: Environmental > Aquatic > Freshwater > Lake | place: USA: Lake Erie, Ohio...
CTTCTCCATCTCTCAGCGCCCTCTGCGACAGGCGGCTCGTGGGGCGCTTGCGCGAGGCCATCCGGCGGCTGGATTCGGGCATTCCCGAGGGTGCGTTGGCGGGTTTCCCGCTGATGATGGCTCTATGTTTGAGTCCATGGATTCCGGTCGGTCTGTGCGTTGGCGCGGTCTGCCGGCAGGGCCGGGTGCGTCGGGTTTTAGGAGCCTGTTGAAAAACCGGGCCCGGCAGCGGAGCCGGAGTCCATGGTGGTTGGATGAGCGGCTGCGTGAGCGGCTGCGCCGTGGGTTTGGGGGAGGGATCCCCTGCGGGCGGCGGCCCTCTTCCTCAAGGCTTCGTTGCGCCGCAGTCGAAGGTCTCGACCTTCTCCTTTGTTGCGCCTCGCCTTGTGGAAGAATTCCTCGCCGCGCTACCAGTCCGGGTTTTTCAACAGGCTCTTAGCATTGCTGTGTTCTGCGGGTGTGGAGGATGGTGGCGAGGAAATGCCTGATTGCGAAGCGGTGGTGGGCGCAGGATGGGACGCTGCCCGGCAATGGGCATACGAGACTATGGCGAAAACCGAAGCGACAGTACAGGAACTGGTCGACATGATTCAGCGGGGCAAGCTCCGGCTCCCGGAGATGCAGAGGCGCTACGTGTGGCGTTCCACGCGCGTGAGGGACCTCATGGATTCGCTGTACCGGGGCTATCCTTCCGGGGCGATCCTTGTCTGGGAATCGGATGAAGACGTTCCGCTTCAAGAAATGAGTGTTTCGCAGGAACGGTCGGCGACGGGAGGGTCGTGGCTGTTGCTGGATGGTCAGCAGCGTCTGACTTCGCTGTCGGCCGTGATCCGTGGCGTGCCGGTGAGTGTGAGGGGGCGCACACGGCCCGTCGAATTGCTATTCAATCTCGAGCATCCCGAGGCACTGACGCACATTACGGAAGTGCATGATGATTCCGATGAAGACGCCGGCGATGACGACGATGCCGAAGAAGCGGAGGGTGATTCATCGGATGATGAAATGATGCAGCGTTTCAATCGGATGGCGTTTGTGGTGGCGACAAAAAAGCTGCAGCAGTCACCGCACTGGGTGAAGGTTTCCGATGTTTTTCAGAGCGACAGCGATACTTCGTTCCTGAAGGCAGCCGGCATCACAGGATTCGATGACCCTCGTTATGAACGTTATTCGCAGCGGCTGGCGCGTCTGCGTGCCATCCGTAAGTATACCTACCGGCTCGATGTGCTCGAGCGGTCGCTCGACTACAATGAGGTTACCGAGATCTTTGTCAGGGTGAATTCGCTCGGGGCGAAGCTGCGGAGTTCCGATCTTGCCCTCGCCCAGATTACCGCGCGGTGGAAGAACTCGCTTTCCGTGTTCGAGTCGTTTCAGCGGCAGTGTGCCGCGGGCGGGTTTGATCTCGATCTGGGACTGCATCTGCGGAATCTGGTTGCCTTTGCGACGGGGCAGTCCCGTTTTCTCAGAGTGGCGAACCTTGAAGTGGAGAAACTCAAGCCGGCGTGGCAGGAATGTCTTGAGGGCATGGAGTTCGCCATCAATTTCATGAAGAGCAATGCCGGGATCGACAGTCCGGCGCTGCTTTCGTCTCCCTTCATGCTGATCACCGTGGCGATTTACGGTCATCGCCGGCAGTACCATCTGGGACCCGAGGAAGGGCGGCAACTGCGTCAATGGATTCTGCTGGCGAATGCCAAAGGAAGGTATTCGCGGGGGTCGAGTGAGACCATCCTTGATCAGGACCTTGCGAGCATCCGTGAAGGTGGGGCCGCCGAACTGCTGGAGAAACTGCGTCAGCAGGTTGGGCGGCTGGACATTGCTCCGGCGGAACTGGAAGGACGCAATCAGCGGAGTGCCCTCTTCAAGACCATGTTCCTTGCGTTCCGGGCGTCCGGGGCCACCGACTGGCGGTCAAAGTTGGTCATTTCACTCGACCACAGCGGCAGCCAGCATCGCCTCCAGTTCCACCATGTCTTTCCGAAGGCTGTGCTCAAGGGAGCCGTGACCACCAGAGAGGCAGACGACATTGCCAACCTGGCATTCATTGGCGGGAAGACCAATCGTTCCATCAGCGACAAGGAACCAGCGGTCTATCTCCCGCCCCTTGTGGAGAAGTGCGGGGCCCAGGCCTTCGTTTCCCAGTGCATTCCGACCGATCCCGTTCTGTTGAGCAGGGAACAATACAAAGCCTTCCTTGTGCGGCGCAGGGAACTGATTGCCGCCGCGCTCAATCGCTTCCTTGGCACAGAGCCATCCGACGGCCTCTGACGCAAGTTCACAGGCACGGCCCTCGGTGGGATTCCCTCATCGCGGCAGGGTTTCAAGTCGCCTGCTGGCCGGGAGCAGCGGTGCCTCTTATTTCCCCTTCCGCTGGAGGTGTTTTTCGAGGTCGACGATGTATTTCTGGAGTTGGGCGGAGGGTTTGGCGGAGTTTGCGGCTTTGAAGCGGAGGAGGGCTTCTGGGAATTTCTCTTCTTCGAGGAGGAGTCGGCCGAGGCGCTGGAGGGCCTTTGATTGCATGTCCTTGTCCGAGAGTTTGCTGGCGCGTTCGAAGAAGGAAGAAGCCTTTTCGCGGACTCCGGAAGCGAGGTAGTGGTCGCCGAGGAGCATGAGGGCCTGTCCGTCGAGCGGGTTGGCATCGACGATTTGCTCCATGATGCGGGCTGCTTCGTCGTTGCGGCCTTCGGCGAGGGCCATGCGGGATTCGAGTTTGAGGAGTTGTTCCTTTTGGGGGGCGTCGAGGTTGCTGCCGCCGAGCGAGCGGATGGTGGTGATGAGGTCGCGGGATTCGATGCGGGCGTCGGCGGCCGAGAGGAGTTCGGCTTCGCGGAGGGCGGTGGCGATGTCGCGGGTATCCTCGGTTTCGAGGGCACGTTTCCATGCGTGGAAGGCGAGGGCTGGTTGCTGGCCGCGCATGTAGACATCGCCGAGGAGGCGGAGGTCCTTGCCTTTGAGTTTTCCGGCGCGGGCGAGGATTTCGAGGTTTTCGGTGGCCCGGGCGGTTTGGTCCATGGTGACGAGGACCATGGCCTGACGCTGGACGAAGTCCGTATTGTCCGGCTGGTCGCGGATCATTTCGTCGTAGAGGGCGACGACTTCCGTGTATTTCGATTGTTCGACGAGGGCACCGATGAGGCCCGTGCGCCAGTCATTCTTGTCCGGTTCGAACATGAGGGCCATGCGGAACGCCTGTTCGGCCGCCACGGGTTTCTTGCCCGAGAGCAGCGCGTGGCCGTAGAGCCCGTAGCTGACCGGGTCCGTGTCGCCGAGTCGGATGGCAGTGGAGAGCGCCTTGATGGCCCCCGGGTAATCCTGGGTCTGGTGGAGTACGTAGCCGAGGGCGCGCCATGCGCGGCGGAAGTCGCGGTATTTGAGAATGGCTGACTTGTAGTAGGTGGCGGCGGCCGGGAGGGCGTTCCGTTCCACGGCGACCTGGGCGAAGGTGAAGTCGAGGATACCCGAACCAGAGCCATCTGGTTTGATGGCATTCTTGATGGCCATGGCGGCTTCATCCTTTTTGCCTGCGGCCATCAATTCCTGGAACTGCGTGAGGATGGTGCGTTCCTCGTCGGTGATTTTGGGTTCTGCTTCGCTGACTTGGCCATAATTGCCGAGGAAGCGGGAGACGAATTCGCGGTCCTTCCAGACGTCGAGAGGGTAGGCGGGAGCGATGGTCTGCGCGCGGGCTGCGGGGACGAGCGCGGAGCCGGCGAGGGTGGCGGCGAGGAGGAGAGAGCGCATGGGAAAAGGGATGCGGTCAGCCCTGGAACGAGAAGGGTTGCTGCATTTTGAAGGCGACTGGTTTGCCATCGCGCACGCCTGGCTTGAAGCGCCACTGGCGGACAGCGCTCATGCAGTTGCGGAGGAGTTCCGGGTGATCCGATTCGACTGGGCGGACTTCGGCTACGGCACCGTCCGGTCCGACGATGAGGAGGAGCTTGACCTTGCCGGCGACGCCTTTGACCGGCTTGGGATTGATCCTCGTGGTTACGGTGGGTTTGTTGTCGAGATCGGAGGAAGAGATCATGGATCCCGACGAGGCGAGAGATCCGCCGGGGAGGCCCGTGCCACCGGCGAAGCCGACGCCGCCGAGGCCAGCGGCGGAGGCTCCCATGCCATCGCCTGCGGAGCCGCCGAGGGCCGAGCTGAGATCAGAAAGGCTGAGGTTGGCCATGGCCGGGGCGGCGTCCTGGGCTGAGGCTGCCTGGCTAAGGGAAGCGACCTGTTCCTCCGTTTCGCTGGGTGGGGGAGGTTCGTCCTCCGCCTGTGGTTCCGGTTTGTTTTCCTGTTTTGGTTCCTCCAGCTGGACATTCTCCACGACCACCTTCTTGGGGCCTTCCGGGGCAGCGTGTTTCGGCATGAGCATGCCACCGAACAGGAAGATCACGAGGTGGGCTCCCACGCCGATCATGAGAGCGAGGAAGAGCCGGGGGCTTTTCTCGGGACGGTCAGCGGCGCGGCGGGTGCGGTAATCCGCGTCCGGCGGCAGATCTGCGGCGGGTTTGCTGCGGATGAGGAAGGCCATGGGAATGATGAGGCTGAGGTTACTTGCGTTCCACGGACAGGCCGACATTGCTGATGCCGAGCTTCTTGATTTCATCGACTGCCTTGACCATCTGGGTCCAGCTGGCGTCGCCATCGCCATTGACCATCACCTGGCAGTCCTTGGATTCCGCTTTGAGGGCATTGAGTTTGACGCTGAGCTGCGGTGCTGCGACCTTCTCCTTGTTGAAGAACATTTCGCCATTGGCCATGACTGTGACCGTGGCGGTGGCCTTCTTCTTTTCAGCGGGAGCGGCTGCCGAGGCAGCGGGAACCTTCACCTTCATGCCCTCGTTCTTCGACATGGAAAGCGCCATGAGCGTCATGGTCGCGAGCAGAAAGAAGACGATATCGATGAGGGGAATGATCTCGATTTTGGCGACCTTTTTGGCCTTCTTCGCGAATTTCATCGGGTGAATCAGGCGGCCGCTTCCTGACCGGAAGCGAGTTCATGAGTTTCTGCGGAGATGATGCTGCGGGCGCGGGCCTTGAGGAGTTTGTCACCGTTGCGCTGGACGATGAGTTCGAGTCGGGTGGCGGCCGTTTCGAGTTCGTGTTCCGCGTCTTCGACCATCTTATTGAGGTAGTTGAAGGGGATGAGGCCGGCCATGGCGATGAGGAGACCGAAGGCCGTGGCGATGAGCGCTTCCGCGATACCGCCGGTGATGGCACCGCCCGCCGAGAGGTCGCCTGTGACCATGGAGAACGTGTGCATCATCCCGGTGACTGTACCGAGCAGACCGAGGAGCGGAGCGATCGTGATGCCCGTGTCGAGGATCATGAAGCCCCACTTCATGCGTTTGATTTCCTTTGAAGCGGAGAGCGAGAGGGCATCGCTGATGGAAGTGTCGGCATGGTCGAGGGCGTAGCCGAGTGCGCGGGCCACATAGTCGGCGCTGCCATTACCGACTTTCGATGCTGTGTCGAAATCGCTGTTTTCGCAGGCTTCGAGGACGCGGGCCACATCCTTCGGGCGGCGGCGCGTCTTTTCGCGGAGAATGAACCATAAGCGCTGCAGGGCCACGGACGCCACGAGAATGGAAACGAAGAGCAGAGGCCACATGATGGGGCCGCCGGCGATGAAGGTATCGGCCAGGCTGTGCTTTTTGACGAACTGCTGAATGGCCGTGCCGAGCGAGGGATCGAGCGGGAGGATACCCGTGCCGGTGGTGGCGAGTTGCTGGATGCCTGGAGTCATGGTGGGGTCGAGGGTGCGGATGACTGGGTTGGTGGAGCCGGTCTGGCCCATGGCGAATCCGGCGGTGCTGCCGTCCGGCGTGGAGAAAACGGCGACTGGGCCGACGAGGGCGAAGGTGCCCTTCTGGACGACACCGGCGGCATTGACGGCCTGGCCTTCGAAGCGGGTGCCGCCGATGATTTCGCGGAGACGTTCTGCCGAGCGCTGGAGGAGATTGATCTGGAGCGAGAACTTCTCGCGGAGGGGCATTTCAGCGACTTCCGGGGCCTTGCGGGCAGCGTCGAGTTCCGTGGCGTAGCGCTGGACCTCGGCGGGGTGCAGACGGCCTTCGAAGCCGCGGGCGTATTCGTCAAGAATATTGGAAACGACCTGATTTTCGTCGGCGCTGAGTTTATTGGCGGCGCGCAGATTGGTGATGTCGAGTTCCAGCTGATTGACTTCGATCATGAGGGGATCGAATTCGTCCTGCATGTCGCGGAGGGCTTCCTCGCGGGCCTTGAGTTCTCGGTTCAGAGGTTCCTTTTCCTTCTGGATTTCCGATTGGAGGGTACTGAGGCGGGCGATGCTGCGGTCGAGGTCGGCTTTGGCGGATTCCGAGGCTGTGGCGAGGACCGCGGGGACCTTGGGTGGAAGCGGGTTGGCCGGGCGCTGGGGGGACTGCGCATGGGCGACCGCGGCGGTCAGTGTGCTGGCCGCGGCGGTCAGGATGAGGAGGCGGAGGGAGCGCTTCATTTTACGGAGGCAGGCAGAGGGAAGACTTTGGGCGAACCGGACTTGTCGAGCACGTCGATGATCTGGGTGACGTCGCGGGCGATCTCGTTGCGGGTGGTCCATTGCCAGCCGCCGGGACCGGGCGTGCCGGTGCCCGCGAAGTCTCCGGCAAGGTTTACGAAGTAGGCCTGACCGAGACCGACGTAGACGACCGTGACATTTGTTTCGCGGCCGTCCGGCAGCTTGCGGGTTTCCACCGCTTTGTGGAGAAGTGGGCAGGCCTGATTGACCTGGTCGATGAGTCCGACGATCGCCTGGTAGCGGGAAGCGATGGGAATGACCTTTTCCTTGCCTGCTGCGGAGTCGCGCAGGGCTTCTTCGCGGGCCTTCTGCGAGGCATCGAGCTGGGCGACGAGGATATCGAGTTTCTTTTCCTTCGCGATGGATTCGGGGACCAGCGCGACGGCTTCGCGGACTGCTTTCTCGAGGGTATCGGCCATGCCATTGACCTCCGTGGCGGTGTCGCGGATCCTTGTCTTTTCGAGGAGCATTTCCTCCTTCTTGGCGAGGGCTTCCTCTTTCCGTTTTTTGGCGTCGGCGATCTTCTCCTGGAGTTCACGGATCTGTCCGTTGACCAGCTCGATCTGTCCGCGCAGCAGGGATTTGCCTTCGTCCCATTCGCGGCGTTCGTCCGTGACGCGCTTCTCCGTTTCCGCCCACTTCTGGAGGGTTTCCCGGGTGCTTTCGTAGCTTACCGCAGGGGTCGAGGTCGTGGCGGGGGACGGAGCCGGCGGAGCGGGATTGGGAGCCGGAGCAGGCTTCTGGGCAGCGAGATTCCCGGTGATCAGGAGCAGGGAAAGGAGGGAAGGCAGGCGCATGGAGGGAGAGTCAATGCATGTATAGACGCTATCCTCTACTCTGCGGGTTCTTCGTGGTGACGATCCTGTCACTCACGATTTTGTCACATGGGTTCGGATTGACCGGAAAGAACCTGTCAGTCAGCGCCGCTGCACGGGATCGAGTGGATTGGCCGGGCTGGTGGGCGGACCTTGGGTCTGTGGGGTGGCCGCTGGCGACGCTGCCGGGGCCGCTGCGTTGGCCTTCTCGCGGAGTTCCGGGAAATCGGGGAGGATGTCGCCATAGGAAGTGGCGAGGGCGCGGTAGCAGACCGTGGCGGCGGCGGCTTTGCCCTGCCTTTCCCATTGGGACGCTTGCGCTGCGAGCGAGAGGACCATCTGGCGGCGGAGGGAAGCGAGGCGGTGAGCTGCTTCCGGGGCCTTTTCGCTGGTTGGGTGGACGGCAAGGAAATCGCTGAACGCTGTGATGGCCGTTTCGCGGTCGGTGTCCGTGGCGTTGACGCGGGCGGCGTGATTGGCAGTGATCATGGCTGCCTGGAACGAGGAATCGTCTGCGAGGTGGTGTTCAGGCTGATGGGCAGCGAGGTCGAGGAGGGTGGAGCGGGCCTCCGCGAGGCGACCGTACTGCTGGAGGGCGATGGCGAGGGTGTAGCTGGCTTCAGCGGATCCTTCGGCGGTGCGGGCATTGGCGAGGGAATTCTGCGTCATTCCGAGGATCTCATCGCGGGTGAGACGCTGGAGTGATTTGCGCGGCAGTTTGCTGCGTTCCACCAGTTCCATGCGGCGGATGAGTTCGCTGCAGATGCTGAGTTGTCCCTGGACGGCGCTGCTGAAGTGGCCACTGTCCGGGTATTCATCCACGACCTTCTGATAGGCGAGCCATGCGGATGAGAATTCTCCGCTTTGTTCAAGGAGCGAGCCCGTCTGAAAGTTGGCGGCTCCGGCGAAGGGCGTACGGGCGCAGAGCGAGCGGACCTTTTCGAATTTTGCGAGGGCGTCCTTGCTGTCGCCCCGGGCAGCCCGTTCCATGCCATCCTTGTAGAGACGTTCGGCAACTTCTGTGTTTCCCGACCACGGCGATCCCTTGCTCTTCTTGAGCAGGGAAGGCCATGCTCCGGAGGCAGCATCGGCTGCAAGGAAGCAGGCAGCGAAGATGCAGGTGGCCAGCCTCACGGATTATGGAAGCGGAGTGGCTGCCGCGGGCGCGGGCGGCGTCCCGAAAAGGTCGGCGGCCGAACCGGCGGAGCCGCCGGCGGCAGCGGGAGTGGCGAGGTCAGGGCGGTAGGTCTTCTGGAGAGATTCGTCCGATTGCTTGCCGTATGTGACCGTACCGAGGCTTACGAAGACGCCCATTTTCTTCCATGGATTGGGGACCTCGCGTTCCTCGCCGGGGTAGAGATTCTTCACGTAGCCACTGTTGGGTCCGGCGGCGTCGACATGAGGTACGCCCGGCTGGTCGGCGATGGTGTAGTCGAAGCTGAGCACCTGAGTACCGGCATTGCGGAAGCGGATGATGTGTTCCGTATTGTCTTCGTCGATGATGCGGTTGGCGACCCGCAGAGTGACGGGGTGATCTGGGAAGGAGACTGGGCGGCTGCTCACAGTGGTGCAGGAGACCGCGAAGGCAGCCGGAAGAATGAAGGCGAGAAAGCGCGTCATGTGATGGGTGGGGAAGGTGGTATCAGTAGCGGAGGCGCAGGCCGGCCATCCACGATTCGTGGCGGTAGTCGCTGGCGGGACCGAAATCCGCGAGGTCGAGTCGGCGGTACTCGCCGTACACCGAGAAGCGGTCATTGATGTTGTATTCGACGCCGGCGAAGAATTGCTGAGCGAAGACGAATTCGTCCATTTCGAAGACACTGACGCTGGCGGACTTTGTGGGGTCCTTGGTGACGGTCTGGGTTTCGCGGAACCAGAGCTGGGCTCCGCCGATTCCGTAGCCGAGGTATGGCCGGACCCGGCTGAGGTATGGTCCGAGGCGGGCGCGGTAGCGTTTCAGGTCGAGTGTGATGCTGCCATTGAGCATGAAGAGGACGGCATTGAGATCCGTCTGGAAGCTGACGAGGCCGTCGGCGGGGATCTGGTCGGCTGCTGGAAAGTATGGTTCGACCACGGTGGTGGGAGGAGCGCCGGGGAAGGGAGGCGGGAGCGTGGCCACGCCGAGGGGTTGTTCGCCGGGCAGGGAGCCTCTGATTTCGCTGTTCATGAAGAAGCTCTCGAATTCGAGGCCGAGTTCGAGGGGAAGGCGCTTCTGCTTCCATTGGTAGCCGACTTCGAAGCCAGCGATGGCGTTACCGGTGTCATTGCCGGAGCTGTAATTGAAGGTGCGGCCGTCCGGGTAGGTCAGGGCCAGATTCACGCTCTGGGCCTGCGAGCTGCCGCCGAAGACGCCCACGTAGGGACCGTACTTCTTTTTGGCTTTCGCTTCGATGGCCTCCTTGAGGTTGGCTTCTCCGGCGAGGGATAATCCGCAGAGCGCAGCGGTCGTGACAGAGAGGATTCGGAGAAACATAGACAGTTAGTTGGGCGGGATCCTCCGTTCATAGAATTGGCATGGCGGATCCGGTAGTTGTGTTTAGAAACAAAATCGTCACACGCTGCCGGGGTGCTTTAGCTTGCGGCAGAGCTTAGCGGCGGGACACATGGAACGAGTGATCAGAAGACATCATGTGCTGGCTGTTGGGCTCCTTGCCGGGATGGTTCCGTGGTGGCCGCTGAGGGCCGAGGAAGCACCGCCGGTGGAATTGCCGAAGGTGGCGGCGGAACTGGGGCCGGGCATGCTTGAGCCCGACGGTGCGCTGCTCGAGGGTGAGCCTGATGGAACGCTGTGGGACCTTGTGCCTGACGAACCCCTGCCGGGTTTTGACGTTCCGGAAGATGATGAATCGCCACTGGCGCGGCAGGCGGTGGCCTTGGCTCCGTCCGTGGTTTCGCTGCGGGCATGGGATGCGAAGGGCCGGGAACTCGCTTCGCGCTGCGGAGTGTTCATTGCGAAAGGCGGTCTGGTGCTGACCGAACTGGGATTGCTGGGCAGTGCCGGGAAGCCGGAATATGTGAGCGGCATGACGGGTGACGGCCGGGCCTTTCGGGTGACTTCGGTGGTTTATGGCGATGCGCAGCGAGGCTTGCTTGTTGTCCGTGTGGGTATCGAGGGCGCGCCGGTGGTGCTGGTGGCGAAGGGATCGATTCCTGCGGCGGCGGCCGTCCGGGTGATGTCGCTGCATCCTGCGCGGGGTCTGACCCTTGCTGATGCGCAATGCCGCATGGATCCGACGGTGGCGGGAGGTGGGAGTCTGGAACTGACTGGATCCGATGCGCCTGCGGCGGTGGGGTCGCCTGTGCTCGACGCGACTGGGCGTGTGGCTGGTCTGGTGACGCATCGGTTGGCGCTGCGCCAGTGGGTTGGCTATGCCCATGTGGTGACGAAGAGTGATGCGGATGCGCTGGAGGGACGTTCAGGTGTGCCGCTGGGGCGGTATGCGGTGCCGGATGGAGGGGATCCGGCGAAGGATCCGGAATTTCAGCAGGCCTTTCGTCTGCTTGGCGAGAAGAAGGTGACTGCTGGGGCTCGGTTGCTGCTGCGGTTGACGTCGCGCTACCCCCGCAGTGCCGCCGTGTGGAGTCTGCTGGGTGTTTCGGCGTCGGCCCTTGGCGTGCATCGTGACGCCGTGGCATGCCAGCGGCGGGCGGCGTCGCTTGATCCGGAGATATCGGTTTACTGGACGAAGCTGGCCGAAGCTGAGCGCCGGGGCGGCAGCAAGTCCGGCACCGGGGCGGTTGCGGAAGTCTATCAGGCAGCAGCCCGGCAGGACCCGGTGAACGCGTCGGCTTGGCTGGGAAGTGCCGAGGGATTCATCCGGGAAGGAGAGTGGCAGCGGGCGGAAGATGCTGCCCGCAGGGCGGTTGCGCTGCAGTCCGGAAGCCCGCGGGCCCTGCGTCTGCTGGGGTATGTCCTGAGCCGTCAGGGCAGGAATGAGGAAGCGGCGGCCGCTCTCGGAGAATGTCTCAAACTTGATCCCGCGGATGGGGCTGCGGCGGTCCTGAACGCAGAACTGGCGGAACGTGCGGGCCGCAGGGACGAGGCGGTGCAGATGCTGCGCCGGGCGGCCGAAAGGAATCCGCGGAGTGCCGTGGTCTGGCGCAGTTACGCGAGACTGCTGCGCCGGGCAGGTCGTCAGGGCGAGGCCACCACAGCCTTCGAGCGATACCTGAAGATTGAGCAGGATGCCGCTGGCGAGTGAGGGCGCGCCATGCGCCCGAGTGGCTGCATGGGAGGGGGCCGCCCTCGAGGTCTGCAACGAAAACGTTGCCATGGGGAGCTTTCCAGAAACGGCCCATGGTTCTCTACTGCTCATGCCGGTAGACATCGCTCGCAGATGCCGGAAACGAAAATCCAACAGCAATCCGAAATCTTAGTTTATGGCTAAAGCAAACCTTCTCATTGTGGCCGCGGCCCTCATGATACCGGTCGGGGTATCCGCGCAATCAACCAGTAATCTTCCGGTCAGCCGTTCCGCAGGTCTGCTGCGGGTGACGCTCCCGGCCAATCAGATTTCCCTCGTGGCACTTCCCATGGTTGACCGCGTGGTCAGCAGCGGGACCGTCTCTGCGGTGGCTGGGGCTACCCTGACACTTTCGGACGCCGCGCTGACCGGCCTCGTGGCGGCACCGCATTCGATCCAGCTGGTGAGCGGGGCTGGCCTTGGTGCGCGGGTCCGCATCAGTGCGGCGACTGCGAATTCAGTGACGACCGCGGCGGCGATCGCCGGGGTGGCCGCGGGTGACCAGTACATGATTGTGCCGGACGACACGATTGCCACGATCTTCGGGGCGACGAATACGGCGGGCCTGCTGGGTGGGTCGGGGGCTGCCTCGTCGGATGAAGTCTACATTCAGACTGGCGGAGTCCTCACCGGGTACTTCTACAAGGGGAGTGGACTGGGTGGCACGGGCTGGCGGCGGACTGCGAATCCTTCGGGAGCCTCCGAGCCGAATGCGCCGATTGATCCTCTGACTGGTGTTTATGTGATCCGCAAGCCGGGTGGGAATCCGGTGTCGCTCGACATCACGGGATACACCGTGAGCGGGCGACAGAAGCCGACGGTGGTCAGTGGATTCAACATTCTGTCGAACCCGTTCACCCTGCCGACGACGCTGGGCAAAGCGAACCTCAAGGACTTTGTGACTGGCGGAACGGGATCGGCCTCTGCTGACATTGTCTATCTGGAGAATGGCGGAGTCCTGACTGGATACTTCTTCAAGAACGGAGGTCTGGGCGGCACGGGATGGCGCCGGACTGACAGTCCATCGGGAGCCGACCAGAGTGGTGTCGTCCTCACACCGGGCAAGGCGATTCTCTTCAAGGAACAGGCCGGCACGGCTGGGTTCACGCTCCAGGAACCCTTCACCGAGTGATTCCTGATATCTCTGCAAACATCAATCCATCCATTAATCCTCCGAAACAACCCATGAAAAAAACTCTACTTTTTGCCCTGGCGCTGGCCACCGCTGGCTCAACTCACGCCGTCGTCACTCTGAATTCCTCGAATTTCGGGAATGGTCTGGTGACCACCAACAATGCTGCGCTTGCGAGTGGTTCGCTGCGCTTCGGTGTTTTCCCTGCGATCTTTGATTTCGCGGCGAATTCGGCTGATCTGTCTGCTCTCGAGGCGGCCTTCACGGAAGTGTATGCGTACACCGGTGCGATCAACGCGCTTTCGGTTGATGGATTCTACGAGATCTCCCGTCCCGTCGACAATACGGCGTCATTCGAGGGGCAATCCTATGCTTCCTCGATTGCCGGGCGCGCGGTGTATCTGTGGGTGCAGAACACGGGTGCGACGGAACAGGCGATCTTCTCGTCTTCGGTGACGTGGAATTCCGGGGTCGGGCTGCCGCCATTTGAAGTGAACTATTCGCCGGACGTCGGCGTGCCGGGGCTGACGGCGCATGTGGGCCAACTGGCGGTCGGTCCCGATCTGGGTGCTGGTGCCGCGTCGCACCGGCTGGCCGTGGTGATTCCCGAGCCATCGACTGGTCTTGCAGCTGTCTTTGGCGGGCTGCTCATGATGGTGCGCCGCCGGCGCTGAGAATCAAACCAACCATTCTTCAGAATTTGAACTCATGAAACAGAAATCCTACCGAATCCGTGCTGCTGCGGTGGCTGCTGCTGCGGTGGCCGGCAGTGCGCAGGCCGCCTTTGTGGAAGTGCTGAGTGACATCACGCAGGACACTCGCTGGACGAAGGACAACGTCTATATCCTGCGGGATGTGGTCTACGTGCTTCCGCCGGCGATTCTCACTATCGAGCCTGGCACAATTGTGCGCGGCATTGAGGATACCTACTGCGAAGGTGGAGCCATCGGTGACCAACCGGGCTCCCTTTTCATCTGCCGCGGTGCCAAGATCGTGGCGAACGGGACACCCGATGAACCGATCATCTTCACTGCGATTGATGATCCGTATGTGCCTGGCGGAGTGGCTACCATTCCGCAGTCGCTGACCGCGGTCGGGAGTGGTGCGGCGTGGAGCTATGCGGCGAATGGATTCAAGTATCCGAAGACCAAGACCGCGGCTGATTCACCGAATGTGGGTGGTGCTGTGGACAACATCTTTGCGATTTCTGGCCGCTGGGGTGGGCTCGTGGTGCTGGGACGCACGCCGATTGGCTATGATGGCGACAACGACGCACTGCTGCTGCAGTACAACCCGGTGACGGGCCTGCAGAGTGGTGACGCGCCGATCGAACCGAACGGGGCCACCTCGATTCCGTCGTCCAACGATGTGAAGGGTGGGAACGGGGTTGGGTTTGCGCTGATCGAAGGTGGCTCGTTCGACACCGTGACGCTGGGGGCTGCCTTCAATAATGGACTGAGTTCATCGACATCGTTCCGCACGGCGGTCTATGGTGGCGTGAATGTCGGCGCGGCCAGTGGATCGGGAGCGAACATTGATGACAACAGTGGGGTGATGCGCTTCTGCTCGCACCGTTATGGTGGCTTCAAGCTCGGCACGGACAACGAAGTCAACGGCGTCACGCTTGGCGCGGTCGGCCGCGGTACGGTGGTTGAGTGGCAGGACGTCTTCAATAACAAGGATGACGGTTTCGAGTGGTTCGGTGGCTATGTGAACTGCCGCTATCTCTTCACGGCCTTCCAGGGAGATGATGGCTTCGATGGCGACCAGGGCTATCAGGGCCGCCTGCAGTACCTGTTCACCATTTCCGACAACTCGGGTGGAGCCAATGCGCAGCATCCTTCGGGAACTGTGACCGGCCGACTCGTCGCTGACGCCTCCGACCGTCTTTTTGAATGGGATGGATCCGAGGACAACAACAAGGGAGTGACGCCGAACACGCTGCCGCTCATCTACAACTTCACGGCCATTGGAAACCGCGGGGCAGGAGCATCACCGACGGCTGGCAGCAGTGACCAGGGTGTGCTCGCACGCCGGTCCACCGGTGGCGAATGGCGCAACGGCCTCTTCGAGGACATCAACTCCAATATCCTTGGGGGCGACTCGACGGTTGGTTCATCTGGTGTGGTGGCGGCTTCCAACTACTACTTCAATACCGGAGCCACCCTGACCGCGAGCCTTGGAGGCAACACCTTTGCGGCAGCGGCGTTGAATGCCTCGGCGCTCCGCAAGAAGGGGACCGATTTCCACCGGGATCAGGCGGGACTTGACCCTCGCATGACAGCGGCCACCCCGCTGCGTACGGCGGCGACCGACGCGCCTGCTGCCGATGGTTTCTTCACGCCGCTGCGGCGTGCGGGAGCCATGGCCGACAGCAACATGCTGATTGGCTGGACGGGGATTGACAGTGTCGGGCTCGTTGATGCGGTCACCGTTCCGCGTCCCGAACCGATCCTTGGAGTCAGTGGCGGCAACGCGACGGTGTCCTTCGCGGCGGCTACGGTTGATGGCAATGCGGTGGTCTATGCGGTCGAGCGTTCTTCGGATCTGCGGGTGTGGACGCCGCTGGGTGTGGTCAGCGACGGAGCGGCGGGCGACGCGAATGCGGCGGCGGGTCAGATCACATGGCAGGACACAGCTTCGGTGGCTAATGGCGTGCTGCATTACCGGGTGATTCCGCAGTGATCAGCAGGAATTGACTCAGCAGAGATCGGGGACGGGTCCGGCGACGGGCCCGTCCTTTTTTGTGGCTGTGGGAGCATGATCCGGAAGGCCCTGCGGGCACGGGTAACGAAATTGTCACCTCAATTCACTGTCTCCCGGGGCCTGCCGCGGCATCATCGCGGCAGCCCTTTCTCCACCCAGATCCGCATGCTGATGGCCCCCCGATTTCCGCTGCTTTTGCTTGCTGCACTGATGGATTCTGGTGGTGTGTGCCGGGGTGTGGAGGAGCTGGTGCCGGGGGTGCCGCTTCCGATTGCCAAGGAATCTGAAGTGGGCGGGACCGGGCCGCAGGCGGGCAATTCCCGGAATCTGGAGGCAGCCGATCATCTGCTGGCGAAACTGACCACGGATGAGGACGAACATTTCCGGGCGCAGTTGAAGCTTTGCGGGGCGCTCATACGGCTTGGGTCGCATGGGGAAGCGAAGCAGCGCTGGAAGACCTTTGGGCCATCGTATCAATCGCTGCTTGCGGCTGAACTGGCGATGGCGTGGCAGAAGCGTGGGGAAGCGGCGCTGGCGGCGGAGGCAGCGTCCCTTGCGGAGAGTTCGCTGCCTGCGAGTGACACATGGAAGACGACGCGGAGCTGTGCGCTGCTGGCCGAATTGTTCCTTGAGCAACGGAAAGAGGAAACGGCGGCGGCGTGGTTCCGGCGTGTCAGTGATCCCCTTGACCGTCAGGGATACGAAGCGGCCTATCTTCTGCAGAAACCTGAGCCTGAGCAGATTGAGGTATTTCTGCGCAGGCCGGCCAATCAGCATTTCGGGCCGCAGGTTCGTTTGCTGTGTGGGTTGGCGGAGCGGGAAGCCGCGGCTGGGCGCACTGCGCAGGCGCAGGAACATCTGGGGAAGGCAGCGGACGTGGTGCGGGAGGCACGGCATCCATCTGCGCCGCAATCGATGCCGCTCATCATTGAGATGATGCATCGGTTTGGTGTGGAGAGTTCCGTGGTGACGTCGGTATGGGAAGCGTATGCGGGAGCGTGCCGGAAGTATCCTGATGATGCGGAATGGAAAGCGCCATCGCTGGCGGAAGCGGGGCGTCTGGCCCGGCTCATGGGGATGGGGGATCGTATTCCGGCGATCCGGGAGGAAGCCGAGCGATCGTCCCGGGCGGTTTTCTTTTTGTATGCGCCCTCGTGCTGGCTGGCCTGTGCGCGCATGGCGCTGGGGGATGGGGAGAGTGCGGAGGCTGCGCGTCTGGTGAAGGAAGCGGTGACGAATGGGGCGGCCTATCCGCATCCCCGGGGACGGGCGATGGGATTGTTTGCCGTGGCACTTTTCCATGTGGAAGAACAGCTGGCGATGTCGCCCGAGACCATGGGGGAACTGATGAAGTGATCATGATTTCCGGAGCTGTGATGAGAGGTTGGGCGACGATCCGGAACATGTCCGGGGTCATGCTGGTGACGGCGTTGCTATTGGTTTCCGCGGGCGCTGGCTGGGCGCAGGAAGCGGCGGCTGGACGGATCACGGGGACGGTGACCGACGATGATTTCGGGTACCCATTGCCTGGAGCGACGGTTGAAGTGGAAGGTCAGGACGTGGCCGTGCAGACCGACCGCGATGGAAACTTCGTGATTCCGGCGCTGCCGGCTGGTGCCTATACGCTGGTGGTGGTGAAGGATGGCTATGCCCGGGGCCGGAGCGGGCGCCTCGTGGTTTCGGCGGGGCAAGTGCGGCAGGCGGGGGTCAGTCTGGTTCAGGATGTGGAGGAACTTCCGGTGGTGGAGGTTCTCGCGGAGGAACCTGAGGCGGCTCCGGTGCTGCCGGCGCTGCAGCTGCAGGCAGACATCACGGCGATTGCCAGTGTGCTGGGCAAGGACTTCCTCTCGAATACGGGAGCGCGCGACGTGGCCGCTGCGGTCACGAAGGTGGTGGGCGTCAACGTGGTGGACGGCAAGTTCGTCGTCATCCGGGGACTCAACGACCGTTACAATACGGTCTATCTGAACGGGAACCGGGTACCCAGTTCCGATCCCGACCGCCGCGCGGTGCCGCTCGATCTTTTCCCTGCCAGTGTGGTGCAGGACATCATTACATCGAAGACCTTTCTGCCGAATCTGCCTGGGGAAGCGACGGGTGGGCACATTGTCATCAAGACGCGGAACCGGCCTGAGGAACCGTTTGCGAACTTCAAGGTTGGTCTGGGCTACAACACGCAGACGACGGGGAATCCTGAATTTCTCACGTACCGTGGTGGCGGTACGGATATGTTTGGAAATGCGGACGAGCGGGCCCTTCCGGATCTGCTTAAGACGATTGATTACGATCAGTACTTTTTTGGGGAATCGGACAATCCTCGGAAAGAGGCGCTGGGGGAGTATGCCATGAAGACGCTGAGTCCCGAACTGGGCAGCATCATTGCGGAACCACAGCCGGACATGACGGTGGAGGGCAGCATCGGCACACCGTTCACGTTCTGGGGCCGCGATGCGGGCGTCTTTCTTGGATTCGATTACCAGAAGCGTTATGGCTATGTGCCTGACGAAGTGCAGGGCCGCGTGGGTTTTCTTCCGGATGGGACCGAGCAGGAACCGTACATTCCTACGCTGGTGCGGCGTGGACTGGAGACCACCCGGGCGGGTGTCCTCGTGGGAGGATCGGTGAAGCCGGCTGATCACAGCGAGATCACGGCGACCTATTTCTTCAATCGGCTCGCGGAGGATTCGACGAATTTCCAGTACGGCCGTCCGCGTGGGGAACCGGATTCACCGGACTACTCCGTGCGGGAATCGATTCAGTATTCGCAGCGTCAGCTGCAGACGGCGCAGATTGGCGGGGATTTCTGGTTTGGGGACGGGCAGACGCTGTCGTTCCGGCCCTCGCTTTCATGGAACAAATCGTATCAGCTGCAGCCGGATACGAGGGTGTTCACGACGCGGTATGATCTGCAGCGGGCGCTTGATGGATTTACGCCGCAGTATTTCACGCAGCCGACGCCGAGTCTACCGGCCTTGCGGCGGTACTGGGGGGAATCGTTTGATGACAATCTCTCGGTGAATACGGAATTCGACATGTTCCTGAGCGGAGCCAAGGACGCGGAGGATTATCTCAAGGTGACTGTGGGTGGTGGGATTGATGATTCGGACCGGCGGTACCGCGGGGACACCTTCACGTACGACGAACGCCTCAATGGACGGATTTATGATACCGCCGTGCTGCCGACCGCTCCCGACCCGGACAGCTTTGGCGATAACTTCACCCGACTGAACAGGGAACTGATTCTGATCCGGGAATCGCTGGCTCCGGAGCTTTACGATGGCAGTCAGCGGATTGGATCGGCCTTTGGGATGCTCGACTGGAAGCAGGGACCGCTGCAGTTTGTGGTGGGGGCCCGCGTGGAGACGACCGATTTCACCACGGATGCCACGGACATTGAATTATATGGCAATGTGGGTGAATCCTCGAATCCCGGCACCAATCTTGTGCAGCAGGAAGACCTTGAGGAATATTCCCGCATCACGGGCGGCGAGAATCTCTACAATGCGATTCTGTCGGATGGCAGCCGGAATCCCTATGTGGCTGGGCTGACCCGTTCCAGCATTACGCAGACTGACGTGCTGCCTGCGGCGGCGTTCACATGGGAAACCTCGGATGACACGAGGCTGCGCCTTGCGGCGTCGCGGACCGTGGCCCGTCCGTCCTTCAAGGAAATCGCGCCCGTTCCGTTCCTCGATATTTTCGATAATGCCATTTTCATCGGAAACCGCCGGCTCGAGATGTCGTCGATTTCCAATTTCGATGCGCGCTTTGAATATGCGAAGGGCCGGACGTCGGCGGCGGCTTCGCTCTTCACGAAGATGATCGACAATGCCATTGAACTGGAGAACGGGGCGGTGCGGCGCTTCTCGAACGTCGAGGAAGCCCAGGTCTACGGCATGGAACTCGAATTCCAGGGGTCGCTCGGCTTCCTCACGGAATCACTCGAAGACATTTCGCTTGGCTTCAATTATTCGCGGATCTTTTCAAGGGCCGTGCGGGCCCGAGCCATCTTTGGTGACGATTCCCGCCGCCTCCAGGGGCAACCGGATTATATTCTCAATTTCAATATCGGTTACGACCACCGCGACTGGGGTCTCTACACCGGCCTTTTCCTCAATGTGACTGGCCAGATGCTTGCTCTCGCCGGCATCAACGAGGAATACCCCGACATCTATCAGATGCCAGTTTCCACGCTCGACTGGTCCATGTCCAAAAAACTCGGCAAGGCCGCCAAGCTCACCTTCCGCGCCGCCAATCTCCTCGATGCCGACTTCGAACGCCGCTACGGCGTCGGTGACCAGAAAATCTTCTCAAGTTTCCAGCGCGGCAGAAATTACTCGCTCTCCCTTGGCTTTGATTGGTGAGCTG
>Ga0315904_10004527_pt1 | contig 19791 bp, 19 predicted proteins | sample LakEriMetagenome_6_FD_203529 | JGI IMG/M metagenome (GOLD analysis project Ga0315904, IMG submission 203529) | Freshwater fungal communities from buoy surface, Lake Erie, Ohio, United States - Buoy 12 MA120 | ecosystem: Environmental > Aquatic > Freshwater > Lake | place: USA: Lake Erie, Ohio...
GGTCGCATGGCTGTCGAAATACAACAAAACCCTAGACGAGAACTAGATGAAAGCGGTGAGCAGAAATGGAAACCATCAGGAGTGATGGTTACCAAAGCGCACTGGTGGGTCTATGTCTACACACTTGATGGCGACCACGGGGCATTCGTGGTTGTATCAGTCAAGCGTCTCAAGAAATACATCAAGAAGAATAAGTCAAAGTTCCCATTGACTGACTTCGCAAAGAATTCAGACAATCCAGCAAGAGGCTATGTTCTTCAACCTGAAGACGTAATGGACATGATGATTAACCCACAATATGACGAAGCGTAGAGAAACACCATACGAACAACTCATTAACATGAGAGCCAAGCCAACCTCATACGGGGATGGCAGGGTCAACTATGAAGCCATTATGATGGCTGAACCACACGAAGAAATAGAAGACGAACAGTGGGACCGTCTTGAAATGAAAGAAATAGTTTCAGACTATCTACTGGAACTAGACCCACGTGAAACGTGGATTATCAACGCCATTATGAGTGAAAACAAATCACTGCAACAAATAGCAGACGAACTTTCTTTCACTAAAACCCATGTGTGGAGACTAAGAAACCAAGCATTCGCTAAACTAAAAGCGCTAATGTCGCAAGACACCAAAATACGAAAGAAGATTCAAATGGCTTCCACATGGGAAGAATCCGCAACACAATGGATGATGGCAATCTCCGACACAGACGGTCAACGTCCGTCGTCAATCGCCTACATGGAGGACGTACTCGAATACATGCGCCAAGCTGTGCTAGCCGAAACAGAACCACGTTCAGATTCGTTTTTAATTCTAGCGAAGCGCACAGTTGCGCTCGCTCGTGAACTAGACGAATGGGACACAGGAGAGATGCTGTCGATGGTAATCGGCAAGCAACGAGACTACGGACATGGAAACATTAACAGCTTTGGTCTCATCGGTATTGTAGTGCGTTTATCTGATAAAATTGAGCGATACAAAAACTTGATGTTAAAGAAAAGAGAACCCAGCCATGAGTCGCTGGTAGACACAATCCACGACATTGTTGGATACTGTCTTATCGCCCTCATGTTCCTTGATGGAACATTCCAGCTCAAACTAGGAGAAGAACAATGAGCGAAAACGAAAACAAAGACCGTGAACAGATTGACATGTTCTGGGTAGTGGCAAACATCTTTGCACTCATCTATGTCATTGAAGAAAAGTTCGGTCCGCAAACAGTAGAGCAACTGGTTCAGGTAGCAATGGAAATTGAAAAGTCAATGAAAGAAGAGAACCAACAGCAATGAGGTCACGGCAGTTCACAGTCGCTTTCCACAAAGAGGTTAACGTACGTGAACTGTCCAGGATTCTTGCTACTCACTACGGGGTGGAGAACGTAGAGGTTGGTGCAGGCATGCAAGCCAACGGGTTGGACTTAGGATGGATAGTGGTACACAATGAGCGACAAAAACGACTGGATAAATGAGTTCATACCATCAGAACAGGTGGAACAAATTCAGGCAGAAGCAAATAGAATAATCAAAGGGCAGGAAACATATTATGAAATGACAGTCCTTATGACGCAAGAAGACATGATTCATGCTGTCCGTGCATTTCATTTAATGCAGGGCGGAGACATGGATTCATGGATGATGGGCATGTCGATACTTGCTGCATTGATTGACACAATGGAGTACGCATTGGACCGCGACGATGTGGATGTGTGGGAAGATGACTGATGACATTGTGACCCGACTAAACACGGAAGACATGACAAAGGCGTATTACAAAGCGTTTCCTAAGGTCGTAACGCTTGAAGATGCTATGCGCCAAGCACTTGAATCGATTGCCGAGATTGAACGCCTACGGGCAGAACTGGAGTATGTTCGTGACATAGAACTAGGGGAATGTCGCTCAGAATATACAAAAATTAGCAACAAGTACGACAGACTGTTAAAAGAACAATGACAACCATCGTTGCAATCCAAGGCTCTAACTACGCAGCAATCGGTACCGACTCACGCATCTCATCATTCGATGAGGGCGGGATGGCGTACCAAATCACAACACTAGGTGCGGGTTCATCAAAGATAGCGTTCAACGGTAAATACATTCTTGGTGCAGCAGGAGATGTGAGAGCCATCAACATTCTCCACCATTCATTCACACCACCAGTTCCATCACCGGCTACCAAAGGAAAGAAACTCGATGCATTCATTACAAATAAATTTATCCCTGCCCTGCGAGAATGTTTCGAACTGCAAGGATACGCCATGCCCGAACGAGATTCTTCTGAACACCTTGCAGAACATGGTTCAACCATACTTGTCGCAATACATGGCACAATCTATGTTATTGAAGGCGACTACAGCTGGACTTCCGACTCCACAGGCATCTACGCACTAGGAACAGGCGCACCATACGCATTGGGTGCACTAGCTGTGTTAGCCAAAAATAACAACATCCCACAAGCGACAGCCAAGAAAGCAATCCTGCAATCACTGCAGGTTGCTTCAAAGTTTGACCCGTACACAGGTCCACCATTCAGCACTATGGTGCAGGAACGTTAAGCGTCAACCTTCTGCCAATGCCACGGCTCATACTCAGGATTCTTTGAGCCATCAGGGCGAACAGGCTTACCCTGTAAATAGAAACCGTATGTGGGTGCATTCTTATCCAGCCATGCGAACACAGCAGGGTCAGACAAATCAAAATCAACAGCCAAACCATAACCATGATTAGATGTACCTGGCACCGCACTAGGTGCCTTTCCACGCTTCAAGTAATACGTCTTCTTATCGAAACGGCGAATCACCGTAGGGATTCTGCCTTCATTCTTCAAACTGAAACGGTCCATAAACATGACGTACTGACGTTCATACGAACGATAACCGTTGCCAGTCAACCTCAAATCAACACCCTCAGACCTTGCATGCTTCCACATAGCATTGAAAGACTTGGCAACGGGTACATACAGGTACCCTCCAGCTTTTGTTTTACGTAGCAGCCTTCTGGGAAGCTTCCCATTGGCTACATGTCCCAAAGCTTCAGGCACAACCAATCTCTTAGTTGGATAATTCAGCTTCACTGTGCTCCTCTTCTAATGGCTTCTTCACGGCTTCTACGGTCCTGCTCCTCGAACTGTCTACGCAACTTCTCAGCGTTAATCTGACGCTCACCAACCGTAGTAATTGGCGCACCAGTCAAGAAGTTGAAAACATTCAAACCTTGACGTTCCTCAGAACGTTCAGTCGAAGGCAACAAGTAACGCTCAACTTCCTGCAAACCAGGAATCAAACTAAGGGCAGCGTACAAATCTTTCTGTGAGGCAAGGCGTTGCCCACCAGAAGACTGCACACCCTCACCCAAACCAAACAAGTTGGCCAAAGCCAACACAGGTTCAGCAGCACGAGACGCACCCTGTAGAGGCACAAACTTCTCACTACTTAAAGGAATATTTTGATAGAACTGACGACCAGACCAATACTCCAACGCTGTCTTCAACAGCGGGTTCAAGTTTTGACCAACACGAACAGGGTTCTTCAACATTTCCAAATCACGTTGCACCTGTGTATAACCAATATCAGGCACCGCATACAAGTTGCCACCAAACGGCAACTTGAATCCGCCACCTTCCTTAATCCACTCTGGAACAATGTCATCCTCATCCCCGGCATTCAGGTTGCGAGCCAACGAATTATACATAGCGTACGTACGTGGGCTAAGCCACATCTGCTCCAACTGTAACGGCAAGTTACGGCTCATAAAAATCCAGAACGGAACAAACGCTCTAGCCTGTTCATCCAAGTTAGACAACTTGCTGTAGTTGAAATGGAACTTCTCGATACGCCCAACAGCTTGGTCTAAACCAAGACCCTTACCACCAAGCTCTACAGGAAGAATAGCATCTAATGCTTGCCCCATACGCACAGCACCCTCGACATTCATACCAGCGTTACGAGACACACGGAACAAACCACGCTCCGAAATCCTTGTGGCAGCATTCGCAATTTCTTGATACTGTCCACCACCAGCAGCAAACACTGCGTCCAAAGCACGCTTAGCGTATGGGCGCAAAGCTGGGTCAATATCATTCAACCATCCCAGAGGATTACGGCTGAAAGCACGCCACACATCAACACCACGAAGCATGTTCTTGGTAGAAACACCAGCCACATAATTCATTACAGTTGCACTAAGAGCGTTACGAATATGGAAACGTGGAGACGTAGTCTTAATCGCTTTCCAAATCTCAGTGTACTTATTAATGGCCTGAACAATTCCCTGCGCATCTTTTGGTTTAATTTCAAGAACACGCTGGAACAACGGAGCCATTTCTTCAGCTGCATAAACCCCGGTATTCCCGATTTCTTGGAAACCATCAATCAAGGCACGCTGCATCACCGTAACAAACTCTCCAGCCTTGGCTGTCTTGATTGCCTCCTCAAGTGGTGCACGTTCTGCAGACAAAGCCATAAGCTTTGCTGCATCCTCATGTGCACGCATAGCCAAAGACAAAGAAGTACGTGACTCCGGAGTTGGCAAACTGTTTATGGCAGCCACAATGTCGGACATCTTCATACCCATGCCATACAGCATGCTCGTATCCTGAATAATCTCAGGAGTCATATCGTTAGGCAAACCAGCAATACGTTGAGTTAAACCATCAGGGTCAATCAACTTATATGATTCCTCAATCCACTCAAACACCTCATTAATGTTTTCGTAGTTGCCCTTTTTCTTTAGCTTTGGAATGTCTTTCAATACCTGCTCAACAGCTGGAATCCAAGACTCAATAGAAGCCTTAGACCTTTCTATCTCATCCAAAGAGTTTCTAGCAGCAGCCACAGAAGCGTCGTATGTTTCACGTATTCCACCAATTAACACCTGTGTCTGAGCCAAATCACCAGCAGCAATCAAAGCATCGGGATTAACCTCGTACGGCGCAACACGAGTCTGAGCTTTCAGTTTTTCAATAGAAGCCTCCATCTCTAACTCCGCTTGAGAACGCTTACTCACAGCTTTCAACTCGTCTGTCTTGGTCTTTAAAGTGTTAGCAGCAGAAGCAACCCTGTCCTCAAGAGGGATATAACGCTCCATAGCGTCCTCAAGATTCTTCTTCTCCAACTCAAGTTTCGCCCTGTCGGCAATAACATTCTTACGAGACTCAGAGTTCAAACTAAGTTCATCACGTACAGCACCACGCTGTGTTTCCAAATCCCTAACAGTATTCTGAAGATTTTCCAAATCCTGCTGCTGCTTCTTAGTGAAACGCTTACCCCTGGAAAGAATATCATTACGTTTTGTTCTTGCAGCATCAAGATTAGCCCTAGCTGTTTTAAGCTGGTCATCAAGACCAGCCAAACGCTGCTTAATAGGCTTCATGGTGGCAATCTCTGATTTGGTTTCAGCTGTCTGAGCAAGACGCTCATCAAGAACCTTCAAATAATCCTTAGCCCTAGAAAGAACTGTTTTGCCACGACCACCAGGCATCCCAGCAACAGCAGTAGCCAAAGCACCCTCAGAATAGATAGCATCCATCTGCTTTTCCAAAGCAACAATCTCAGAGTTCAACTTAGTAAACTCACGAGTCAAAGAACGGGCCTCTTGAACACCACTAGTGCCATCAATAATATTTCTAGCACTAACCCTACGTCCCTGTGGTGGAACACCAAACTCACGCATCTGTGAAGCAGCATTACGGAAAGACTGACCAATATCCTGAGCACGTTTAGCACTCTTAGGTCTCTTCGCTGCACGCTCCGCTGCAGCAAGAGCATCATAACTTTCAGCCTGCTCCAACATGCGACGAACAGAATCCTGAACCTCTTTTGTGGTAGCCGAAACACGTGGGCGAGACTTCAATCCATTAACCAATCGAAGGTTGTAAGACCTGAGATTTTCCAGTTCTTGAATCTGGGTCTTAGCAGCTTTTTCAGCAAGAATCATCTTGCCAGTTTCCTTAGCACCACCAGCAAAACTAATACCTGATTCTTTTTGTGCAGCTTCAATAGCTACACGTTGAATCTCTTCAACCCAAGCATTAGCTGATTCTGGACCATACTGCACACCCTTTTTTGTTGGTTGAATTTCACCCTTAAGACCCTTGGCAGTAGAAAAATCTTCACCAGTAATACGTGTTCTCTGAATGAGGTTCTTTAATCTTCCTGATTGAATATAATTCTTGGCAGCCACAGGGTCGCCACCAGTAATCAACAAAGCAATATTTTGTTGAATCTCATTACGAGTATTAATAAACACCTTGTCAATATCTCGTCGTGCTGTACGACCAGAAATCATCGTCAAACCTTGATTCTTGAACTCAGACAAAATCTGTTCAATACTGCGGTTGTCTGCAACCATTTCACCAACAGAAGAATACAAACCAGCAGTTTTAGTTCTACTAGCTTTAGTTAATGCAGCGTACTCCTGCCAAACATCATTCAAATCATTAAGGTACTCACGCAATTGACCCCAAGTAGCTACAGCCTGTTCCTCGCCACGGGCAATAGCCAAACCAAGAGCAGTATCACGTTCCACAGCCTTACCAGAAGAAACCCTGTAGTTCTGAATCTGCTCATTAATTGTCTTAATCCTGTTAGACAATGAACGGTTCTGTGATTCAATAACTTCAATCATCACAGAATCTTCAAGAACCTCACGCTCAACCTTTGTGAGTTTCTTATTGGTTTTAGCCATCTCGGCATCAATAATGCGCATTCTGCGACCAAAATCAATAGAAGTCCTAGCCTTCTGAACAGCCTGATTCAACTGCTCCTGCGCTGCATACTGATAAGCCCTAGCAGCACCCTCATCATTCAACGTCCTAGCATTTGTCTCCAAAGCTTTAGCAAGCTTTTCAAACACGTTACGAGCATCGTTAGCAGCAGATTCTAATCCAGTTTCAGCAAACACGGCATCATATGTTGCTTGAGAAACACGTGCAAGGTCAGACTTCAGCTGACGTTGTGCCTGATTTCTTACCTGTTCACGAATCTCGCGTTCAGTTAATTCAATAGGACCATCATAAGCACGAGAAATAGCACCAAGTCTTTTAACATTGGATTCAGCTTCTTGAATCAATCTATTAATTCTTGCTGTTTCTTCACGAACAGCACGTTCTTTAATTAGACCCAAACGCCTAATTTCATCATCGATGCGCTGTAAATTTGGACCAGCAGTTTCACGCATTGCAGTCAAAGAACGAACACCAGAATCAATTTGTCTAATCTGTGGAGTGGTTATATTCTCAAGCTGACCACGCAAAGAATTCAGCTCTTGACGAGCTTCATCTAAAAACTGTTTAGTATTGGAATCCGGAATTTCTGGCTGGAAACGGAACTCCCCACGAACAACACTGCCATCAACGCCTTCAGTTAAATCCTTATATATCTTTTGCGCATTTTCTAGTCTCTTCTGCGCATTATATAAATCATTCTCAGCTTTCCTGATTGTGGAAGCCGAAAGATTACGTCCACGCTTTCCATTTAAAGCATTTTGCTTCTTTATAACATCGGCTTCAAAACGCTGAACATTCTGCAAAGCACGATTAAGTTTCTGCTCAGGAACAACACCACCACGAGCAACTGAATCATAAATCAAATCTTTAATACGGGTAACTTCTTCCATTACATCATCAGGAAGAATCAACCCAGCATTATCAATAGAACGACGCAACAGATAACCAGTAGACTCACCATCAAGACGCAGACGTTTAGCCAAACCAAAAGACTCATCACCCTGTGTGCCAATGCGTACAACCTGTGTCACTTCTTCAGCTGGACGACCAGTAGAAACAGCGTCAAGCTGTTGCTGCTGCTTGATGGTTGATTTACCCATCGCCTGCTTAGCAGCCTCTGGAAGTTTGCTCTCAAACTTTTTGCCCATGTTGACTTTCTTATCAACATCGTCTTTTAGTTTCTGCAACGTTTCAGCCATATCATTGTATGTATCCAAAGTGGCGTTTAGTTGGTTGGAACGAGCCTTAACGTCTTCAACTTCGTTCATTAACTCTCTGCGAATAGCAAGACGGTCTTTGCGTAAAGCACGCATGTCTTCGCCATGCTTGGCAATATCGTTATTAAGTTTAGTAATTTTTGCTATACGAATATTTTCGTTAAGTTTAATTGCGTCTGATAAATCAAGTTGTTCAGCATGTAAAGCAGAAATTTTTGCATCCACAGAGAGGGCATCACTAGACATCTGTGAAAATATATTGTCTGAACGCTGAACCAAATCCTGAAAAACTTTTTTCTGGTTAGACAAACGAACAGCCAAAAGGTCTTTCAAACTCTTCGTAGCAAGAGTTATTGACTGTTTGGCACTAGTCTCGAGACTCTTCAAAGCGTCAGCAGTTCCGTCAAGGAGTTCTTTCATTTCTGCTGCAGCAGCACGGTTAGCTTCTTTTGTGCCAGCTATATCTTTAACAAACTTAAAAGCTTCTTTGTCGTCAATACCGACACCCATTTTCTTCAGTGTTTCAACCAAAGCTTTATCGCCAACACCTTTACCCATACCCTGAACATATGCGTCTGCAATGCGACGAATATCTGTTTCTAAAACATCTTCAGTAATACGGTCTGGGAAAGCACGACGCAAAGTAGCATTAATATCCTCAGCAGTACCAGTCTTGAAAATTACTTCCTTGCCAAGAATCTTGTATTTACCAGCCTTAATACGTCGAGCCTGAGCAAAAGGGGACTGTGTAACATCATCAACGGTAGCAAACATTGTTGCACCCAAATCACGAGCCAACTCCTCATCACCAGCCAACAAACGACGACCAGAGCGACTCCAAATGTGAGGAACATAGTTATCTAAATAGCCAATTTCCTCACCAGTGGAAAGTTTGAAAGACTCACGAACATCGTCAAAAAACTTCCTGAATGTAGCAGCCTTAATATTATTGGGGTCAGCACCAGACTCCAAGGCACGAGTAATAGCAATTGCTTCCTCATTGCCATCAATAGATTTTCCTAGCTCACGACCAACAGCACTCCATGTACCAGCAAAAGCACCACCAACAGCAGCACGTTCATTATTACTTGCAATAAACGTAGCAGCCTGTGTAGCACTAATAGCACCACGACCAGTAGCCAACTTCGTAATAGCCTCTTCAAGACCCTGAGGTGCGCTACGCAACAAACCATCCCTAGTGGTCACCAATTTCTGAACAGGACCAGAACCAGTAATACGTGCACGACCACGAGCAAGCTTGCGAGAAATATTCTCGCCAGTCTTGCCACCAACAAGACGATACTTATTATTAAAATAAATACCTGGCTGGCTAAAACCAAACATAGTGCGCTCAGCACTAGTTAAATCACCAACACCATACTTACCAGCACGAGTAATAATGTCATCCAAAGCTTCTTTAGTTATGCGACCACGAGCAACATTCTGTACACCCTGACGAGCAATAGCAGCAGAGCTCGCAGCACGACCGGTTACACCGGCAACAGCAGAACCACCCAACGTCAAATACGTCAACGGGTCAGTAACAACATCACCAGCAAAACCAGCAATACGGTCAAGCCACTTATTACCTAAACCACCAGACTCGGCAAGAATATCACCAAAACCAATATGCCTCTGTGTTTGCCCAACAAAATCATTCCAAGAAGCCTTGGTGTTCTCGTTCATGTCAACAAGGTCAGCAAGTTCCTTGATACCAGAAACAATACCGGCACGACCCAAATCCAAAACCTCCAAAGGTTTTGTGATTGCCTTACCTAAAGGACTTTCCAAAGCCCCAGCAATAAGACCCTTCCAACCACCAGGACCACCAGAATCTGCAGAACCAGTTTTCTTCTTAGAAGAATATGCTGCATAATTAGCAGCAGCCTGCTGTTTCAAAGAGTTTCCGGAAGCCCCATAAGCACTACCGCCCTGGGCAGCAATACGGCGAGCAAGTTCTAAACGGGGGTCAACAGCCATACTAAATAAGGAAAATCGTTACTTCATCCCACGCAACTGCGAAAGCATCGCAGCACGACGAGACAGAGTATCCACAAATGGGGTACGACCAGCAGATTCCAAAGACTGGACATTCTTTGCCAGATACTCCTGTCGCAGCCCCTCCTGCTTCACACGCTCCCCCTCCAATGTCTTCACCAAAGCCTTCTTACGTGCAGGAGACAAAGACTGAATCTGTTTAGCCACAGCAGGGTCCAAAGCAGAAGTATCCAGTCCCAAACCCTGAGACAACAAAGCCTTTTTAGCTACCCCACCAAACTTTGATTTTGGTGCAGGATTCGTAATAGATGAAATCTTTGCAAGATTTTCATCAACCTTCGACAACCTATTCTGAACCTCGGGAGACATCGGAGCAAGGTCCGGCATCTGCGCATACGTTTCAAGAGGGTTAGGCAAATAACCCTCCTCAAAAATAGTCTTATCCTTCTTCTTGCTAGAACGTGAAGAAGAAGAAGTAGATTCATTAATTTCATCAAAAGCCGTATCAACAGCAGAACTAATCCATGTAGAAGAATCAGGACCCAAAGCTTCAAGCAACTGCTGCTTAGCACTAATAGGGTCAAGCTGACCACTAACCAAACCACTGAAGACACCCTTGATGTCTTCGTTAGGGCTAGCCAACAAAGACTGAGTAAAAGGTAAACTGGATTCCTCACCTTCATCAACCAAAGAAAGAGGGTCGTACGTTCCAGTCATTACAGCAAACTCTGGGCTAAGAAGCATCTCAAGATACTTCATAAACGCATTCATTTCAGAAGAAGTAGCCATTACCTATTCCTCCCATTCCTAGGTTTAGGGTTCTTTGGTTTAGGATTTTTAGGCTTAGGTTGAACACCAAGCAAATCACCCAAACCTGGAACATTCGCACCCTGACCAACAGCGTTCAACAACAAACCAAGCAAATCATTCCTTGCTGTAGCAGCCTGAGATTCAAGCTGTGTACCATAACCAGCACGTGCACCCTCAAGCGCAGCTAAAGCCTGCGCACGCATAGCCTCAGCACCAGTCATCTGACCAGTACGACCAGTCTCAAAAGCCCCACCTAACTGTTGGGCTAAATTATTAAAAGCAGTAGCCTGACCTTGATTTTGTGCCTGCAAAGCAGAAGCAAACTCCTGCAAAGGAGTTGCGCTTACACCCTGAGACTCCAACAGTTGTTGCAACTGTGGAGTAACCTCAACATTCTGTGCCTGCATGTTTGCATAAGGATTAACTTGACCAGAAATCTGGGCCTTGAGTGCATCCACAGCAGTATTGATTGTTGGTGTAGCAGCAGAGTATTGTTTCTGCAATTCACCCAGCAATGCGTCTTGCTGTTGGCGGTATCCACCATCATTAATCATTCCAGCAATCAAACCGCCATAGCGATTTAGATTGCGTTGCATAATTTTTTGTTTCTCTAGTTCGGCTTTGGCTTTTGCAGCCTCAGCAGAACTACCACCTCCGCCACTCATTGAGCCAAACAAACGCAACAAATCAGAAAAACCACCGGCACCAGTCTGACCATAAATATTGTCAGTGGGTGAACCACCATCCAAACCTAAACCTTCAAGAATTTCTGCTGTGCTTGGTTCCCCAGGTCCAGCTGGAGACCATGCTCCACGCATGCTCGACGAACGTGTTGGAGTAAAATTTGAAGTAGAATTTGCCTGTCTTGACGGATATTCACGACCAAAGTCTTGGCGCATAATCTGACCAGGAATAGACTTTAACCAGTCACCAAAATTTTGTCCACCAAAAGCTTTCTCTACTTTTTCCCTGTCTCTTTTTTGTTTATCAACATTTGGAACCTTGTCCATAGTTTGTCTACGAGATGCCATCATCATCCTCCTAAAAACGGTTGAAACCCACGAAGAAGCGCAGCTTGCTCGGCAATCTTGCGATTCTTCTCACCTTCAATATCTAGCAAACGTTGCTGATAGCCAGCCAACAACTCAGCATCAGATAAATCCAAACCCTGCAAAGCATCCGACATATCTTGCTGGGCACTAGTCAACTCATCAAGATTCCTCTTAGCAAACTCGGTTAAACCACGCTCATACACACCAGACCGAACACCCGGACCAGCCAGCCCACGACGAGTAAAACTAGAAACAACACGAGGAGCTTGCTGCTCATAACCCTGCTGGATGTCAAACTTGCGTCTAGCACCCCTCTGCTGGGCTAGGAAGCGTGCGTAGGCGTTCTTGGCTGTGGAAGCACCATAAGAGCTGCCAGCAGCCCCTTTCTGCCCCTCATAATCAAAGAAATCCACGTTACTCATAAAGTCTCCCTAGAAATAGGCTCAATCGTCACATTTATCATGTTTTAATGATGTAGTTCAAAATAATGGTCGGCTGGACGTTATTGTGGGCACCACCGCCACCAGCCGTAGAATCAACAGTCAAAGTGTGGGTGTGACCACCATCCGCCGAGTGAGTGTGACCACCACCAGTAACGGTATTCTCATCAGAGTTTGTAGTACCAGTGCTTGGAGCTTTAGCAAATCTACCTCCAGCATGACTGTGAGCAGTTGTACTGGTACTTGCACGCCCCTGAACAACGTGGTTGTGGTCGCCAATCGTGTTGTGGCTGTGAGACCCAGCAGTACTAAAAGAACTAGTCGTGTGACCATGATTAGGTACCTGAGCAGTAGTCAATGTGTGGCTTTCCGAACCACCAGTCGCACCCAAAACGTCACCATCTAAACCGCCAGACAAGTTCGTTAACCTGTTAGCGGATGTACCACCCATATCGTCTTCACCAGCTACAACACGACCACGCAAATCAGGAAGGTTAAACGTTGTAGAACCATCACCAACACCATAAGTAGTTCCAATAGTGGTGAACAACGATGCATACGTTGTTCTACTAATAGCCTGACCAAAACATAACAACCAGCCACTAGGAGCAGAAGAACCAGCAAACGGCATCAAAGCACCAGCAGGCACAACACCAGGAACATCTTTATTCTCCCACAAAGAAGTAGTAGAATTATAAAAAATACCTTGATTGTTTGTTGGAGTAGAAATCAACACATCATGAATTTCTTTCAACTCAAAACCGTTTTGAATCTTTACAAAAATCTCACCAGAAGAAACATGAGACTTGACAACCCAGCCAACAAACACGGCATGAGCAGGAGGTGTTGGGGCTGTGCTGGTAACAGCACCAGCCGTAGAAGACACCCACAAAGGAGTACCATCAGAATATGCACTAGTGTCAATACCACGAAGCATTCCGCTAGTAGTAACAAAACCTTCAGCACCATTCGCTATAGACTCAGCTACAACACCAAAAGTTTTACTAGATGTTGTTTCAGAGTCGGCATCAGCTAAAGCAACACGTATACGTTGACCCTGTGCACCATCAACATAAACAACCTGACCCTTAGTTAAAGTAGAACCAGTATTGTTGTACACCAACTGGTATTCTGCTTGACCGATAAAAGCCTCAACGTTACCGCCAGCTAATAAATATGTAAAAGTTCCGTCATCGGCAGACCACATAAGTTTACCGACATTATTGGGGGCAGTAGGAGCTAAATCGAACTGCACAAACTCTGGACTAGAAATAGAATCAACAGCATCCAAAATGTTTGTGTTAATCCACTGACCACTACCAGAATACTTCAACATCTGACCAGTTGAAGCAGATGTTATAGTCACGTCACTCAAGTCATCAAGAACGGCAGAACCTAAAGTGCCAGCAGGTCCTTGGGGACCTGTTGCACCAGTAGGCCCCTGAGGTCCAGTAGGACCAATCAAACTAGTTGGAGACCCCCACACACCAGCAGTTTTGGGACCATAAATTTCATCAGTTGTTGTATTAATCCAGAAATCGCCATCAACGCCGTCAAGAGAAGTAGGAGCAACAGTTCCATTTAAAACACTAAAACCTTGTGGTCCTTGTGGACCTGTCGCACCCGTAGCACCTGTTGGACCAGTTGCACCTGTCGGACCAGTAGCACCAGGGTCACCCTGTATACCCTGTATGCCTTGTGGTCCTTGAGGACCTGTCGCACCTGTTGGACCTGTGGCACCAGTCGCTCCAGTTGGTCCTGGCTCTAATGTTAAGTTCAATGTTTGAACAGGGAATGTGCCAGTTATTGTGGCAGCAGATGGTGTGCCAGTACTTACCGTGCCAATAGCAAGTGTGTATGTATTTGCTGTTACAGATTCATCTAATACTTTTAAATATTCTTTTAAAGATGTGAAAATGTGTTGCAGTGTTTTAGCGTCAGCAGAACGTAACGCCCCCAATAAGGGGGCGGTCCAAATACTTACGGGAGGTTGGTCACGGGGGGTTGTTGCCATTGTTTCCTACGATAGATACCTGACGACAACTATTCCTGAACCACCAGCAGCAGCAGGGCGAGCAACACCTGACGAACCACCGCCGCCACCGCCACCAGTATTGGCAGTACCAGCAACAGCAACAGCAGCATTAGTAGCACCTTTACCGCCACCACCTGAACCGCCATCACCACTTGTAGCAAAGTTGGAACGTCCACCTCCACCACCACCAGCGTATGTAATAGATGCACCAGTTATAGATGATGCAGTACCATCTCCGCCTTTACCGTATGGTGATGCTGCATCTGAGTTTGCACCTGCAGCACTAGCACCACCACCTCCGCCACCGCCAGCAGAAGAACCAGACGGAACACCATCACCACCATTGTTACCTTGGCCAGAAGTTCCTGTTCCGCCAGTTGAATCACCGCAACCACCACCACCAGAACCACCAGAACGCCCGTTGCCACCTGACGAGTTTTCGCCGCCAGACCCGCCACCAGTAGAAGTAACAGAATCAAAAACAGAGTTATCACCAGATGTCGGTGTCGCCCCACCATTACCACCAACACCAACAGTAACGGTGTATGTACCTGCGGCTTTGCTACTAAGTGTGCCAGTTTTCATTCCGCCAGCACCGCCGCCACCGCCGCCGCCTTGAACCGCTACACCGCCGCCGCCACCGCCTGCAACAACTAAATACTCAATGTCTTTAGAACCAGCACCACCAGCAACAAACGATGACGAACCAGTTGAAGTAAAACTATGAACCGTGTACGCACCAGTAAACGTGACCGTACCACCCGAAGCCCATTGACGGCTCGTATCTTTAGCCGAAGCAGCGACAACACCCGCAGCAAACATCAGGCAGTCAACTGTCCAAACAGCACCCAAGTATTCGTTGCCGTTTTAATCAAAGAAGCCACACCATACTGAACAAGAATCTTTGTCTTACTTGTATCACTATTCAAAGTCACACCACCAGCACCAGCAAACGTCACCTGACCAGCACCCAACTGCACAAATGAAATCTGTGAACCAACAGCAAAAGCGACGGAACTATTCAAAGGAATAGTTACCGTCATGCCAGTAGCTTTATCACACAAAATGGTTGTGTTCTCGTCACCCAACGCCAAAGTAAAACTGTCTGTCTTGGCTGTCGTATTAGTTAGCACACCAATCTTTGCTGCGGTCACAGCATCGTCGGCAATCTTTGCTGTAGTTACGGCACCAGTAGCAATAGCTGAACTTCCAGCCTGAACAGTACCATCGGCATGCACAAGAGAGCCTTCAACAAAAGTTTTAACGTCACCGAAGTTTGTATTAACTTCGTTGGCGTTAGCAACCGTGCTGTTGCTGAAAGTGTTTGTAATATTTAATGTAGCCATTATGCTGTGACCCTTCTTGGACTGTACTTCAAAGTATGACTATTGATTCCCCACGCAACACCACCTGGACCCACAAACTCCAGCTGAATACTACGAGCAAGACCCATATTGCGACCTTTAATAAGCTGTGAACCACGGTTAGGTGCACCCCAATAAGCGACACCCCACTGCGAAGTCCCCCAAATCATTCCACTCAAAGTTTGAGGTAACGCCAATGTGTAAGCACGAATTTCTGTGCCGTCAGCTTCCTCATAATCACGGAAAACTTTAACTTGCATATTCCCTGCAACAGCACTTTGCTTCGCAACAATATCGGGACGCTTAAACATTTTCTTCTGACTATAAGTACCAGCGTCATACCATTTAGTACGATACCTACTAGTAAAAGAAGTGTCAGTACCAGTAATATTGTCTTGAGTTTGGTCAAACATGTCAATGTTCAATATTCTTGGTTCCGTTGCATGTGCAGCAAGATTGTATGTAGTACCAGCATCACTAACAAAAGTAGTTCCACCATTCACCCCACGACCATCAGCTGTGCAATGTTGAACCCATGCACCACGCTGACCAATACCAGGGTCATACACAAAAGACATACTTGAATATGTAAGTGTCGTTATTTCACTGTATGGAAGAGAAACCCATACACGTTGGTTAATGTAGTTAACAAAAATAGAATCAAGAGAAGCAGTATTTACATACCCCAAATCAAACATTGGTCGCATGGGTTCAAACAAATCCAACACACGCTCACCGTTATACACCATCAAACCCTCAGGATACGAAAAGAAATACACACCACGTTCCGTGGATGCGTACGCATTACCAGACAATGAACCAACGTTTCGTGAAACCTCAACAACTTGAAAAGTGTCAGAGTCGTAACCAAAAATTGCAAACACAGACTTCTTCTTGAAGACAACAAGGTGACCAGCAATGCTGGCAAGACCAGTTATTTCCTCACCACCATCCTTGATATCAATGTAGTCTGTGGAAGCCCAATCCTCTGGACTGTTTGGATGTGACCAACGAATACGGTTAGGGTAAGCAGTCGAGTCCTCGTATGTGTTGGCAACAAACACTTTGCCTGCATGCGTAATCGCATGTGAGGCTTTCGGGAAATAACCACCAGTAGGAGAAAGATACGAGTTCTGCCAAGTAGGACCACTAGCAGTCAACAGAGTTGCAGTAGTGCCAGTAGACCAACTAAACGACTGTGTGCTAGCCCCAGTAACGCCATATAGTGTGTTACCCCACGGAGCAAAAGAAGCACCATCAGGGCTGGAAACATCTATGTTTGTGATGTTGGTAAAGTTTCCACCAGTTGAATACCACACCTTGCCATTTGTTGCCGATTCAAAACCTGTTGTAAACATTGCATAGTTAGTTGCTCCATCAAAAGCAAAAACCTTTTTAGGGTTCCACGTACCAGTAATAGCGGTCGTGTTTACACGACGCATAGCTCCACGACTAAAGACACCACCACGTGGGTCAATCTCCACATTCAACATACGTGGAGACTCGTTAGGTGCAAGTTGAAACTGGTCAGCTCGAAGATTTAACCCACCAGTAAAATCATCTTGGCGAATAAGACGCAAAGAAGAAGCCATCTTATAGCGTCCTTCCAAGTGATTCAAGCCAGAACTTTTCTGAGAAACGAGTCGAACCTTTAGACATAACCATTGGACGATGAGAATCGGGACGCATAATTTCACGACGAGCCAACGCAACAGCCTCATCAAACGACTGCTTATACATAGCAGACATTTCATTATCTTCCTGCCTTTTGTATGACTGAGAAATTGCGTAATACGCAATAGCTAAATGAAAACGGTCATCACAATCAATTTCTAAAGTGTTGTTAGTTACCCACGTATAACTAGGCTTACGATAACCACGAACAGTAATCGGGTATACAGTGTCAGGCTTAGGATACAAACTTATAGTGTCTCCCCACAAAGTATAATTTAATGGGCGTGACGGAATATCAAGAGAACCATTCCACATAGCCTCGGCATAATCGGTACTAGTCAAAGTCAAACGATTTCCCGATGTGCTGTTATCCACCATGGAAACAACTTCACGCAAATCACCAGAACCAATACCAGAAATTGGGTACTCACGCTGGTTAATGACGGTGTTCATTGTGTATGTTTCTTGCAGAAACGGCCATCGACGTTCAAGATTGATGATTCTTTGAAAACCATCTTTCATGTACTGCTGAATCAGAGACAGGGGCAAGTCAACAGAGTCCAAGTCCGTGATGTCACGAACAATAGTTGTCAGCTCTGCGACTGTACTCATTTATCATCCTTTTTAGCCATAGAACGCAAGTGACCAACACAATAGTCAGTCTCTTTTGCTTTGGGTCCTTCACAGGTGTCGTTGTTGGCTATACAGCGATTGCGCCCCACATAGGGGGCACTGGCAGCAGCTAGACGAGAATTGGGCTGTGATTGGGCTGGGCGAGAATAGCGGTTAGCTGGCTCGCCATACAGGGAGTATGCTGGTTGAGATGTCATACTAAATAGCCTATTTCGTTACAAAAGAAAAAGGGGGCTTACGCCCCCCGTTTCTCGGGATTACTATTTGCGGTAAATAGATACAGCAGTTGAGCTGGTGACAACACCTACGAAAGTGCCTGATTCTCCAGCACCTACTGTTGCATTGCCGACCACAGTAACTGTCGTACCACCGACAAGAACTGCATTATGGCTTGAACCAGCAAGGTTAACAATCGTAAATTCAAACGATGTACCTACCGCTTCATCTGTCAACTGAGACAGAATCTGAGCAGCTGTGGCTGTCGTAAGGTTGCGATTGGCAGATGGGTCGATGGTAAACAACTTGCTATCAACAAGCTGTGCAGCGGTCAACGTAGCAGCAGCGTCAGACAAAGATACAGCAGTAACCTTTTCATGTGCCGTCACATAAGCTGACAAACGTGTGCGTGTAATTGGACCATCGGTTTCATTAGATTTAAGTGGCATTGTTTCTCCTAGAGATAAAGTGGGGTTGGGTTAATAGTGAAAGTGTGCGGGGGTTTCCCCCCGCCACAATCAAAGTTAAGCAGTCTTGGCTGTAAGCTTGCCTTGCTTCTCACGGTTGCGGACAGTGAAGTTGCCGTAGCACATGATGAGCGCATAACGAGCATCAAGGTCTTCTGGACGCATGAACTCTGTCTGAGCAAACCACTTGCCTGAGTGACCGACCAGCGTGAGGTACTTGCTGTTCAAGAAGAACATGGTACCTGAAGGGCAGTGCACATCATAGGTTACAGGAGCAGCTTTGAACAACAGGTTCTGGAAACCAGCATCTGCTGTCTTGTTGTCAGTGTAACGCAACTGTGGTTGCAGCAATGACTCATACTTTTCGTACAAGGTTTGCGTGGTCAACACCATGTCTGGGTGGTCGTTACCAACCGAAACAGTGTTGTATGCGATACCCATCTGGAGAAGGGTCAACGCAGTAGCGGTGTTCTCTTCGTATGAGTTCCAGTAAGAGCTAGTTGCACCATCGATACCACCAACGGAGTTACCGTTTTCAACAAGGTTGCCAAGACCGTTCCAGTCTTTGCCCGAGTTGCCAGTTCCGTTAGCGAAGAACATCTGGTTGAAACCTTCACGCAGTGACTCTTCAGCCTGCATGATTTTTGCTTCCAGAAGGTTAACAATTGCTTGTTCGCCGTTGTTCTTTGCTTCTTCAATACCGCTGATAGCGATAGAAGCTGCGTATTGCTTCCAGTCGTATTCAGCAGCAGTGATGCCACTTTGTGGTGTCAATGAAATTGGGTCATAGCCTGAGTATGAAGCCACAGTGCTGTTGGTGCCGTAAATCAACGGCTCAACAATCTTGGTTCCACCATCAAGCATGCGGATACGACCTTTATCCATAAGGAAATAGGTCAATGGACGTGCGGTGAACACGTTGTCAGTCAACTGGTTGCGGTAATTCGCAAGCGTCGTTGACAGAAGTTGGTCAAAATTAGGGTTTGACATTTTTACTCCTCGGTTAAATTAAAATCAAGAAATACCCAACTGCTTTTTAGCAGCAGTAAAAGCATCCCTGAAACTTGTTACAGGTTGAGTATCAGGAGTTGTGTTCTTAGCTGACGAACCACCGGCAATAACAGAAGACTCACGCTTGGCCTGGGTAACCTGAGCTG
>Ga0315904_10004530_pt1 | contig 19775 bp, 18 predicted proteins | sample LakEriMetagenome_6_FD_203529 | JGI IMG/M metagenome (GOLD analysis project Ga0315904, IMG submission 203529) | Freshwater fungal communities from buoy surface, Lake Erie, Ohio, United States - Buoy 12 MA120 | ecosystem: Environmental > Aquatic > Freshwater > Lake | place: USA: Lake Erie, Ohio...
GGGCAAGACGACCAGGGCCAAGAATGGGATGCTATCAACCTCCGTGTCCTCAGAGAGTTAGCGGGATAAAACAATGCTTCCATGCAACCTCTGGCAACAGTTTCTCTTAGTATCGGCGATGTTGCTCTCGTGGATGGCTTGGACCTGTGAGTCGTTGGCTCAAACGAGCGAACTGATTCGAGTCATGAGCTTTAACATCCGCTACGGCACTGCCAACGACGGCATCAATCGCTGGGATTTGCGCAAGGAATTTTTGGTCGAGACGATTCGCAACTTCGATCCCGATTTGCTTGGAACTCAAGAAACTCTCGCAAGCCAACGGGATTATCTTACCCAGGCCCTCGATGGCTACGGAGCAGTGGCTGCTGGCCGAGACGATGGCAAAGAGGCCGGCGAAATGGCGGCGCTGTTCTATCGCAAAGATCGGTTTGAACCGATCGAACAAGGGCACATTTGGCTCAGTGAAACACCCGAGAAAGTCGGTAGCAAAGGCTGGGATGCAGCTTTGCCAAGGATCGCAACTTGGGTCAAACTCAAAGATCTCCGCGCGGCGGATTCCAAGCCAATCTTATTTCTCAATGCCCATTTGGATCACAAAGGGCAAACAGCCAGACTTGAAAGTTGCCGACTGATCCGCAGAGAGTTATCAAGGTTGGGAAGTGATTCTCGTTGGATCGTTACCGGCGACTTCAATGCGTCCCCGAGCGAACCCCCTTACAGCGCCTTGTTCGACGCGTCTGCGGACCGCAAGCTGCTCGATACGTACCGAGTGATCCATCGGAACCCCGAAGCCAACGAGGGGACTTTTTCATCGTTTGATGTGAGCAAGACAAGCGGACCGCGCATCGATTGGATCGGTTGCTCGGAGGACTTTCAGGTTCGATTGGCAAGGATCGATCGGACCAGTCGCGAAAGCCGCACTCCATCGGACCATTTCCCAGTTACGGCTGTCTTACGACCTGCGTCCAAAAACGCCGCTTTGCGGGTACTGAGTTACAACATCCATCATGGTCGAGGTGTGGATGAACAATTGTCACTACAACGCATTGCCAGGGTGATCCGAGACGCGGATGCCGATGCTGTGGCTCTGCAGGAGGTCGATCAAGGATGCGGACGCAGCGAGCGCATTTTGCAAGTGAAAGAACTAGAAAAACTTACCGGCTACTACGGCGTTTTTGGCAAGGCGATCGATTTCGATGGTGGAGAGTATGGCCAAGCTATCTTGAGCCGCTGGCCAATCAAGCAAACGGCAATTCATCCGTTGCCCAATGAACAACAGACCAATGGGTCGATGCGTGAGCAGCGGATCGTTCTCGAAGCGATCGTATCGAGCGAAATTGGAACGATCCGTTTCCTTGGTACCCATTTGGATCATTCCAAAGAGGATTTAAGGGAAAAGCAAGCTCGCGCGGTCGATGAATTGCTAGATCGGGTTTCATTCCCAGAGGCCAAGTCGATGGCGACGGTCTTGGCCGGTGACTTCAACGATGTGCCCAAGAGCAAATCGCTTGGTTGTTTCGATCAACGATGGCTGATCGATCCACGCAAAGAGAACTTGGCGTTGGCCACCTACCCAAGTCAGTCGCCTCGAACCAGGATCGACTATGTAGCAGTCGACCGCTCGGGAAGGCTTGTTCTCGATTCGCTAGAGGTATTGCCTGTGCCGCTTGCCTCGGATCATCGCCCAGTTTTGGCGGAGTTGGTCATCCCGTAGAACTCAAATCCTCTTGAACATCTTATCGAGTTGTTCGCGGGAGAAGAACAATGCGGTTGGGCGACCATGCGGACAATGGTGAGTATCGTGGTACAAATGCCGCTGTTCGAGTAACGCCGTAATCTCTGGATCGCTCAAGCGATCTCCTGCCTTGATCGCTGCCTTGCAGGCCATCATGTTCATCAGTTCGTCGAGCACGTCTTGTGCATTGACCTTTTTTCCCCCAGACATCAGAGCTTCGAGAACCTGCTTGAGCATCTCCTCTGGAGATCGCTTGGACAAAATGGATGGATAGGCATTCAGGACAATCGTATCGCCTCCAAACGATTCGACCTCGAATCCGATTTCGGCGAGCATCTCTTTAGAATCGATTGCCATGGCCGCCTCTGCAGAGGTCAACTGCACAGTAGCCGGTACGAGCATCCGCTGACGATCCAGGGACTTCGAGAGAACCTTCGTCTTAATTTGCTCGAAGAGAATTCGTTCGTGCAAGGCATGCTGATCGATGATGACCATCCCTGCCTCGTCTTGGGTGATCAGATATCGATTGTGGATCTGGAATCCGACCGCTCGGGAAGACCCCATGAAATCTTGGTCGCTACTGCGTTGGGTCGAAAAATCGATTGCCTCTAGAAGTGGATCGGCGTTTGGTGTAACTGGGTCTTGGGTTGGGCTCGCAGGGTTTGTTCGGGCCGTTGGAGCTATCGAAGCAGGGGATGCGATGATGGGCTCGCTTCTGAACGGATCGTTTGAAAATCCAGAGCTTGGGAAGGGGCGAAAATCAGGCACGCTTTGTTGCGATCGCGCCCAGTCCATCAAAGCCGTATTCGATCCAGCAGCGGCTATCGAAGGTGAGTTGGCAGATCCTATCGTTGGTGCTGGTAGCTGTGGTGCTTGCGGATCGATCCCAACGTCTCGGGCTTTAGCCACAAGGTTTGAGGTCAGGAATCGGTGCCGGATCGTATGCAATAGTCGACTGTAAATCGCACCGCTGTCTTCAAAACGAACTTCGACCTTCGTCGGATGGACATTCACATCAACCGTCTTTGGATCGATCTCCATTTGCAAAAAGCACACAGGCATGCGGCCTACCATCAGCAGGCCTCGATAGGCTTCAGACAAAGCATGTTGCAAGGCTCGATCGCGGATGTAACGTCCGTTGAGGAATAGATACTGCATCCGGTTGTTGCTGCGGGATAGACTCGGATCGGCAACATAGCCTCGCACCTTGACCTTCTCGTCCTGGTGCTCGACAGATATAAGCGAGTCGGCTACTTCGTCGCCAAAAAACGCTCGTATCCGATCGGCCCATCTGCTGGTTTGTGGCAAGTCGTATTGCACACGATCGTTGCTGCACAAAATCATCTGCACATGAGGGAATGCCAATGCGACTCGTGTAAAGGCCTCGACCACATGCCCCATCTCTGTCGATGGAGTCTTCATGAATTTGCGACGCACCGGTGTATTAAAGAACAGATGCCGAACCTCGATCGTCGTGCCGATGTCCATGGCGCAAGGCTTAATCGGCTCACGCTCAGATCCCTGGGCTCGCAACTCGAATCCGCTGTCGCTCGAGGCGACGCGACTGCGAAGCGTCATATGGCTGATCTCAGCAATCGATGCAAGAGCCTCACCGCGAAAACCCAACGTGCGAACGTCGAAAAGATCTTCCGAGTCCTTGAGTTTGCTCGTCGCATGAGGAGCAAGCGCAAGTTCGAGTTGCTCGGGCTCGATCCCGCATCCGTTATCGCTGATTCGAATCAGATCCGTTCCGCCCCCTTCGACCAAGACCTCGATCAAAGTCGCACCTGCATCAACGCTATTTTCAAGCATCTCTTTGACGACACTCGCAGGCCGCTCGATGACTTCACCCGCAGCGATTTTATTGACCAGACTTACCGGCAGTTGTCGTATGATTGGCATCCGAGCGGCAAAAACTCCTTGGAAAGTGCGTCACTTTGACTCAAGAGAAACAAGTGAATCAATGAAGGCAGATCGGTTTCAGTGAAAGTATAAGCCTTCGGGCTAGACCAGCAACCCAAAAGGGCCCGGCCAAGTTCGCATCCTGTTGGGATTTGGGATACAATGAGGGCTTGCGACCCGACTTCAATCAATCATGTCAAACTCGCGCCAAACTGGATTTCCACCAACCACTGCAAACCTGAAATGACTCTCCATCAGCATCCGTCACCGAAACCATCATTCGCCTCGTGCCCTAGACGCATTCTACTGCTTGCATTGGCCTGTTTTAGCATTGCTAGCAATCTGCAGTTGGTATTCGGTCAAGACGCAGCGTCAAACGCGCCAAAGGATCTGAGTAAGTTTTACGAACCCCGTGAATTTGTGGGTAAGAGCGGCAAGCCGCTCAAGTACCGGTTGATCAAACCGGTCGACTACAAGTTCGGAAAAAAATACCCGCTGGTGCTTTTTCTTCACGGTGCAGGCGAACGAGGAGAAGACAATGCGGTTACGCTCAAGCATGCCGCAAAAGATTTTGCCGGCGATGCCTTGCGAGCCAAGTATCCCGCCTATGTTTTGATCCCTCAGTGTCCGACCGGAAAAAAGTGGTCCGAGGTCGATTGGTCTAAAGACTCTAGCGAACTTCCGCAAGACCCAAGCGACTCGATGCAGAGCATCAAGGAGCTTCTCGACGAAATGGTGGAGAATGCCGGCGTGGATAAAACCCGAATCTACATTACCGGACTTTCGATGGGTGGCTATGGGACTTGGGATGCCATCGCGCGTTATCCAGGTTTCTTTGCCGCAGCCGCACCGATCTGTGGTGGCGGAGACCCAAAGACTGTCGAGCGGTTCAAGTCGTTGCCGATCTGGTGCTTTCATGGAGCTAAGGATCCAGTGGTGAAGGTCTCTCGGAGCCACGAGATGGTCGAAGCGCTCAAGAGGATTGGCTCGCCGATCAAGTACACCGAGTACCCCGAAGCCCAGCACGACAGTTGGACTCAAACTTACTCCAACCCCGAACTCTACGACTGGATGTTCTCGCAAAGGCGCGAAAGCCAATAGGCAAGTAGCTTGCTGACTTATTGCAACGAACCAACTCGTAGATCTTTTTTTCTATGCTCCACCTGAGTTTCAGAAATTGCTTTCCTAGTTGCTTACTTGTGCGGCTAGTCGTTGTCTTGCTGGGTACCCATTGGGCTATTGCGCAAGAAGAGCCCCCTGCAAAAGACACACCTAAGCTTCCGCAGGCAATCGCTTGGGTCGACTTTTCCAAAGACATTGCTCCGATCCTGCGCGAGCATTGTTTGCAGTGCCATAGCGGAGCGCAACCTAAAGGTGGTTTTGATATCTCCGATCGGCAAGCTCTCTTGGGATATATCACCCCAGGTTCGATCGACGAGAGTTCTCTGTGGACCGATTACTTAACGGCTAAACCGATCTTGGAGGATCCCGAGAGTTTGGTCATGCCGCCCGATGGGCCTTTGCCCAAAGCCAAGCTTGCGATGCTCAAACTCTGGATACAAGAGGGAGCTAGTTGGCCTGAGTCCGACAAGCTGGATCCGCATTCGGATGGGCCTTCGACGGAGGCTTTAGGGGCCAACGCGTCGACTCCTAGGCGCCTTTATCTTGCAGTCGGTTACCTCCATCCAGCCGTGGTACACTTTCCGGTCGCTTTGCTTTCGCTGGCCGGTTTAGCGATCATCTGTTCATGGATGTTCGGACAAAGCTGCGTACGTTTCGCTTATGTATGCCTTGTCCTGGGGGCAATCGGTAGTGTTGCTGCGGCGCTTATGGGTTGGTCCTTTGCGGAAATTCGAGGGCTCTCAGGCTGGACCGAAATGATCACTTCCAGCAGTGGCGAGCAACAAACCAACGAGTTCTTTCACCGTTGGCTAGGCACGCTCACGGCAGTGGCAAGCCTCGTCGTTGCTTGGATGGCACACCGCTGCGGTAAAACCGATGGAGCACGACCCGGCTGGGGTTGGAAAACGGGAGTCTTAATCCTGGCGGCTTTGGTCGGAATCGTTGGGCATCAAGGTGGCGAAATGGTTTACGGCGATATCTTTGCTCAAGCCATCGAGCAATTCAATCGAAGGTAAGATTTTGTTGCCTTTGTGCCCTGTGCCAGTCGAGCGATCTTCCAATCGGGTACACTGAGCTAGCTTAAAAATCGATTTTCTAGAACATCACTTTTCTACTTAGATTGACCAATATGCTTCACAGCAAACTGATCCATCCGGACATCTTGCCCATCTTGGCCCAAGCTGGCCACCACGCTACGATTCTGATCTCTGACGGCAACTATCCAGCTTCGAGCAAGCGAGGACCTCGCTCGCAGGTCGTGAGTCTGAACCTGATGCCCGGAGTGGTGACTTGCAACCAAGTTCTCGAAGCGATCCTATCGGCCATTCCGATCGAAGCGATTCGCACCATGCAAACCGAAAAGTCCGGTCCTTATGCACTCGATGCCGATCCCCCGGTTTGGGGTCAATACCGGAAAACCATCTGCGACGCGGGCTTGGATCTAGATCTTATGCCGGTCGACAAATGGGAGTTCTATTCGGCGGTAGCTACCGATGATCATGTTTTGACGATTCAGACAGCCGACACCCAGCGCTATGCCAATATCCTGCTCTCGGTGGGCGTTCGAATGTTCCCTCAAGGTTGAGCTTATGCGAAAGTCTCCTGGTATGCATGCCTCCATCGGTTTGTTTTCCTTGTTCGTGCTAGGGCTATTGAGTTGCTCTTGCGGCTACTCGCAAGAGTCCGCCTCGAACCGCTTCCGGGGCGATCAAGGTCTCGGCCTTTACGACCAATGCCGCGTCGAAATTCCTTGGAAGGATCCGTCGGTGACCAAGTTGGATCTGCCAGGGATCGGGAATGGATCACCGGTGCTATGGCAAGGCTCTGCTAGTGGCGCACGAGCTTATCTGCTTTCGGCGTCGGCAAGCGATGCAACTCGGCATGTGATCGCGGTCGATCTGGCGAATAATAAGGTTCTTTGGACCAAGTCGTATCCATCGACCAAGCATCGTTTGCACCAATTCAGCACTTACGCATCCTCGACTCCAGCAGTCGATCAAAACGGTATCTATGTGGCTTGGGGTGAGCCCGAGCATGTCTACGTCAAGCATCTAGGGCATGATGGACAAGAGCTTTGGAGCCGAGATTTTGGGAGATACGTCTCTCAGCATGGTTTTGCAACCTCGCCGATGCTCCTCGATGGCAAACTCTATTTGCTCGATAGCCAAGACGCCGAAGAGCTCGAGCCAGGGGTCTCGCCCGGAGAAGATCGGATGATCTCGCTCGATGCAAAGACGGGTCAGACCCATTGGGAACGCAAGCTACCGACGAAACGTGTTTGTTATGGATTGCCCAGTGTAAGAATTCTTCCTGATGGATCCAAAGAGCTCGTGTGCGCAACGACAGCACTCGGGATCTTCGGAATGGATCCAAACACAGGCGAGATCCGATGGACTCATGATTGCTTTAAGCAGCGAGTTTGTTCTTCGACACTTTTGGCGGGCTCTCTTGCGATCGCAACCCATGGATCTGGTGGTGGACGTGACAACATGCTTGTGGCCTATGACATGCAAGCCAAAAAGGAGCGATTCCGTATCCAAAGAGCGGCCCCTTATGTCCCTACCCCCGTGGTCTTGGGCAATCTCTTGTTCCTATGGTCTGACGCTGGGATCGTTTCGTGCGTGCGGCTCGATGATGGAGAGGTTCTCTGGAGCGAACGCATCGGCGGAAACTATTATTCATCTCCGATAATCCTGGGAAATCGTTTGGTGAACGTCTCGGATACCGGCAACGTGACGATCCTGGCAGCCTCGGACAAGTTCGAGAAACTTTCGACCATCGCCACCGATGCGACTGTCCGATCAACGCTTGTCGCATCTCAAGACATGCTTCTGATGAGAACCTATGAGCAACTTTGGATCGTCCGGTAAGAGTCGCCTTGCCCATAAGTCTCATCGATAGTGAAGATCGAACATAGAAGCGGAACCAGTAGCCATGAAGATCTTGTTTGACCAAGACCAGATTCGTCAGGGGATCACTCAGCTTGGTTCCAAACTCAACGAGCAATACGGCCAGAGTCCAATCACTGTCGTTGCTATCATGACAGGAAGTTTGGTCATGCTTGCCGATTTGATCCGATGCTTGGAGATGCCTCTTCGAATCAGTTTGATTCGAGCTTCCTCCTACAGAGGTGGTATATCCTCTGGTGAATTGCATGTCGAAGAACTCCAGAGGCTCGATATTCAAGACCGTGATGTGCTGCTGATCGACGATATCTTCGACACTGGTAAAACCCTTTTAGAGGTTTCAAAGCGTTTGGAGGATCTGCGTCCTAGATCCTTAAAGACGGCGGTGTTTCTCAACAAGCAGGGAACCAGCCAAGTTCAACTCAAACCCGACTACAGTGTTTTCGATATACCGAATAAGTTTGTTGTTGGTTACGGACTAGACTACGATGATTACTACCGCAACCTTCCCTACGTTGCAGTGCTTGAGCCCTCCGATCTAGAGCAGCATCACGCAGCGAGCCGATGAGTTTATGGCAATCGCCGAATCACAAACTCCCATGAATCGCGCCGTAGAGACCTCGATGAGGATCCAAGTCGTCGCACGCAACTATTGGCCACTTGCCGACGAATCGAGCCAGAGGCTCATGCATACACTCGATGCTTGGCAGTCGATCGGGGTCGAACCTTCGGTACTGACGACCCGATGGAATGCCAGTTGGACCGACCGAGCCCGCCTGCGAAAGGTGGCTGTCGAAAGATTGCTACCACCGCCGAGTTCTTCTTGGAATGAGAGCCACTTTCAGAGAAACGTGACGAAGTGGTTGATCAAAAACGCCGACAACTTTGACGCGATCTATGTCGATGCAGCTGACCATCTGCTCTCGGCTATCGTATCGAAAGCCTCATCGATTGGCAGACCGGTTTTGAGTCGCTTTAGCCAAGATCCACTGAGCCTTGCCATACCCAAATCCCTCGGAGCCTATTTACCCTCCTCGGTGTCGATTCGCGATTCGCTTCGTAAGTGCCATGCGGTGATCGCCGATCATCGCCGAGGTTATGAGGCTCTGCTGGATCTTGGTGTTAGCAAACAGCAAAGTGTTTGGATTCCAGATGCCGTTTTTGAACCGGCCCGCAGAACGGAAATCGAGCGCAAGATGGCCGCACGAGCCTTGTTCGATGTCTCGGGCGACTTAGCCATACCTGCTCAAACCCATTTGCTGGTGCATTTTGGCCAAGCTTCTATGGAGCAGTTGGAAGGTGTTCTTCAGACGGTTTGCGGACTGCTCGATCGAGGCGTTCATTTACGCATGTGGCTGATCAATCCCGGTCCTGATACACCGAAAATCTATCAGTGGCTACGGCACCAAGGATGGCATCGTGAGATCCTGATCTTTGACGGTTTCGATGTCTTGGAGGATTTGATTTGCATTGCAGATCTGGTGATCGCATCGAATCCTGCTTGCTCGCTTCAATACTCCAGCCGGTTGGTTCTGGAGTCCCAAGTCCCAATGATTGTGGCACAGGAGCCATCGATCGGCGAATGGATGCCCGAGACTCCGCTGATGAAATGGTACCACTCGAAAGACACACTCGCAGCGCAGCTTGCCGATTGGCTCATGCATCGCTCGCAATGGGAGGCGGAAGCCATCGCACTTCGCAGGCATTACCGGCAACACCATCCGAACCAGCACTGGCTTGATCGCTGGCGAAGTCTCTTCTCTGAGGCAATTTTGAAAAATCAGCATGGGACTTCGGGGAAGAGCTTCAAGTGACCCAGATATCGAATCGAATCAAAGTCTGCTTGATCATCCCGACGCTCGATCAGGGAGGAGCAGAGAAACAGCTTGTGATGCTTGCTTGCGGGTTGGATCGCAACGTCTTTGAGCCTTCGGTTGTCGTTCTTACCAGAACCGGTCCTTTGGAATCGCAGCTCCGTGCAGCAAGCGTTCCCGTTCATGTGATCGGTAAACACACGACAGCAGATCCTTTGGCTTGGGTTAAGCTGCTGCGGACTTTACGACAAATCGAACCGGACATCGTTCATACATGGATTTTTGCCGCCAACGCGTATGGCCGCTATGCGGCTCTGTGGGCCAAAGTGCCATGCATCGTCGGGTCAGAAAGGTCGGTCGACCCTTGGAAAGGAACCTGGCAATTGACGATCGATCGATACTTGGCTAAACGGACCCATGGTATCTCGACGAACAGTCCGGGGGTGGTCGATTTTTATCACGAGCAAGGGATCGACCGGTCGAACTTTAAGATTATTCCAAACGGCATCGAATTACGAGATCCGAGACTTGAGATCTCGCGGCAGGAGGCTTTTGAACGCCTGGGAATCCCGCTTAACCATCGGCTGATTCTCTCGATCGGACGGCTTTGGCATCAAAAAGGCTACAAGGATTTGATTTGGGCTGCGGAGATGCTGAGGATTCTCCGGAGCGAGGTTTCTTATGTGATTTTGGGAGAAGGGCCGGAGCGACAGCGGCTGGAGGCCTACCGCGATAATGTCCGTGCGGCCGCCTCGGTGCATTTGATTGGACATCGGCTCGATGCGATGCAGATCCTGCCCCATGCAGATCTGCTTTGGAATGGAAGTCTCTACGAAGGTCAATCCAACGTGATCCTTGAGGCCATGCAAGCGGGGGTGCCGGTCTTGGCCACCGATATCCCAGGTAACCGCGATCTTATCGAAAACGAAAAAACCGGTATCCTTTTCCCTGTGGGAGATGTGGACCGACTCATGCGGATCTCGAACCAACTGCTCGATGATTCGCAGTGGCGAGTTCGACTCATTGAATCGGCTCGCGAGCATGTTGCGCGCGAGCATTCCGCATCGACGATGATCCAACGCCACGAAGCCTGGTACCGCCAGCTCTTGCAACGATGAAAAAAACCTCTGCATTCGATTTCGTTCAACTCCGCAGTGCGGTCGCAAGCGGCTTGGTCGAGATCCCCCAAGCCGTTGCACATGCGATGGAAAACCCGCTTGATTTTCCACCCATAGAGCGAGCTTTGGTTCCAGGTGATCGAGTCGCTATCGCGGTCCATGAAAGTCTCACTCAGGCAGGTCCTCTAGTTGAGTCGATCATCGATTGGCTCTTGAAGCAGGAAGTTCTCGTCGATGTACACCTTGTCGTGGTTCTTGGGCATGGACAGGAATCACTGAAGTCGTCCATAGAGAGTTGGCTCGCCACCAACCATCCACTTGGCGATCAAAACCAGCAGCCTGTTTGCCGAGTGGTGTGCCACGATCCTGATGATCCCCAGAGTCTCGAATACATTGCCGCTTCGGAGCAAGGCGAAGCGATCTATCTGCATCGCGAATTGGTAGAAGCCGATTTTGTGATCCCTGTTTATCGGTGGCTTGAGCCCGATGATCCCCGAGGTCATGACCCTTTTGTCGTCTTGCCCGCATTTGCAGATCGAGCCACGATCCAAAGGCGAGCGAAAGCTTGGATCGGCAATCGTCCTGGGCGATCGAGTTCCAAGGCTTCCAAAGGGGGCGTTAAAGATTCGGGCTGGTTGGCCGGAGTCCAGTTCGTCGTTGGAGCACTGGCAAACCAAGAAGGGCAAATTGCTTGTTTGTTCTCCGGAACTCCCGAAGGTGTCGACCGAGCTTGTCAGCAATCCATCGGTTCGAGCGTCCGCCAGGACAATTGCGGTGATCAAGTTTTCGATTTGGTGGTTGTCCAATTGGTTGACGAGTCGCAGATTCCAAGCTGGAGCCAAGTCGCAAGTGCAGCCCATGGCGCCGAGCGATGGCTGACCCCCGCTGGTAGGATCGTCGTCGTGGCAAACAAACTCCAAGAGGTTTCTTCGGGAGTCGGTGCTTTGGCATCCGACGAGCCCGATGAGGATCTCCAGCAAATGCTCCTTGATAGCACTCTCGAGGATGCTTTTGCGGCAGCGGTGTTGCGAGGAATCCAATCGAGGCGCAGCGTTTATGTACAATCTCAGGTGGACTCTGAGGTACTTGAATCGCTTGGGTTTGCCTCGATCCGCAATCCAAATGAACTCGAGCGCCTCATGCAATCAGCAGTGCGGGTCGGTGTTTTGGAATACTAGGGGGGGGTGGCTTCATGGATATCGATGCATTGAATGCTCGCTATGGAATAGGCAATGACTTGGTGTTCGGAGAGCATCCAAGTGGCTTGGTCTATGGCAAAATACAAACCAATGCTTGCACCGGAGAGTTTTTTCTTCAAGGTGCCCATGTGACCCATTACCAAGACATCTTGTTCATGAGTAGTCAGGCAATTTATCAGCAAGGCAAAGCGTTACGGGGTGGAATCCCTATTTGTTTTCCTTGGTTCAATAGCCATCCGAGCGATTCGAGTCTCCCTGCGCATGGTTGGGCTAGGACATCCCAGTGGCAAGTGCTCAAGACGCAATCGAGTGATGGGGGAATTCATGTTGAGCTTGGATTATCGAAGGACGATTTTGAACTGGTTTATCGGATCGTCATGGGCCCAACGCTATCGGTGTCCCTAGAGGTTCGGAATAACGCGCAAGTGGCCAGAGAGTATGAAGTCGCATTGCATAGCTATTTTCGAATTGGAGATATTGATCAAGTCTCCGTCACAGGGGATCTAGAGCGCTGCGGACATTACGATCAATTGACCAAACTCGATCATTCTCCTGCCCAGGGACCGATACGATTTAGCCAAGAGACCGACAGGATTTATTATGGAAAGGCGCCTTCGACGGCGATCGAAGACCGTTTTTTAGGAAGGGTTTTACGAATCGAATCCGAAGGATCGGACTCGACGGTGGTCTGGAATCCGTGGATTGAGAAGTCCAGGAAGATGTCCGATTTCGGAGATGAGGAATACCGTCAGATGTGTTGCATCGAGACATCGAATGTGCGACGAGCAAGCCTGCGGCTAGAACCAACTGAAAGCCGAATCACCCGCGTTGAAATTTCCTCCCAACCTCTGCGGCGGAACGTTTCATAACAATCGCTCCGGTGGGTTGCAGAAAAAAATCACTAACCAAATTCGGGCATAAAACTCAAATGTTTTTAAAATTGGGAATATGGACGATTCCCAACTGCCAGCCCCGCACAATAACTTTTTTCAGTTTGCGTTTTCCCATGTTTCTGCAGTACGCAGCTTGGTTCAAACGCATCTTCCAACCCAAATTGTTCAATTGCTCGATTTGAATTCCTTCGAGCTACAAAAGGATTCATTCGTCGATAACCATTTGCGAGATAGTTACTCAGATCTCCTTTATTCGGTGCTTTTAGCGGGCAAGGAAGGGGCGATTTGCCAGGGCCAACTCTATGTGCTCTTGGAGCACAAGAGCCATCCAGACCAGATGACGTGCTTTCAGTTGGTTCGCTACATCGTTCGGATTTGGGAACAGCGTCAACGCAACGGTCAAGTGCTATGTCCGATCATACCGCTGGTACTCTATCACGGTGAATCGGAGTGGTCAGCCCCTCGGAGTCTCGACGAGTTGATTGGAACTCCAGACGCAATCCTCCAGTATGGCCTCAGGTTTGCTTTCCCAGTTCTGGATTTAGGCCAGATTCCGGATGAGGATCTGGCACAAGATCCATTTTTGCAAAGTGCGCTGAGTCTGTTAAAATACAGCCGTCGAGTGGAAATCGAGAATCGCTTGGAGGCCATCCTTCGAGGGCTTCTTGAACTCAAAACGGATAGAATCCTCAAGGACTATTTGAACGCGATCGTGACTTACCTTTTGGCTACCAGCCCAAGCTTGCAGATGGAGTCTGTTTCGATGACTATTGATAAGTTATTTCCGACCCAGATAGAGCCCGGATCCATTGCCGATCGGCTATTAAAAAAAGGGCGCGAGGAAGGGCGCGAGGAAGGGCGTGAGGAAGGGCGTGAGGAAGGGCGTGAGGAAGGGCGTGAGGAAGGGCGTGAGGAAGGGCGTGAGGAAGGGCGTGACCAGGGACTTCTAGAGGGAGAGATCAAACTGATCCGAACATTACAGGAGATCCTTGGCATGGGTGTCACTGACGTGTCAAATCTGCAAGGCCGATCGCTCGAGCAACTCCAAAAACTGGCGCTCGAATTGCGCAAGCAGATCCAAAATCGAACTCCCTAGTGCTAGTGCAAAAAGCCCAAGGCACTGGAAACCAATGCTCAGTCTTCTTGGCGAATTCATCAAGCGGGTGTATAAATCGTACACTTATCGACTAGTTTCCCCCAAAATACACTGCTTGTCGGAAAGGCCATGCGATGGCGGAATCCAAGAAAAAACCGGATGCGGCTTCCAAAGTTGAAAATGTCTTCGATCTCGATCTTCTCCGCCGTTTGGTCGAGTTGATGAAGGAGCACAATCTTGGTGAAGTCGATCTTCAGCAAGACGACCAGCGAATTCGACTTTGTGGCACTTCCCAGGCTCATTTGGGCCATGCACCAGCGTATCCCATGGCTCCTGTGGCCATGCACCAGCCAGGCGGCCAGCCGGCAGCATCTTCCGCACCGGCTCCTGCGGCCGAGGCCGATGGAGCTCACATCGCAGTCATCAAATCGCCCATGGTTGGGACTTACTACTCCAAGCCCAATCCGACCTCCAAAGACTTTGTCGAGGTCGGCTCGATGGTCCAAAACGACACCGTCGTATGCATCATCGAAGCCATGAAGGTCTTCAACGAAATTCCCGCCGAAATGCGGGGTAAGATTGTCCAAGTTCTCGTGCGGAACGAAGAAGCCGTCGATGTGGGCAAACCACTCTTTAAGATCGATACCCGAGGCTAAGGATCGCTATGTTCAGTCGCGTTCTTGTCGCCAATCGTGGCGAAATCGCCTTGCGGGTCATCCGTGCCTGCAAGGAACTCGGTATTGAAACCGTTGCCATCTTCAGCGAAGCCGATCGAGGATCCCAGTACCTCGAACTGGCCGACCAAGCCTTTTGCGTAGGCTCGGCCAAATCGATGGATAGCTACCTGCGAATCGATCGAGTCATCGCAGCCGCCGAACTAGGTAAAGCCGATGCCATCCACCCAGGCTACGGCTTCTTGGCTGAAAACGCTCACTTCAACGAAGTCTGTCGAAGCTGCAACTTCGAATTCATCGGGCCAAGTCCCGAGGCGATGGAAAAACTCGGTGATAAAAACACCGCCCGAGAGATGGCCATCGCCGCAGGGGTTCCCGTTGTGCCCGGAAGCGATGGACTCATCGAGAGCGAAGAAGGTGCCATCAGTGCCGCTCGAAAAATCGGATTCCCGGTTTTGATCAAAGCCACCGCAGGTGGTGGTGGGAAAGGGATGCGAGTTGCCCTCGATGAAGCTTCATTGCAAAGCGCTGTGGCCCAAGCCCAGACGGAGGCCAAAGCCGCCTTTGGAAATTCTGGCGTTTATCTCGAACGCTACATCGACCGGCCCCGGCACGTCGAAGTCCAGATCATCGCCGACCAGCACGGAAGCGTCGTGCATCTCCACGAACGCGATTGCTCCGTGCAACGACGCCACCAAAAGCTCATCGAGGAAAGCCCTTCGCCAAGGCTCCCTGAATCGACTCGAAAAGCCATGTGCGATGCAGCCGTTCGGATGGTCAAGCAAGCCAACTACTACAACGCCGCAACCGTCGAGTTCATCGTCGACCAACAAGACAATTTCTACTTCATCGAAGTCAACGCGAGAATCCAAGTCGAACACCCAGTGAGCGAAATGATCTCAGGGATCGACTTGATCAAGACTCAGATTTTGGTCGCTGCTGGGCAGAAGCTAGCCTTCAAACAAAGCGACATCAAACCTCGTGGCGCTGCGATCGAGTGCCGAATCAACGCCGAGGATCCCGATCGGAACTTCCAGCCATGTCCAGGTAAAATCCAATCGATGTATCTGCCAGGAGGTTTTGGAGTCCGTGTCGATTCCCATGCCCATACCGGGTACAGTGTGCCCCCCCACTACGATTCGATGATCGCCAAGTTGATCGTCCATCGTGAGACGCGAGAAGAAGCCATTGCGACGATGCAACGGGCCTTGAGCGAGCTGCGCATCAGTGGCATCAAGACCACGGCTGGCTTCCACAAAGCGGTTCTTGCGCAACCGGAGTTTGTCCAAGGAACCGTCGACACCAAGTGGGTTGAGCGAGTTTTGCTTCCAAGGCTACAAAGCAAATAGTCTTGTTTTCTATGGAGGGCACAGGCGACATTGGGTTGTGGTTAGCGGTCGCATTGGTCGCTTGGCTCTACTCGAGTGTTGGCCATGCGGGTGCTTCTGGTTACATCGCCCTGATGACCCTCGCTGGCTTCGCCCCGGATCGCATCAAGCCCATTGCGCTTTTGCTGAACATTCTGGTCGCATCGATCGCATCGGTTCAGTTTTACCGAGCGGGTCATTTCTCGTGGAAGCTATTTTGGCCCGTTGCGATCTTGGCAGCCCCGATGGCTTTTGCTGGAGGCTATTTATCGCTACCTCTGGCTTGGTTCAAAGTTTTATTAGGTATCGTGTTGGCTGGCTCAGCCCTGTGGCTTTTGTATCCCATAAAAGCCGAGGAGAATGTTCAAGAGCCAGCTAAGTACAAAGCGATCCTTGCCGGAGCGGGGCTTGGACTCCTTAGCGGGCTGACCGGTACTGGTGGTGGAATTTATTTAACGCCACTGTTGTTGTTCTTGGGATGGGCCAAGACCAAGACGGCCTCGGCGGTATCGGCGTTATTCATATGGATCAATTCCGTGTCGGGTCTTGCGGGACTCCTCAGTTCGGGTCGACCGATGCCACAGGATTGGTATTTTCTGGCCGTTGCGGTCGTCTTAGGCGGGAGCCTTGGAGCGACGCTTGGAAGTTTCCGATTGCCTGTTCGCTCCGCGCGAATTCTCTTGTCGATCGTCATGTTCATCGCCGCAGCAAAACTGCTGGTACCCTAGCGGATTTACCAGCCATTCACCAGTTCTCCCCACTGGCTAAATGCCTTTAGGAATTTTTGCTTTCATCGCTCTCGATGGGGTATTTAGCAGATCTGAACCTTGGGAAAATCTGGTCTTTGGATCTGAACAAACCGATTTTTTCCACTATATTTATGGAATCCTGCCCTGGTAGCTCAGTTGGATAGAGCGCGGCTTTCCTAAAGCTGAGGTCACAGGTTCGAATCCTGTCCAGGGTACTTTTCTTCGACTTAGGACTGCCTGCCAATGATTTTCAACGGTGTCTATCGCACCCTACAGCTAGGCGCGCTGCTGTTGATCGCCTCGTTCTTGTTTGTAGTCTCCCAAGCCTCCGCGCAGAGCGAACGGCATCCGAACATCGTCCTGATCCTCGCCGATGATCTCGGATACGGCGATCTTCGATGCTACAACGATCAATCCAAAGTAGACACGCCCTGTCTGGATCGGCTCGCCAAAGAAGGTCTTCGACTCCTCGATGCCCACAGCCCCGCGACCGTTTGCACCCCATCGCGCCTGAGCCTCCTGACCGGGCAAATGGCCTTCCGCGTTCCACGCGGCTCAAAAGTCTTCACCGGACTCGGTGGCCCATCGCTGATCGCTAAAGATCAATGGACGATCCCCAAAATGCTTCGTCAACAAGGCTACTCGAACTGGGCCGTCGGCAAGTGGCACCTGGGTTTGACTTTCTATGACACCCTCGGCAAACCGATCCACGACGACGCTCCTCAAGCCGTCGAGCGGGCCGATTTCTCTCGCCGTATCGATGGTGGCCCTTTGGATCACGGTTTCGATCGCTTCTTCGGTACCGCTTGTTGCCCTACGACCGATTGGCTCTATGCCTTCATCCAAGACGATCGAATCGTCACCCCACCCTCGAAACGTATCGATAAAACCAAGTTGCCCGAGCATCCTTACGCGCACGATTGCCGCAACGGCTGGATCGCCCCGGACTTCCCGATGGAACAAGTCGATCTTGTTTTCCTCAAGCAAAGCCAGCAGTTTCTAGAAGAACATGTACGCGCAGAACCTGATAAGCCATTCTTTCTGTACCATGCTACACAAGCAGTCCATTTGCCCTCCTTCCCAGCCGACAAGTTCCAAGGCAAAACCCAAGCCGGTCCTCATGGAGATTTCATCCATGAACTCGATTGGATCGTCGGCCAACTCATGGAAACACTCGATCGACTCGGTGTTGCCGACAACACGATCGTCATCTTCAGTAGTGATAACGGACCCGAGACAACCAGTGTCGTCCACATGCGAGCCGACTACGAGCATGACCCCGCCCGGCCTTGGCGCGGTATGAAGCGCGATCAATGGGAAGCTGGCCATCGAGTGCCGTTGATCGTCCGTTGGCCAGGCAAAATCCAGCCAAGCTCCACGAGCAATCAACTCACGAGCCTAACAGACATCATGGCAACTCTGGCCCAGGTCGTCGGTGCGCAACTACCTAGTGGTTCGGCGCAAGACAGTTTCAACATGCTACCGGTATGGCTAAGTCAGGATCGCCAAGCGATTCGCCCTTACCTGCTTACCCAAGCGTTCGGCGGCGAGCGGACACTCTCGATTCGGAAAGATCATTGGAAGTACATCGATCATCCAGGCTCGGGGGGAAACCGCTACGAAAACAATCCGGAATTAAAGCGCTTTATCCTCCCTGAATCGGCCCCCGATGCCCCTGGGCAACTCTACGACCTGGAACTTGATCCAGGCGAAACCAATAACCTTTATTTCACGCACCCCGACATGGTCACGGAACTCAAGGACTTACTCAAGGGTCTTGTCAAACAAGGGCGAACGCGTGACGCAGTTCGATGATTTAAACTACCAAAAGATTGATTGCGGACTATCGCTCCGTTAGAAAGTCGCTCCGCAAAAGCCTTCCGCCAAAGTCGCAGGCACATTCCATGTGCCGTCCGCCAATCGCTTAGTATGCTTTTTGAATGGCTGTGGAATAGACTTAAAGAGGGCCACGGCACACGGAGTGTGCCTGCGACTATGGGGGATGCCACTATGAAGACTACGACTATATTCGAGATTCCATGTTTTGAGCCTTTAGTTTGATCATGTTTGAACTCTTTGATTCAGAAGCCGATTTCAGGGTCACTCACGGAACAAGACTTCCGCATTGGTATCAACCCGGCGTATCCTACTTTGTTACCTTTAGAACTGAAGACTCTATTCCCGTAGAAGTAAGCCGATTGTGGCACGCTAGGCGTTCCGAATGGCTTGCGAGACACGGAATATCTCCGTCGGACGAGTCCTGGAACATCAAGCTTAACCAATTGAGTGTGATCCAACGAAAAGACTTCCACGTGCCACTTCCGGCTGAAACAAATCAACACAAACTCCATTGTGAATCGATTTCCCGTAAAATGTTTGACCTGCACCATAGCAAGGTTTAAAAAAGAAGAAGTTCGTTTCACGCTGAATAGAATCCACATTCTAAGTTTTTCGGAGAAATCAGCTATGTGCCAATCAGTTAAGTCCAGTTTAGTATTTATGTCTTTGGTGTTTTTCTCGCTCGTCTCAACTATGGATATGGCGAAGTCCGCCGTATTGATCAATGGTAGCTTTGAATCAGGGAGTTTTGCTCCTAATTCTCAGAATACAATGACGCTGAATATTGGTGCAACTTCTATGACGGGCTGGACCGTTTTCAATGATCAAATCGCTTGGATCGGTACGCCAAACCCCTTTTATGGACTCTCTCCAACATCCGGTAGTCGCTTCCTCGACTTAACAGACTATGCATTTGGTATTCCTTATGGCGGGGTTCGTCAAACGGTCTCTACAGTTCCTTCGGCAATTTATCGCCTATCTTTCGATGTTGGAGCCTACTGGGGGGGGACGTCAAAGATCCGAGTGACCGCAGGTGATTTGGATGCTGAAGCGACGGCCACTCCAGTGCGACCACAAGTTCACACGTGGACGAGATTCTCGTCTCTTTTCACGGCGATTGAATCCAACACGACGATTAGCTTACTAGGAATCCAGGCAGACTCTTCCAACGGTTTTCTCGGATTGGATAACGTCGTTCTGGAATCGGTTCAAGGAAGCGCCGCTGTTCCGGAACCGTAAGCGTACACGACCCTAGTGGACTTTTCCTAAGCGCAGGGGGCTTTTACAGGTAGATTCAAGGTGCGCCCTTGTTTCTATCCCAACTCTCTCCAAGGAGCCCCTGCTTATGTCCCGCGTATTTT
>Ga0315904_10004531_pt1 | contig 19774 bp, 16 predicted proteins | sample LakEriMetagenome_6_FD_203529 | JGI IMG/M metagenome (GOLD analysis project Ga0315904, IMG submission 203529) | Freshwater fungal communities from buoy surface, Lake Erie, Ohio, United States - Buoy 12 MA120 | ecosystem: Environmental > Aquatic > Freshwater > Lake | place: USA: Lake Erie, Ohio...
CGTCAAATCCATTAAACAAGTTGCCGATCATATCACTGGCAGCGAGCGGTTCAAGGATAACGGTATACTTTCCAGGTTCTATCGCTTTTGCCGCAGCAGAATTGGTTGCCTTGGACGATGCTATTTTGGTCAGCGCTAAAGTATCCAGTTTAGACACATCGTTATAACTCTTACTGGCATATCCAGATCCTGTCCCCTCCCGATTTCTAACGGTGATCGAAAAGGAAACATCCGTGGTCTTATTATATCCGAACAGTCCTTTGGAATTCAACGTGGCGTTGAAGCCCGTAGAGTTCTCCAGGAAACCGGCTGCTTCATGACCCGCATCTTTGGCCACTTTCAAACTCTTCGCCACTGCCTCAGCCCTTTTGTCAGGGTTCATGGCGGCAGTGGATGGATTATAGGTGATCGACTCTTTATAGGTCTGGGGACCAAGGAGTGGCATGTACTCCGGATTCTCCGGTGCCAGCCTCGCAAGTTCCTCTGCCCGACGCATTACCTTTTCCAGCGAAGCGTTGTCAAATTCATTGATGGTGGCGAAGCCGGACCTTTTCCCGAAAGAGGCGGTTACGCCCAGCGAGGTCTGGCTCTGCTCGCCCGCTGTAGACACGGCGTTCCTTGCATAACGGATATTGCCATCTTCAGACCCGCTGAGGTTGACCGTACATTCATCAGCCTTTGAATAACTGAGCGCTTTTTTCATGATCGCCAGCGCTTCATCTTTACTTAAAATAGGCATGTTAATCTGTTTATATTTTTCTTGCTGTATTGATCACATTCACATTCTTGAAACAAGCAGTAGAACTCCCGTGGGATACTGCGTTCGACTGCGCCGGCTGGCCCTTGCCATCGTTGAAAGCGCCACCAAGGCGATAGTCGTCCTTATCCGCGAGGTCCGACATGGAATTCCAGAATTCCTGGGTATTCGACTGGTAGGCCACGTCTCTCAACATACCCGTGATCTTACCCTTGTTGATCTCGTAAAACAACTGACCACCAAACTGGAAATTATACCGCTGCTGGTCGATCGAGAAAGACCCGTTGCCCAGAATATAGATCCCTTTCTCTACATTTTTAATGATATCATCCACGCTTCTTTTCTGGGGATTGGGAAGCAGTGATACGTTAGGCATCCGCTGGAACTGCACGTTGTTCCAGCCCTGGGCATAACAACATCCATGGGACTCCCTTTTACCAATGATATGCGCCTGGTCACGGATGGCCTGGTAATCGACGAGTATACCGTCTTTGATGATATCCCAACGCTTGCAATCAACGCCCTCATCGTCCCAGCCCACTGCTCCCAAAGATCCCGGCTGCGTTTTGTCGCCAATGATATTCACACTCTTATTGCCGAACTGGAATTTCCTGGATTGCCATTTATCCAACGTGAGGAAGCTGGTACCTGCGTAATTGGCCTCATAACCCAGCACGCGATCCAGTTCCGTGGGATGTCCCACCGATTCATGGATGGTGAGCCAGAGATGTGAGGGATCGAGCACCACATCGTATTTGCCCGGCTCCACGGATTTTGCCTTGATCTTGTCTGTGGCATTGGAAGCGGCACTCCTGATGTCCTCCAGCATATCATACCGCATCTTGTACCTGGTCACTATACCCGGCAGTTTATGCTCTGCAGAAGGCACCAGGTATTCATAACCCATGCCCATGGGTGAGCTCAATGAATCGCGGGTGACAAACTTACCGGAAGCCTGGTCCACTTTAGTGACCGTAAAGGTGGGAAAGATCCTGTGGATGTCCTGGTCAATATAAGAGCCGTCCGTGGACGCAAAATACTTCTGCTCATTCACGGCAAAGATGGCCGAATTGACAAAGTTCACCCCATTGTCCATGGCAATGCTGTTGGCATTGAGCAGCAGGTCAACTTTCTCTTTTACAGATACCTCAAATGCATTCTTCTCAATGGGCGCTTTCCAACTCACTTCGCCAAATCCTTTCTGCGGCGCCAGTTGTACCGCCTCGCCCGAAATTTTTGCATTGGCTTTTGCTACTGCCACAGCCCTTTCCGTGACCCTGGCAATACCCTCTTTGGTCATGTCGTCTGACGACGCGAAACCCCAGCAGCCATTGGCCAGCACGCGAACACCAGCTCCAAATGATTCGGTATTGGCAACACCTAAGATCTTCTTCTCCCTGGTGGATACAAACTGGTTCAGGTACCTTCCGATCCTGATATCAGCATAAGTGGCTCCCTTTGAGCGTGCGACATTCAAGGCCACATCGGCCAACTGCTTTTTCATAGCAACGTCCATACGCTCATGCAAAGCTTCCAATGGGTCTATCGGCCTTCCTGCCAACAAGGAATCAGGCAGCATCAGGGCTCCAAGGCCCAGGGCCGACATCCGAATAAAATGTTGTCTTTTCAAAACTGCTCCTCCTCTTTTTATTTGAACTAATCTACCATTTTTACCAACTCAACATCAGCCAACCATCCTTTTATTTTCAAACCAAAGGAAACCAGCGGAAATCATGAAGAGCAGGACGTATATGATCAACGGCACCTGCACGTGTTCTTTGAATTCCTGTTTAACCACCTGGGGCCTTCGGGAGATTGAAGATGAAACAAAATCGGCTGTTTCTTTTATCCTTGTGTGCTTCTTCAGGGGCTGCCAGGCGTCCTGATCAAAGACATAGAACCAGTGCTGCCTGCCGGATGTCTGCAGGGCATGCCAGCCGGCAGTCTCCGGCCAGTAACGGCCCCGCCAATGAACCTGGTTAAGGGGATCATTCTCCATGTATACTGCCTGATCGTCAATTAACGCAGAAGGGACGGAGTCAAGCGTCTCCGCAATAATATCCAATGGCTGGTGAACATAACCCCACTCGGGCGTCACCGTCCACTTGTCTTCCGCCGCCACACCCAAAGCTTCACTAAGCAGCGCGGTCCAATACTGGTCATAATCTTTAGCCGCGCCTGCTAACATCCACTTATAGCTATAACCGATGGTAGTTACCACCACCCTGCCTTTCCCTTCCTGGTTGGCCGAAGCTACAATCCTTCCTCCCTGCGTCTTTACCAGGGGTTGGACCGATGAAGCAGCCACAATATCAAATTGATTCTCTGTGCCCAAGGTTTTCAGCGCCAGCGAATCCCCCAGCAGCAGATCTAATTTCTGTTGCTCACCGCCAGGCATCTTGCCGAGCTTAACGCCAAAAGGTCCCCTGCCCTCTCCCTCTCCCCAATACATCAGTCCGGTTCCTGTAACGGCTATCCGTTGTTTGATCAATGAAAGCTCCCCCGGTGTTAATAACAGTAAAGCCTCCTGGTCAGACACGATCAAATCAATCTCCCTGAGGACCGCTTCATTGATCCGGTCAATCGACAGTTTTTCGTTATTGACAAACTCCTTTGAAAAAACATTTTTGCTCAGCCTGGTCCTTGACACCACCTGGTAACCTCTACGCAACAACCAATCTTTCAAAAACCGGTTTTCAAACCCCGGCGATGATCCCATGAACAATACCCTGAACGATTTTCTATCGTTCACCACCAGGGGCAGGATCTGCTTCTCAAGCGTATCCGTTTTGGAAACGGCAGCGATTGAATAGGTAGCACGACCAACATGCGCGGGAACATGACGGAGATTAAAAACCCCATGGGAGACCATGGCTGAATCCAGTACCATTCCAAAATGAATGAGCAGGATCTTCACATGACCGGAATCTGACGAATGATATTTTCCTTGCACCTGCAACACCTCGCCCTGTTCTAATGCTTTGTTGTACATAACCGTTGAAAAGCCTTCAGGTGCTTCAGAAGGATGGAAGACGAGCTTCTGCCCATCCATTTTGTTCAGTTGATGCTGCGGCAAACCATAGCCGAATAAATGAATGACATTGGTTCCCGGATGACGATCCAAGACATCGTCCAACGCAACCCCGTCTTTCCCCTTCCTGAGATCGTACAAAGGCATTTTGTCATATCCAGACACAGCACGAACGCTATTGTCCTGCGCGCCATCGGTAAGCACGAGTAACTGGTTTCCATCCTGTTTCACCACCCGATTGTAACCAGGAGGAACCGCCAGTAAATACAACGATACAACGGCAATAACCGTTGCCACCAACCTGGCCATGCGGAAAGCAGGGTCCGCTCTGGCCCACTCCTTCCAGAGCAGGAAGACCAATAGCCCAAAGCATAACAAACCCGTTATGGTTCCCCACTCATTCATCGATGGCAGCTATTTTTTTAAAGTACTGTTCAGATAATTTCTGTGAGGGCCCTGCCCTCTTTTTCACCGGTACGGGTCCAGCAGGGCCTGCCAACTGCAGCATCCCCCTACCAGCCAGTTCCAGATCTGCATCAGTAAACTTGTTTTGCAGAATCCTGCTGATCGATGTCAACACCGGCAAATAGGTTTTGGGATCCTGCGCAGCGTTCACGCTGACCTGCGAACCCGCGTTCTGCAGGGTAAGGACATCGTTGGCTGACAATTTCCCGCCGCCCCGCAGTTGCTCCAACACACCCAGGGCTTGCTGCATCAATTCTTTACGATCATCACCCGGTTTCACTGTTCGGACCATTTCCGGTTGCCGGATCCCCGCCAGGTCGCCCGTCAATCTCCTGACAGGATCCAGCGGCGTTGTTTTGATGCCGGTTTTGGATACATAGGCCCTGGTACTTTGCTGCAAGTCTTTCAGCAGCCGCAATGCCTTATACTCAAAGGGCAATGCCGCGCGCGGCTTCAACATGCGCAACTGCAATTCCGATTTCCACATCTCCGCCAGTGTCGCTTTCAATTGCTTTTTCGTTTCGGCGTCGAAGAAGGTGGCATCTTCCGCGTTGTCATGGTTATGCGTGTACCTGTCGAGCGGGTTACCTCCTTCTTCTTCATGGCCTTCCTCGTGCCCTTCTTCTCCGTGCTCCCCGCCGATCTCCACATCGGTCTCCTCGCCCAGGAACTTTCCGTAACGAAGTCTCAATAACTTCTGGTCCGCCCCGAGGTCATTGCTCTTTGCATCGAAGGCTTCTTTGCTGAGTTTATCCTGGTCTTTCAGCAGCTGTTCCGTTTCAATGATGATCTGGCGCTGGCTTCGGAAGAATTCCGGCCTCAGGTCTATGCCCGAAGAGAGGCCTTCCAGGCTCATCAGTTGTGCCGTATCCTCGATCCGAACGATAAACACATCGGAACGTTTTTCCTGGTTTCGGTTGTCAACAGCAGACAGGTAAAAATACAGTTCATCGCCAGCCGCCATGTTCAATTGTGCGAGGTCGATCAGTTTTTTCAATTGGTAACGAAGCTTACCCGGAACAAATCCGCCAAAGGGTATCCGTTGTTCCCTGAAAGCAACAGACTCACCGGAGCCCGACGCAATGGTAGCAAACAAGGATGCCGCAGCCACGCCATAATCATCACTCACAGAAGCATCTATCATGATGCGGTAGGCCATACCGGGCTCGATGGTTGAATTGGGAGCCGGGGCATGAACGGTGATCTCCGGCGCCAGGTCCCTGACCATCATAACAGGATAATACGTGGAGAGTTCCTTTCCCAGTTTCACCTGGTAGAAACCGGAACTGCGCACAGGCATCATACCTTTCCATATAGTACGATCTCCTGAAGGAGTGAGTGGTAATACCGTCCGGTCGTTAAACACCAACATCATGCTGTCTGCCGGGGAACTTGTTGTCAACATCCATTGAACAGTTCCACCCTCCTCCACTTCTACTTGAAAAACGTCCTGCTTCCTCGAAGACCTGCCTGTATACGCAGGTGGTGTGATGCTGATGGAAACTTCTGAAATTCCGGGGAGCCTGACCTCCCTGGGTTTGGTCGGTCTTATCCCCATGCCCTCACCAACCCCCTGTACGTTTCGTGGGATGAAGAATATCATCGTCGCAAGCAAAACGGCCGCCCCAAAAGCAGACAGGGCAGCCTTCCACTTTCTCCGCAGCATGGCAGGCATCTCCACTTCGGCCGGAAACTGCTTTTCTAATTTGCTGATCTGCCTTTGTTCAAAATAATTCAGTTCCTGTTCAGGCTTCAGCCATAGCGATGCGCTGTCTTCGGCAGCAGGCAAAACCTTATCGAGATAGGATGCCACATCTGCAGAAGTAATGGGCGAATAAAATAACAGGTAAGAAAGAATACCGGAAAGGCCAGCAAAAACGGGAATCCAGATAGCCTTGCCGTCAAAGATCTTCAGGAAAATGGCAACGCTTGCTACCAGGAACGCAGCAGCAAGTAATATGCAGGACCATACCATCCGGTTCGTCCAGCCCCGTCTCAGTTGTACAAGGATATGTTCACCCCTTTCAGCCATTGATCTTTTTTTGTCTGCGATACACGATCAACCGCTCCAAAAGGAAAAGCCCAAAGGCGATGAACCAGAACCATTGGGAAACATCTTTCCGGACCAAGGCCGCCTTTGCACTCCCCTTTTTGCTGATCACCGGCATCAGCTGAAGCGGGTCAATGATCCGGTTATCGATCTTCGCCAGCTGCATACGGGGATATAAAAGCTCCAGCACGAACTGCGGAAATTCTTCCCGCCAAACCCAATCATTCCATGCCGGATCAAATCTTGAATAGAATGAATACCTGTTGGCCCTGACATCAAAAGTCATGATGGTTTCGCCCGTGCCCGTTCGCCATGCTTTTAACCCGTCACCTTCAACAGAAGGGTGTAGCTGATAAACCGGAATAAGCGAACCACCCGCATCGATAGGAAATGAAGTATGCACTTTCTTCGTTTGTCCGCTCCCATAAATAAATGTATTGTTGGCTTTTATTTGTTCAGGCAGTTTTTGGGTCGACAACCAGAATAGCCAGTCCAGCCCCCGTGGGGCTTCGCCAGATTTTACTGATATCAGTTTTATCTTTCGCCTTGACGATTCGCGGACAGCTTCAATGGCACCCGACAGATAACTCCCGTCATTTATGCCTGGCTCAGCATATATCCCGATGGTTAGGGACGTGGTATCGACGGCGGCCGTCTTGCCTTCATACTCAATTACCGGTTTGTCACCCCAACCTCTCCCCGCATTTTTGGGCAAAACCAAATGGGAGAAAGACGTACTCTCCTCTGTTGCCCTGCCCGTCACCACCACTACACTATCGGTGTTATCTACATACGCGCTTTCGATCCAGGTGGTCGTTCCATTCGTTGCCCATGTTTTCCAATGGACGTCGAGCGAAACGATAGGCCGATCACCTGTAAAACGACTCAGCTGGTTGCCTGAATAAATATAGACAGGTATACCTGCCGGAACGATCTTATCCAATTTCCGGAGCAAGTCCCAATATCCGCGTTCGCTCATTTCCTGAGTAGCACTATCAGACAGTTTCATCAATCCGAGATCACCGCCAAACTCATGCAATTCAAAATCTTTTTCGAGCAAGGAATCGATCTCTTTTCCATACACCTGATACAAAGACCCAGCATGGCTTCTCTCTATCAGCAACCAGCCTTTTTGATTTGAAGTTGAGCGGGTCGATAAAAATGGTCGTGCGACAAACAAGGCGAGCATCAAAAACAAGAGGCATCGGATCATCAAAAGAAACAGATCCGACAATTGTACACTCTTTGCCCTGGAAACTGCCGTTTCAGTGAAGAATGTAATACTGCCGATCTTTTTCGTTCGTCCTTTCCGGATGTTCCACAGGTGTATAAGCACAGGTATACCAATACCTGCGGCAGCCCATAGCCATATGGATGAAGCGAAACTGATCAAACTATCTTCCTCTTTTATTTCGGTGTTTCAGAAAATCGGTCAACACTTTATCTAGCGGTTCATTCATGGTCACCAGTTCATAGAACACATTGCGGTTCAAAAGTTCAGATCGGATATGTGCAAGATATGTTTCCAGGTTCCCGGAATAGGACTTTCTCACTTGTGCGGGGTCCACCTGCACCACCTGCCCGGTTTCAAGGTCTTCCAGCGAAGTGTATCCTCCGTAATCCATGTCCAGCTCATTTTGGGCCATAACATGCAGCACAATGAGTTCATGCCTGATCTCAGACAACGATTTGATCAACTTTGAGATCTCGCCATCCTGCTCATAATAGTCCGTGATGAAGATCACCAGCTCCTTGCGGCTGCTGCTGCTGATGATGTCCTTGTATCCCGCCGGTGCTGTAAAATGCCCGCCTGCATCAATCTTCTCCAACTGGTAAAAGATCCGCGCAAGATGCTGGCTGTCATTCCGCGCCGGTAGTGTAAGCAATTCTCCGTCCTGCAATACATACAATCCTATCGTGTCACCCTGTAGTTTCGCCAGGTAAGCAAGAGCGGCGGCCATAAAGCGGGCGTACTCGATCTTTGAAAATCCATCGTCCTCATGCAACATGGATGCGCTGGCATCCACAATGATCCTTACCGATATGCTGGTTTCGATCTCTGACTCCCGGATGTAGTAGCGGTCACTTCTGGCATACATCTTCCAGTCCAACCGCCGCAGGTCGTCCCCGGCCTGGTAGCTCCTGTACTGGCTGAACTCCATCCCAACACCCTTTACATGGCTGGTATGCAGGCCGGCCAGGAAACCATCTACGGTGGTTTTCGCCGCCAGGGGGAGATCCTTGATCGCCATCAAAACTTTCGGATCGGCTAACCTGCTCATAGCTATTCTTATTCCAGTCTGCCCTTTGGTCGTTCTACTTCTTTCAACAGCGATGCAGTGACATCATCGGCACTGATATTCTCCGCCTCAGCCTTAAAATTCACGAGGATCCTATGCCTTAACACAGGATAAGCCATGGTCTGTATATCTTCCATGGTGACGGCATACCGGCCCTTGAGCAGCGCCCTTGCCTTAGCGGTCAGCACCAGGGCCTGCCCGGCCCGCGGTCCACTGCCCCAACGAACCCATTCTTTCACAAATGGTATGGGACTGGTTTCCGGCCTTGTGGCGCGTATGATATTTGTTACATATTGCAACAGGTCATCGCTGATGCTGATATCCCTGACAAAGGCCTGGAGTTGCCTGATCTCTGCGCCAGCGAGGATCGGGTTCACTTGTTTTTTTTGGTTACCTGTGGTATTGCTGATGATATCCTTCTCTTCGGCAGCAGTGGGATATCCAATTCGGACATACAATAAGAACCTGTCGAGCTGCGCCTCAGGAAGCGGATAGGTTCCTGCCTGCTCAATGGGATTCTGCGTAGCCAGTATAAAAAAAGGCCTGTCAAGCGCATAGGTTTTACCTCCATAGGTCACTTCAAATTCCTGCATGGCTTCCAGGAGGGCCGACTGCGTTTTGGGCGGGGTCCTGTTGATCTCATCCGCCAGGATGATGTTGGCGAAAATGGGGCCCTGGTTGAACTTGAAAAACCGTTTGCCAGTAACATGATCCTCTTCCAGCACTTCCGTTCCGATGATATCCGAAGGCATCAGGTCCGGTGTAAACTGTATTCGTCTGAAGCTAAGGTCCAGGGCTTGCGACATGGTCCTGACCATAAGGGTCTTAGCCAGACCAGGGACGCCCTCCAACAGGCAATGACCGCCCGCAAGCAGGGCCACAACCAGTTCATCCAGGATCACATCCTGCCCCACGATCACTTTCTGTATCTCGGCCTTAAGCAGGGATAATTTGCTTAATAAAGCTTCAACCTGGCGCTCAGTTAATTCCAATGGCTTAGTTTTATTCTTGATTTGAATCCGGACGAAGGAAATTAGGGCAAAAATAGGTGTCAAACAAATGAGTTCCCTGGAGGGCGGCAAATCGAGTATACATGGTGAAGTCGAGATTTACATTTACCAGGATCAGCTATAGATCGGGGGACTGGGACACAGACCAGCGGATGCCGTCCAATATCCTGAACTCGCTGATCGAGTATACCACCATACCGGTTAATCCCAACGAAAAAGTAGTGGATCTGGCTTCCAACGACATTTTCGAATCTCCTTTCTGCTACCTCAGCGGCCATAAACTGGTGCAGTTCAACGCGCAGGAAGCTTCCCATTTCAAAAACTATGTCAGCAACGGCGGTTTTGTATTCGTAGACGACTGCAACCACGATATAGATGGTTTGTTTGCCAGATCATTCGAAACCCAGATGGCTAACCTGTTCGGAAAGTCAGCTCTCCAGAAAATCCCTAATAATCACGAGCTATACCGATCATTCTTTGAGTTTGAGAAGGGCCCGCCCACAACATCGTTTGAATTGAACGGATGGGGAGACGACCTGGTGCATGATTACCTGAAAGCGATCTATGTAAACGGTCGAATGGGTGTGCTGTACAGCAACAAGGATTATGGCTGCGAGTGGGACTACGATTTCAGGAACAAACGCTTTCTCGCAGAGGACAACACGAAATTCGGTATCAATATCATTGTGTATGCGATGCAGCAGTGATGCTCAGCCCTTTTTCCTGATCCATTCATAAAGCCTGTTCACATCGTCCACATTAAACAACTGTGTGCCCGGGTTCATGGTGGCCGCCGTTCCGCATGCGACACCAAACCTGCACATATCGGAATAACTGCTTCCTGCGTCCAGCTTCCAGGCCATCCCTGCCACCATACTGTCACCTGCACCTATGGTGCTCAGTTTTCTGACAGGCGGTGGAACGATCTGTTCAACCCAGTCTTTCGTAACCAGTAAAGCACCCGCGGCTCCAAGGGATACCACCATCACTTCGCAATGGCCGGCGTTGATGAACTGCAGTGCCGCATCGTCTACTTCACTCAGCTCAAGACTGTCGGCCCCAACCAGGGAACTTAGTTCTGCAAGATTCGGCTTGGCAAGAAAGACCCCCTGCTCCAGCGCCTTCTTTAATGGCAGTCCGGATGTATCTACAATCAGTTTAACCCCCTGCTGAATGCAAAAACCTGCCAGTTGCGCAAAGAAATCATCCGGCACACCCTCGGGCAGGCTGCCACTGGCGACTACAATCGTTGGACGCGGCTCCATCTCCCGAATCACGCGCAAACAGTCCTCTACTTCTGCCTGGGCCAAAGCAGGACCGGGCATGACGAACCTGTACTGGGCGTTGGTAGAGGACTCAGCTGCCGAAAAATTCTCACGACTTTCCCCTTTGATGGGTACTGGCCTGATGGCAATATGGAGATCAGATAACAGGTTCTCGATCAACTTGCCATTGATCCCGCCTGACGTAAAAACGGCAGTGCTGCTGCCGCCTAACTTATGGATCGCCTTACTCACATTAACACCACCACCGCCGGGCTCCAATACCATCTTACCACAACGAAGCTTCTTCTCCGGAACGAGTTTATCAAAAAAAGTGCTTTTATCTAAAGCGGGATTCATGGTTAGTGTAACGATCATTGGAAAAAATTGTGGCATGAAGGTACATCCCTCAGCCATTTTTGAAATATTTAACCATTGCCGTTATGACAATTCTTTGATTTTGTATCTATATTCAATGAGTTTAACTACAAACATGAAAAGTTACCTTTCTGTCCTGATCATTGGACTGTCCCTCATCACCTCCGTTATTCTGCTGGGCAGTGCCTACAATTACAAGTTCAAATCAAATGAAAACATCGCCGTGGTAGGGTTGGCGGAAGTAGATTTCGTCAGCGACCTGATCGTCTGGGAGGGCTCTTTCAGCCGGAAAAACATATCGTTAAAAGATGCCTATGCCGGATTAAAGAACGACGAAAACGAAATTCGGGCGTACTTCAGCACAAAAGGGATTCCAGACTCAGCATTGGTTTTCTCCGCGGTGGATATCATGAAGGATTTTGCCACCAGCTACGACAGGAATGGCAATGTGGCAGCAAGTACTTTTTCAGGATATCTTCTTACGCAACGGGTAAAAATCGAATCGAAGGACATTGACAAAGTGGAAAAGATCACCAGGGAAGTAGGCCCCCTGATTGAAAAAGGCATTGAATTCAACTCGCCGCCACCGATGTACCTGTATACAAAGCTGGCGGACCTCAAAATGGATCTTTTGGCCAAGGCTTCGGAGGACGCAAAGGCCAGGTCGGCCACGATTGCCAAAAGCTCCGGAAGCAAACTGGGCAGGCTTAAGAAGTCGACCATGGGAATTTTTCAAATTACCGGGAAGAACAAAAATGAAAATTTCAGCTATGGCGGCTCCTTTAACACCATGGATAAATTAAAGACGGCTTCCGTTACCGTGAGAACGGAATATCTACTGGATTGATTTAACTGACCTGCTCGTAATATGGGATATCGTCGTGCGAGACAGGATCTTGCTGCAGCCAGTAAGCCCTGGTCACCACATGCCCGTCGGGCGTTCTCAGCAACCGGCCAAAAATGGCATTGGTGGTATTGAAGGTATAATCGGTGACGCCAATGGTAAATGAAGTTGGAGCAGGCGGCGGTTCAGGTGCAGTCGCAGGTTCAGCAACCTCGGCCCCGGCTTCAGCCGCGGCAGGCTTGGGCGCTGCTGCTGCTTTGGGGGGAGGCGAAGGCACCACCACCACGGAATATCCATTGGCCTCAAGCAATGGTTTCAGAAATGCGACCCGCTCCGGACTCGCGTTCTTTTCAGCGATCCCGCATTTCACGCCATCCAGCTCTTCAAACTCATGATTTTTATTGATAGCCATAGATCTCATTTATATCATAGAACTAATATGGTCATAGATCCAGCTGATCACGCCGGTTAAGATGATACCCATCATGCAAATGATCAGCCCCAGCCCTACCGGCCTTAAAATCACTACTGGCTTCTGCCCTTCTTCAGGCGCGCTGAACACCAGCCTGACCACTTTCAAGTAATAATACAACGAGATGATCATATTCAAAGCGGCAAGGGTGATATACCAGTAGTTTCCCTTGGAAGCGCCAGACATCAGCAAAAACAACTTACCAAAAAATCCTGCCGCCGGGGGAATCCCAGCCAGGGAAAACAGACCGATCGATAAAGCCCAGGCCAGCGCTGGTGAAGTTTTATACAACCCCTTCAAGCTACTGATGTTTTCAATTCCGGCCTGCGTTCGCAACACGGATGCCACGCCAAAAGCGGCCAGGTTGGAGAAAACATACACCAGAATGAAATAGGTGACCGAGCTGATCACTTCATTGTTCTGTCCGCTCAAGCCAACCAGAATGAAACCAACCTGCGCAATGGACGAGAAAGCCAGGAACCGCAACAGGTTGTCCTGCCGCAACGCAAAAAAATTGCCTACCAACATCGTGAGCAAGGACAACACCACCACCAGCGAGTACCATGTACCCGACAGATTCGGGAAGAGTTTGTACAACATATTGAATAGCGCAAAACTCACCGCGCCTTTAGATACCACACTTAAAAACGCTGTTACCACTACAGGCGAGCCCTCATACACATCTGCGGTCCAGAAATGAAACGGGACCACCGAAAGCTTAAAGGCAAAAGCGCTAAAAAGGAACACAAAAGCCATGATATGCAACGGATCGTTCTGTAAACGGCCCCATATGGTGGCGAAATCCAGCGATCCGGAAACCCCGTAAACCAATGAGATGCCAAACAGCAGGATGCCCGAAGCCAGCGCGGACGACATGACCATCTTCATGGCTGCTTCAGACGATTTCCGCCTGCCCAGATCAAAATTCGCCATTGCGGCCACCGGTATGCTCGCCAACTCAAGGGATAAATAGAACATCAGTAAATGATCCGCAGATACCAGGAAATACATGCCCAGCAATGCAGACAACATCAGCATGAACATTTCCGACATATGCTCATGGCTTTTCAACCAATCGGAACATAACAATGAGATCAGGTAAACAGCGAGCGACAGTATGCCTTTCTGAAACCCGGCCAGTTCATTATGCACGAACATACCGTTGAAGATCCGGCCCGTGCCGTTGAAGCCAAATGCGATGATCACATTGGCGAGGAGCATCAGTTGGATCAACGACAACAAAGTCTCTGGCTTCAAACCTCTACCCAGTTTGATGAACAGCAGGATGAAGATGATGACGGCCACCATCAGTTCAGACTTCATCAATTGTAAATACTCGTACATACTCCTCCTTTATTTTCCGGCTAATTTGTTAGCAATGACTTCCACACCAGGACTCACCAGGTCGTTCAGCCAGAACGGCGCAAGTCCCATCAATAAAATTCCCGCGATCAGGATCACGGCCGCCCATTTTTCGTTCCACCTGGCATCATTCGGCACATCGGAGTCGGCTTTCAGCGGTCCCATTGATACCTGGCCCACGGCACGTAGTATATATACCGCTGTCACTACAATGGATGCACAGGCGATGATCGTAGCGGTACGGTGGAAGACGCCCTGGTTTTCCCATGAACCCACGAACACGGTCATCTCGGCCACGAAGCCACTCAGTCCGGGTAGTCCCAGCGATGCAAAACCAGCAATGTATAATGTGGTAATAATAAACGGCATTACTTTGAGCAGGCCACCCATTTCAGCCACCATCCTTGTATGTGTTCTTTCGTAAACCATACCGATGATGGCAAAGAAAAGTGCCGTCATCAACCCATGAGACACCATCTGGAAAACCGCACCGGTAATGGCCGTTTTCGTCAGCATCCCAATGCCAAGCAACACAAACCCGCAGTGACTCACGGATGAATAGGCATTGATATACTTCAGATCCTTCTGCATCATGGTGGCGAAGGCTCCATAAATGATCGCAATCGAAGCGAGAACGATGATCACATTGGCATATTCGTGCGCGCCCTCCGGGAACAGATAGGTTGCGGCCCGCAAGCATCCGTAACCTCCCAGCTTCATGGATATACCCGCCAGGAACATGGATCCCGCTGTTGGCGCAGAAGAGTGGCCATCGGGCACCCAGGTATGAAAAGGGAACATCGCCGTAAATACGCCGAACCCGGTAAACACCAGCGGGAAAACCCAACGCTGCAGCGAAAAGGGGATTTGCATCTCTGCCAATTTCACAACATCAAACGTCCGTGTTTCCGGCGGCATCGAAAAATACATGCCCAGAATGCCCACCAGTATAAGTGCAGACCCGCCCATCAGCATCAATGCAAGCTTGTTCGCACTGTAGGTTTTATTGCCACTACCCCAGATGCTAATGAATAAATACTTAGGGATCACCGCGATCTCGAGGAAGAAAAACATCAGCATCAGATCCAGTGAAACAAAAAATCCATATGCACCAAAAGCCAGAAGGGTCAGGAAGAAGAAGAACTCTTTCTTCATTTTATCCATATTCCAGGACACTAAAACCCCGGCGATCACCACAAAGGCTGTAAGCAGGATCATCGCTACTGAAATGCCATCGACCCCAACGTGAAAGCTAAAGCCCAGGGATGGAAACCATCTGTGTTGCTGTTCGAACATGATGGGAAATACGTTACCGATCTCGCGCTCCCGGGTGAATGTGGCATATAAGGCCAAAGCTGCCGCCATTTGCATGAGCGCGCCCACAAGGGCAATGAGCCTGGCCTGTTTCTCAGGCATGACCACAATGGCTATGCCGGTCAGCAGGGGCAGAAATAGGATGATAAGAAGATCCATGATATAATATTTAGCGCCAGGGCACCATTTTAAAGACGTAAACAGAAACAATAATGATCACCCCAAACAGGAAGAACAGACCGTATTGCTGGACCTTGCCCGACTGCAATCCCTTGATCTTGTAGGAGATCCATTCCATCCCTGAGCCGGTGGCAGATACAATGCCGTCAACAACATGTCGGTCTATCCAGGCCGCAGGCTTTGCGATCAGGTTGAACAGCACCCCTTTGGTAAAGCCGAGCCAGAGTTCATCAATATAAAACTTATGCTGCGCCGCAGTATATACGGCACCCATAGCCTTCGACAGTCTTTCCGGAAGGTCTGATTTCTTTCTATACATCCAGGAGGCCAGCGCAATACCAATCAGTGCAACGGCTACCGGCGTGATTGAAAATTGCAAGTGCAATGAAGTCTCTAACGGCTTCCGGCTATGACTGACAAACTCGCCAAAAGGAATGAAGCCCGCCACCACGGACCCAATGCCCAGGATAACCAGCGGCGCCAACAGAAAAAAATCGCCTTCTTTAGTCGGATGGTGACCTGCACCAGGTGCATGTTGCGCATCATGGCCCGTAGCGCTAATGCGCGCTGCATGCTGCATCTCATCTCCACCGCCCTGTTGCGCAGGCTTGTTCCAGAATATCATAAAATACAACCGGAACATGTAGAATGCTGTAAGGCCTGAAGTAATGAGGGCTATCCAGAAAATGACCGGGTTATTCTCCCAAGCCGTTAGAAGGATCTCTTCCTTGCTGAAGAACCCGGCAAAAGGCGGTACACCCGAAATGGCAAGGCACGCGAACAGAAACATCAGGTGAGTAACCGGCATTTTCTTCGCCAATCCGCCCATATCCTTCATTTCATTGCTGTGTACATAGTGAATCACCGCGCCTGCGCCCAGGAACAGAAGTGCCTTAAAGATAGCATGGGTAAACAAATGAAACATGGAAGCCGTATATCCCAAATGGGTGGCTGATAAGTCGGCAGGCACCAACCCCAGCGCAAACATCATAAAACCGATCTGGGAAATGGTAGAATAAGCCAGCACCCTTTTGATATCTGTTTGGGTACAGGCAATGAATGCTGCGAACATAGCGGTGAAGGCCCCTATATCATCAATATAATGAATGAACGAAGAACCTGAGTATGCGTAGACCGGATAAAGCCTGGCAACAAGGAATACACCCGCTACCACCATGGTAGCGGCATGGATCAATGCAGATACCGGCGTTGGGCCCTCCATAGCATCAGGCAACCAGATATGCAGCGGGAACATCGCGCTTTTGCCCGCCGCCCCCATGAACACCAGGGCAAGCCCCCATGTAAGTGCAGAAATGCCGAGGAAACTAGCTCCAGCGGCAGAAGCCAGCGTTTCACCCGGCGTACTCAGCTGACTAATGAGTTCAATAAAATCAAGCGTTCCCGCTTGTCCTGATAACAACAAAACACCGATCAGGAATCCGAGGTCCGCAAACCTCGTCACGATGAAGGCTTTCCTGGCAGCCGCCATGGCAGAAGACTTCTGGTAAAAAAAGCCGATCAGCAGGAAAGACGACACCCCCACCAACTCCCAGAAAATATAGATCTGAAAAATATTGGACGAAAGTACCAGACCCAACATGGAAAATGTGAACAGCCCCAGAAAAGCGTAATATATGTGAAACCGCTCCTCCCCTTCCATGTATGAGAGGGAAAATACATGTACCATCAGCGAAATGAACGTCACCACCAGGATCATCATCATCGAAATGGGATCCAGCAGGAGTCCCATATCAATGCTCAGTCCGTTCCCGAATGTCAGCCAGTTCAATTCAAACGGCACCATCTGCTGGTACACGCCATTGATCTTGCCTTCGCGGAAAAAGTAAGTAGCCGCCGTTACTACTGAGATCAGGAAAGATACCAGCATCACGATCACCCCCACCAGGCCGGCCTTGTTCTTAAAAAATGATTTACCAAACAATCCCAGCAAAAGGAAAGACAGGAAAGGCAGCAAGGGGATCAGTAGTATGTTCATCAGGTTCATGATCTATTTTATAATTGGCTAATTGGCTGATTAGCTCATTGGCTAATTCTCTGTTGTAAAATTCATCACATTACCCACATTCGCACATTCATTCACCACATTCATCACATTACCCACATTTATCACATTCACATCAGTGCCGCATTTCCTCCGCAACCTCCACATTGATCGAATTGTGGGACCTGAAGAGATTGATGATGATCGCCAGGGCTACTGCGGCCTCTGCTGCAGCAATGGCGATCACAAAAACGGTAAAGAATGTTCCATCAAGACTTCCAGGCCAGAGATATTTATTGAATGCGATAAAATTCAGGTTCACAGAGTTCAGCATCAGCTCAACGCTCATCAGCATCGTGATCAGATTTCTCCTGGTGAAGAATCCATAGATGCCGGCGAAAAAAAGCATAGCGCCAATAGCCAGCAGGTGGTATAGTCCCGGCTCCATCATTTTGTTTCAGTTTTATTGGTCATGGCGATCACAATACAGCCGATCATAGCCGCCAGCAACAGCATGCTCACCAGTTCAAATGGGAGCGCATATCCATTGATGTCAAGCATCCTCTCCCCGATCTGCGCTGCAGTTGGTGAAGTACCACTACCCACAACCTCCACAAATCCATACCTCAGCATCAACAGCATCACCAGGGCAAAGCCGGATAGTGCGGCGAGGGCTGAAAACAATGCTCGTCCACGAGCAACCGCGGGAAGCTTTTCGCCCGATTGCTGGGTAAGAAAGATGGAGAAAATGATCAATACAGCGATACCGCCCACATACACTACAATTTGCACAGCAGCCACAAACTGGTAATCCAGCCAGAAATAGATACCCGCGATCCCAATCAGGGCAAACAGCAGGTAGATGGCAGAGCGGAAGATCTGCCGTGAAGTCACGGACAAAAGCGCACTGATGACCGTCATCAAACCGAGCAGATAAAACATGATGGTGGATCCAGACATAACAAAATTGGCTGATTGGCTAATTGGCTGATTGACTAATTCTTTGTTCTAAAATTCATCACACTCTCACATTCATTCCTCACATTCATCACATTACTCACATTCATCACATTGTGCTCTTCACTCCACCCCCTCTTCCAGCTTCGACCCAGGCTTATTCAGCACTTTGGTCAGTTGCGCACGATCATACACACTATGCTCGAAATTTTGCGCCATCTGGATGGCATTGGTCGGGCATGCTTCTATACACAGGTTACACATCGTGCAGAGTTCCAGATGGTAAATGAACTTATCAATGGCTTTCTTCTTCTTCCCTTCAGGACTGACATCAAACTTGGTAATGATCTTGATGGTGCCATTCGGACAGGCCAGCTCGCAGGCCGTGCAGCCCGTACAGCGATGCTCATTGCTTTCGGTATGCGACATCACCACTTCCCCACGAAACCGCTCCGGCAACACCAAGTCGTCCCTGTTATCCGGATACTGCTGGGTGATAATTTCCTTATGATGCGTGAAGTAATAGCCCGTGCGCTTCATACCGATCGCCATCGACTTCACTGCGCCATAGATGTCCTTTATATAATCTGTCAAAAACATAATCGTCTTTTAATCAGTCAATCAGCTAATTAGCCAATTAGCCAATTTAAAAATGCCAGCCCTTGATCGCGATCAGCGTCACCAGCAAAATATTGAACATACTGATCGGCAACAGGTACTTCCACTCCAGGTTCAGCAGCTGGTCGATCCTTAATCTCGGGAAAGTCCACCTGAACCACATGATCACGAAGATCAGGAAGAAGGTTTTACCAAAGAACCAAACCGACGAAGGGATATAATCCATCACATGGTTGAACCCTGCCCAGTTCCCGATATGCAAAGGCATCCATCCTCCCAAAAACAAGGTTGCGCCAATGGCACACACAATGAATACATTGATATACTCCGCCAGAAAGAACAACGCAAATTTCATCCCTGAATACTCGGTATGGAATCCGGCCGTTAATTCGGACTCAGCCTCAGCAAGGTCGAATGGGGCGCGATTGGTTTCTGCGGTCACTGCAATGATAAAGACCACAAAAGCGATCACCGCCGGAATATGGCCCTTGAACAACCACCAGCCGTTGGCCTGCGACTGCACGATCTCTGAGATCTGCAAACTGCCAGTCAGTACCACTATGGTCAGGATCGCAAGCCCGGCGCTCAGTTCATAACTCACGATCTGGGCGCCGCTGCGCATTGCTCCCAGCAACGAGTACTTATTGTTGCTGCTCCATCCCGCCATCAGGATACTGATGACCGACAATGAAGAAACCGCGGTGATATAAAGCACCCCAATATTAAGATCCCATATGTGAAGATCCCTTGCAAACCCAAGTGGCGCCAGCAA
>Ga0315904_10004532_pt1 | contig 19773 bp, 31 predicted proteins | sample LakEriMetagenome_6_FD_203529 | JGI IMG/M metagenome (GOLD analysis project Ga0315904, IMG submission 203529) | Freshwater fungal communities from buoy surface, Lake Erie, Ohio, United States - Buoy 12 MA120 | ecosystem: Environmental > Aquatic > Freshwater > Lake | place: USA: Lake Erie, Ohio...
CCGCAAGGCTCAGTGTTCAAGGTGAACACCACCCGCCCAGACTCGATTCAGTTGGGGCCAGCGGACAGTCACGCGACGAAGTTTGAGGCGCTCAGCGTCGCGCTCAACGCGCTGAAAACGCAGCTCGACGCTCAATTTCTGTTGATCTCGTCGCACTTGCATCCGCCTGGGCTCCCAGCGCCCGCTCCAACCCTCGCGCCGCTAGCTGTACCCCTTGTTCTAGACCTTTCCCCTGCGCGCTGCACCGTCACAAAGGTCGGCTGAGCTATACTCCTCCCGCGAGCCCTACTTACAGGGCTCAAGGAGAAGCTCATGTACGTCGAATTGACCCTGGTGGCGAACTCGTCGGCCGTCGTCGCTGACATCCTCGGCCTGGAGACCACGGCGCCCGAAGCGACCTTCACGCGCGCTTCCGCCGACGGCGGCGAGACCGTCGTGATCCGCTGCCCCGGCTCCGTCTGGGACCGCCTGAAGCCGCAGTTGCGCAAGCTCTCGCAGCGGCGCATCCCTGCTGTCGACGGCACGGGCGCAGTCATCCCGCTGCGCACCCGTCCCGCACTGACCTACTCGATCGCATGGATTCCTGGCGGTCGGCCTCGTATCCATCAGGTCGAAGGTTCGGTCTCGGTGGGAGGCGGCGCCGCTCTCACCGTTCGCGGTGAGAACCTGATCCCGGGCCTCCAGTCCACGCTCGACATCTACCGTGAGCGAGTCACGGCGGTTTCGTACGGCGCGGCAGGAAAGACGCCGCTCTACAACAAGCCCGAGAAGTTGCTGACCTTCACCGCTGTCCAGAAGGGCCCCGGCGGGAACAACATCGCGGTCTGGATCAAGGCCGCGTCCGGCGGCGGCTCCGTCTCGGTCGAAGAGTACGCAGACGGCAAGGTCTTGATCACGATCGTGCCCGCCGCCGCTGCGTCGACCACGACGGCCATCGCCGCGCAGGTGGCAGGCTCGGCCCTCGCCTCAGTGTGGATCACGGCGACCGCCGTGATCGCCGCGCAGGAAGTGGCGCCCTTCGCCGACAAGCAGAGCATCGTCGGTCCGAACGCGGTCGCGACGCGCCCGTTCCGCTTCCTCGATGGCGGCGACGGAACCGGCGTCGCGTTCGCGGACTTCCTGATCAGCGGAACGGACCCCACCAACCGCCTGCGTCTCCAAGCGCAGCGCGCGGGAAATCAGGGCAACCTGATCAGCGTGAAGCTCCTCGCGAGCCAGGGCGCCGACGCGGTGACCGTGACGGGCAACGACATCGTGGTGACGCGCATCGCCGCGACGACCACCATGGCGAACCTCGCAGCGGCGATCAACGGCAACGCCAACGCGAACGCGCTCGTGCAGGCCACTGCCGTGGGCGCGGGCAGCCTCGGAAGCGTCGAGAAGACGCATCTCGCGTGCGGAGCCGGCGAGCAAGCCGTGGCCCAGGTGGGCGGCGCCCCGGCGACGATCACGCTGCACACGGACACGTCGATGGTCGTGACCGCCGCTCCGGCCGCGCTGGTCGCGGCGGGCGTCGCCATCGGAGATGTCGTGCACACCAACGTCCTGCTCGACTACCAGCGCCTTCAGAGCGAACAGCTCGCGGTGGCCTGATCCCCCGAGGCTGCGTCAACGGAGGGTGACGCCGCCCTTGCCGCCCTTGCCTCCCTTGCCGCCCTTGCTGCTCTCCGAGCCCTTCGGGGCTTCCGGCGAGGCGGGCGCAGGGGCATCGTCGATGTAGTCGGGGAGCATCTCACCCGATGCCGGGGCGCCGTCCTCGCTTCGATCACGAAGCGCCGCCGCGTCCTGCTGCAGGGCCTCGACTTCGTCATCCGTCATCGGATGCTCGTCGAGCTGATGCAGGTCCACGTCGCCCTCGACGAGTGGCTCCAGCGCGCCCATCTGACCGCCGCCCGCCAACTGGGAGTTCTTCTGGCGCTGAAGCGCGACCTCCGTGCGCAGCACACCGAGCTCCTCGTCCGACATGACGGGCTCCTGCTTCTCGCGCTCGATCTCCGACTCGACCGCCGCGCGCTGAGCCTCTTGCTGAGCCCTCGCCGCCGTCGTCTGCGGCTTGACGCCATCGACGCGCGCGGCCTCCATCGCTGCCCGCGTACGATCCTCCGGCCGCAGCACCGTCGCCGGATGGGGCGTATTCGGACGCGCCTCCGAAGATGGCTTGATGGGATTGGCCCGCGCGCCCTCGACCCCCGCGCGAGTGCGATCCTCCGGCTTGAGCACCGTCGCCGGGTGCGGCGCGGCGGAGCGAACGGGCGGCGCGTCCGAAGGCGCCGCTGGAACGCGGAGCGAAGCCACCACGTCGTCTTCGTCGCTGGTCTCGATCCGAGTCAGGCGAAGATGCGCGACGTACTGCTTCCCGTTCATGAGCACCCGCAGAGCGTGATGCGTCTGTCCCGGATGAAACGTGACGTCCAAGTACATGCCCGTCGAGGGATCGACGATCTGAATGACTGTCCCCGACGTACCGATGATTGCGCTGTGCTGCATGGTGGTAGACTCCTGATGTGTGGACAAAACGGCCGAAGGTCATCGCGCGAGCGCGCGACGTAGGGCTGCTCCTAAGCACCCTACTGCGTATCCAGACCTTGGACAAGCTCACAAAAGCGCAACGCTTGCTGGCGATGCAGTCGCCGCCGAAGGACTCAACCGATGAACTGGCAGAGCTTGAATCTGACCCTTCCGCCCGCAGTGGCGACGATCACGCAGACGATCGGAACGGGGCTTGACGCCGTAAAGACGGCGCTGTCCATCGTGCAGACCCAAGCGCGCGCGGCGCAAGCGGTCGTTCAAACAGAAGAGGGCGAACGCGTACAGCTCGTCAACAGCGCCATTCAAACCGCGCTTGGGACGCTCACGACCTTCGTGAATGAGCTGCTTGACTCCGCAGGTGTCTACGTCCTTGTCGTGCCCTTGCCGAAGAAGGGCCTCGTCTCGCTCGCCAGTAGACCGAACAACCCCGACGAGCCCGGCTCGAACTTCGTGCAGATTCCACAGCAGAACATCCTCAACAGCTTGTCGACGGCGACCGCCGCTCGCGTTCGACAGAGCCCGTCGTTCACGCAGATCTTCAACCCCGACGATCTCTTCCTCGGCGGTAATGCCTACTTCGTGAAGACGCTCGCTGAGGCCCTCTACGATCCGGGGGATAGAAACCGGCCGAAGTTCGATCCTGCCAGCTACTGGACGTACACCCTGTTGCTGGCAGGAGCCTCAGACGTCACCAGCTTGCTGAGCGCCGCCACGTTCTTCGATCGACTCTTCGCGACGACGCGCAGCGCGAATCGCGTGAGCGCGAGTCGCGGGGTTTCGGACTTCGTGCCGCGTGGAATCCGCATCAGCCCCTCGGGGCGCGGGTACTTCCCTGTCTTGGAATGGGAGCGCGTGCCTCAATCCACCGCGCTCTTGAGCTACGACGGGGCGCGCGTAGTGCCCACCGAATACGCCGTAATTCGCTCGACGGATTTTCGCGCGAAGACGGTGACCCTCGTTCAAGACCTGTTCGACGACGTCAATCTTCGAGAAGGTCAAACGGGGCGTTTTGGCGCGCGCGTGCTCAAGGTGGCGCCGTACGACGGAATCGTTAACCGCTTCATCGACACCAGCGATCAAGCAACCGGCCAGCCGTACTTCTACCACGTCGCCTTCAAGTCCCGAATCGAGAGCACCGCTGGATCCGAAAGCGCCGCGCCCTCACCTCCTCGTACGCGCCCCAACGGCTCGCCTCGCACAGAGCCTCCAACGACCGTCGAGAACCCCTACAGCCTGCTCTCCTCGTGTGCGGAGTGGCGCCGTCCCGCCAACCGCACGCAGCTGACCGACGCACGCTTGAGCGTCGCCCCTGACTGGGCGCGCTCCCCGTCTATCGCAACGCTGCTACCAGGGCTCGATCGACTCTTGGACAAGGCCCTTGAAAACCTCCAAACCCTCGGAGGCGCATCACGCAACATCAACGAGACCAACAACGCCTACCTCGATTTCTTGGGGCGCGAAGTCGACCGCCTGTCCCGACAGGTCGCGGAAATCAACGGGTACCTCTCCCAGATGCAGGCGATCTTCGCGACGCCCGACGCCGACGTGTTCACGACCATTCGACAAGGACAAGGCAGCGTAGGGACGTTCTTGTCCGACGTGGTCCTCACCGTGGACGACACCAGTGATCCGAATCGGCCCTCCTTTGACACAGGAGATGAGTACGTAACGGGCGTGGTTCTGCTCTGTGTTGGCCCGGATCCTGCCCCCATCGCTGCCGCGTTCGCGATGCTTCAAGGCCTGTTCGGGCCCCCGACGACCGACGACGCCCTGGCCGGCATCGAATCGATTCAGACGACGCTGGCTCAGGCAGAAGCCGCCGTTGCCACCGAACTAGCCCCCGTCGCGTTTGGCGAAGACATGCGTCCTCGACCTATCGGCGAACCTGATGCAAGCTGCTCGTAAGCCCATGCCGACCTACGACTACGCGTGCAAGAACAACCACAGCATCGAGCACTTCTGCTCCATCTCGGCTCGACCGGAAACAATCCCCTGCCCGAGCTGCGCCGAGCCGATGCAGCAGGTGATCATCTCCGCGCCCCACCAATGGAAAGGGCTCTATGTCTTGGACTACCCCGGGTCCAAAGCCCTGAAAGCGGGCTACGTGCACTCGCACGGAGACATGAGCGTGCGCAACGTCAGCGTGGGCTTTGGGGGTTCGCTGAATCCGAAGACAGCGCCCCTGCATCCACTTGCGAAAAGTGTGATCCCGGACCCCCCGAAGCGTTCTGAATGATCTGGAGCTGCTCATCGAGCCCCAGCAGCTTCAGCACGTAGACCAGGAAGCCTTGGCGCTTCTTCATGTCGTCATCCGCCGGAAGCCCGGTGATGTGCGCGGTGAGGCGAAGCCACGCCGCGAAGAGCGCTTCCACCCCGAGGCTCTGCTGCGTCGCGCCGTTCTGCGCATGAAGGTGCATCGCGAGGCTGTCGCCGTCTGCGATGTAGCGGATGATGAGCAGCGCATCGGCTGAGTAACGTCCAAGACGATTGGCGTCAGCTTCGCTGATGCCTCCGTCGTCTTTCATGTCGCGCACGCGAAACTCCAGCGGACGCTTCTGCTGCCGATCGAACACGGGGGTCTGAGGTTCCTGAGACATCCCCTGAACGTACCAGTTCTTGCGCGACCAAGCCAAGCAGCGGGCGCCACTTGCTCAGCCGACCTGAATAGGATCGCTCGATCTCAGCTGCGCTCCATGCGGCCTCAAACGCCTCAGGCCATCGCCCAGCGAGAGCCAAGTCGTGCGCCATGTACCCGAAGAGCGTGGCGCGACGCGCATCGACGCGCAGCGCCAACAACTGAGCGAGCGCCTCACTCCAAAGAGGCACGTACGGCGTAAAGTCATCGAGCGTCGCGCGAGCCCTCGACGCAAGGAGCTGCGCCGCGTGAAGGCGGGTCAGTTCGCCGCGCTCTACGGCCTGCACGATGCGCTGCGGAACCGCTGCGACGAGAACCTCTCGCTCGTCCATTCGTACGGACGCGTGCCAATACACCCAATTCCACTGCATGCCGCGCGAAAGCGCTCTCGCAAGGCGTACAGACAGGGGTAGGGAACGAGGAGCCACCCCTAAAAGGTGCTCTACTTTCGCGGAAAAGCAACGATTGACTTACGCTTTGGCATGAGCCTCGTCGTATACGGCCACCGCATCGAAGTGCCGAACAGCGCATGTTTCCTGGATCCCCCTGACGTCGTACGAACCGCGACCAGGGGGCAGGGGACGAAGATTCCAAAGCTCTCCGAAGTCACGCGTCGAGACCCTGCGAGCGACTGGATTCGCGGACACGTGACGCACACGACGTCGGGCACCGTTCGACGGCTCGACTCCAAGAGCCTGATCGAATCCGTGCGTGACTGGGCTTACGCCCGGTACAACGCGAACGTCGATCACAAGTCGTGGACGCTGACGAAGGACCTGGACGAGTCCACCCTTCAGAACTCGGACCCCGGCACCGGAGCATCGTGGCACGCCGCGCAAGTCAATCGCTACACGGACGGCTGGGAGCTAGCGCAGACCCAAGAAGGAACGCTGACGCAGATCCAACTCGACGGCTACGTGCGGCTGTGCGACGAGTGGTCGTATCACTGCGGGATTCCGCGTGTCATCGCGTGGCGAGACGGTCGTCCCTTCGCGGGGATGTTGACGCGCGCGCTGAGCGCGCACGGAGCTGGCGCATCCCTGTGCTTGTTCTACGGACACCGCAACATCTGGAGCGCCAACAAGGACACCGGCCGCCTGTACGCACAACGTGGCGCAGGCGATCCTTCTGATCTGCCATTCTTGGCGCTCAAGGCCGCAGGGTACATGTGCCTGGACGTCGAAGCCGGTGACGACTTGAAGCTATGGAAAGAGCTGCAAGCCTCCTTCGGTCTCGACCCCGATGGCATTCCGGGCCCCATGACGCGCGCAGCCATGATTCGCGCCGGGCGCTACGGCACCGGAGGCATGCTCGTGGCAAGGCCCGGAGACGAGACGCGAGGAGAACCTGCGTGGCTCCGCGCGCGCCCCCTCGCCTGGAAGCAGCGCGCAGGTCTCGCCTAACCGCGATCCGCTTTACGCCGTTCGCTGCGCGGGGGGTTGAACACGAGCGCGGGAAGAACTTCGATCGTACGCTCCGGCTCGGGAAGGGCCACAACCACCTGGGGCTCCGGCAACGGAACCTCCTCCCAGGAACGAACGAACACGATCTTCGACGTGTCCCCTTCGACTTGCGCTACGCGAGCGTCGAAGCCTTGTTCCTGGGGCACTGCGAGTGCGCCAGGAACGTAGAAGAGTCGACCACCACGTGTCACTGCTTTGAACGACATGCAAAACCTCCGTCTCCTACACTAAGACAACACCATGGCGAAACAGATCAAGCTCACGGGAAATCTGCTGGTTCAGCTCGCGGAGGGCGCGCAACCGGCGCCGATCCCCCTCAGCTTCGACATGTCGGGCACGGAGCAGATCATCTACGGCTTCAACCATTTGACGCCCGTCTCGAATCAGCTCGTGCCTGCGGGGTCCGTAACCAATCCCCGTTTCATCCTGGTCTTTCTGTACGAGGGCTCGATCAGCCTCGCCTGGAACGTCGCAGGAGACGGCGCGACCGTGCTCTCGGCGAACCCGACGCCCCCGCCGTCGGATCGGCCCCTGCTGATGCTCTTCCGCTACAACGCTCCCGCCAGCTCGCTGTACTTGACCGTGCCCTCGAACGCGCGCGGCGAGATCTGGATGTTCGAGTAGCCTCAGCGAATCTGTACGTGCCAAAACGCGAGCTCGGGGCCCTTCGGACAAACGAGCAATACGTCTCCTGGTAGCGCGCTCGGCGCCGAGGCGTCCAAAGGCAGCGCACAGCCCGCCAGCGCCTCCAACCGGGGGCCCAGCCCTGGCGTCACCAGAAACGCCTTGCGGCACTCCTGGAGAGCCGCAATCGCAGCCTGCGGCCCGAGGGGGCGGTACATCACCAGCGCCAGATGCGGAGGCAAGCTGCGCGGGGGTAGCGCGTCGAGGAGAATCATCGCCCCGTCGCCTTGACCCAGCACGAGCGGCACAGCGGGGCGTACGCGTCCCGCGCGCCGACAAGGACCTGCGCGTCGTTGGCCACAAGTCGATGCGACATGGAGCCGTTCTCGCTCTTGCAGTACGCGCAGATGGACTTGAACTTCAAGATCTCATCCGCGTGGGCAAGGAGCGTCGGAATGATGCCGAAAGGCGCGCCTCGAAAATCACGATCGAGCCCTGACGCGAAGACGGAAACACCGCGTGTGTGGAGCAGATGCAGCACCTCCTCCACCGCTGTGGAGGAAAAGAACTGCGCCTCATCCAACGCGACGAAGCGGACGTTTGCACGCACACGGGCCGCGAACGGTTCTCCAGGGTCGATCACCGTGACCTGAAAAGGCACCTGCAGGTCCGCGAGGTCCGTACCCGCGTGCGAGATCAAGCGCCCTTCTCGCCGCGTGTCCGTCGAAGGAGAAAAGATCTGCACCCCCACGTCAGCGTGGTACGCAAGTCGAATACGACGAAGCAGCTCCTCTGTTTTCCCAGAAAACATCGGGCCGCACGCAACCGTCAGCTTGCCTGCACTCATACGCGGTACAAAGCGTACCGCGCGGCTGTGAAGAGCTCAACCCACGTGATGGTGAACTACTCCAGGCTCGGGCGCATGCGAGGGCACTTCGCGATCCAGCGTCGCGTTCGTGGCAAAGGCGCTCGCGACACCCGCGCGCAGGTTCTGCCGATCACGAGAAGCATCCAACGCGCGCTCCGGGGCAGGAGAGCGCGAAACAGCTCCGATCGACGCCAACGCGTCGCCGTCGAGACCGTACTCAGCGGCGACTTTACGGATCGCGCGAAGTCGCGCCATCCAGGTCTGCGTCATCGTCGTCATCGGAGTCCTCGTCGGAAGTGAGCGCCCGCGCTGAGAGCAACCTCGAAAGCGCGGCGTTGCTCACGAGGCATGACAGAAAGAGCTTGGTGTTGCCTTCGAGCATGGCCATCGACGCGCTCGACGCGAAGTGCTGCATCCGAAGCAGCGTCTGCAGCGGATCTTCGTCTGCACATTCCGTCTCGAACGCGGCGTACGCATCGGCAACCGCCCGTTCGAAATCAACTTCTGCAGACGGATCAGCAGGCGCTGAATCGCTGCATCCGCAATGCGGCTTGACCGCCCCCGTGCTGAACGCAGGCACCACCCGCGTTTGGCGACAGCGGAGACAGACGTCAAACGGGACGTTGTGCATACCTACAGTCTAACCCGAATGATGCCGATGCCGTCGATGATGGGGTTGCGCCGGCTGAGCGGGAAGTTGGCCAAGATTTCCTCCCATCGGCATACCGTTGTTGGACATCGTGTACTCGGCCGTGAGCCCTGGGTACAGCGTGAAGTTCCGCGCGAGCTGCGCTTGGCGCTCTTGCTCACGCACGGCGCTGTACGAATCGAAAGCCGCCGACAACGCAGGGAACGCGCGCTGAACCAACTCTGGGCTCGCGGTCTTCATGTAGAGCTCGACGACGCGGCGTGCGGCCCCGACCGAAGCGCGTTTAAAGAGGCGGCGCCCTGCAAGCGCACCGGCCAACCCCGCGCCAAGGCCCAAAACGGGCTGAATAGAGTACGAGAGCATCGCGCCGCGCCGAAGATTATCCATGTCTTCCTGATTCCGCTCAGTGCCCCCCGCTTGCTGCAACAGACGCTTGCCCTCCTTCCATGCCGTGTGCTCTGAGAGCAACGTCGGCGCTGCCGAAAGCGCAAGCGCCACGGGCGCGGCCCCATGGCGCAGCCAAGGCCGCTTCACAGAGGCGCCTGCCGCGCCTGCCGCCGCTGCGTAGAGCGGGGACAGCATGTGCGCGGCCCCCGCCATCCGATTTTGTACAAGAGGCCCCCACCACTTTCGCTCTACCGCGTCATGGCCAAGCTCATGCGCAAGTAAGGGGACATGGTTCTTCAACTCCGGGTGCAATGTAACTTTGTGCTGCCCGAACGCAGGGCTACGATAGCCACCCAGCTCTTCTTGCTCGTCGTATTCCACCGGAACTTGCGCCTTCGCACGCAGACGCGCAAGAACGCGCTCGTCTCCGTCTTGAAATGGCGCCAGCTCATTCAGCTGCGCGCGGACTTTGGTCAGGCGCGCATCGGCAGAGCTCACAGCGTCACGCTGCCTTCGAGGGGCATTGACCCATTCGAAGACTCCGTCCCTGTGCTCGTCGTCTTCGCGTCGGCGCGATCAAAGACGCGCATGAGTCGGTCCTCGATCGACGCCTCTTCAGCGGGCGTCTGGCGATCGGGGTTGGGAGCGGCCACTACGTGGCCGCGAATCAGCTTGTCGATGTCCGCCTGCTTGAGGTCACTCAGCTTGTAGCGCGCGAGCACGGTCTTGAGCGCCGCTTCCTTTCGCGCAGCAGTGAGCAAACCCCGCTCAGCCGAAGCCGCGCGCTTCAAACGCGTGACGAAGTGCGCGGCCACGTCGCTGGAAGCCTTCATCTGTGCCGTCTTCACGTAGCGCTCCTTCTTCTTCAACTCGAACTTCTCCAGCGCTTCGCGCAGATGCTCCATGTCCCGAAAGACTCGACGCGCGTGGATCTCTTCGCCGTAAAGACGATAGATCGCCTCGCGCTCAGCGTCCGTGACGCCCACGAGGAACTTCGTTTCGTCGAGCTCCATTCCGCCTTCGGTGCGCGGCTTGAGCTTCTGGAAGGCTTCGTAGTGGCCCGTGGGTTCGTCGCCGACGAACGCATCGAGCCCCTCTCCATCCTCGCCCTTGAGCCCGGGAAAGTACCCGTAGTCGCACGGGTAGACGAAGCGCTTCTCTCCGCCATCTGGACGCGGCCAGACCTTGACCGTCCCCTTGGGTCGGTCAATGAAGAAATTCACGGTGGAGAATCGCTTACGCATCAGCGCCATACGGAAAGTATACCTGCAAGTTCAAGAGCTACACTTGCAGCATGCCTTCTCCGGTTGCCCTCTCGAAGTTCGTGGCGGCCCTGAAAATTGCCGCTGATTCCGAAGAGGAATCATCCCACGTTGGTCGGAATCTCGCGATGGGGGGAGCCGCGATGGCTCCATTTCTAGGGGCTATCGGACAGCAATCCGTGAAGCACGATCCCCTCCTTAACGAGAGCATCCAGCGGCACAAGACGCTGGCGGAGCTAGCGCGCCGCGCGCGCACTGGCGACGTCCTCGTCACCAGCAAGCCCTCCGGCTCGTTCTGGAAATCGTTCATCCGGCCGCTGACCGGGTCTGAGTTCTATCACGTACAACCCGTCGTGGGTCGCCGAGGCGGGCAGGGCACCACGACGTCAGCAGGATCCTTTTCGGATCCCTCTTACGCGCAGGACACCCGCCAACAGCTTCGGCAACAATCCAGCAAGATTCCTGCTGAGATGAAACATCTCGGCTACGAAGACGCCGTTCTACTTCGCCCCAACAAGAAGCTGACCCCCGAACAGAAGCGTGTCTTCATCAAGGACATGATGGGGCGCGCGCAGGCACCGTACAACACGGGAAACGCCGTAAAGACATGGCTGCACGACCTATTCGTGCCTAAGCTCGAAAGCCTGCAAAAAGGGAAAGACCTCCCTGTCTGTGAGGGAGGAGTGTGTTCGTCGGCCCCCGCCATGGCCTACAACAAAGCGGGCATCCAAGTCGCCAAGGGCAAAGCCCAACGGAATGCGTTCCCCGGCGACTTTCTTCGCTCTGACGCTCTTCGCCCCGTGGGCGCGGTGGTGAAGAGCCCGTACTCCAAGGCTGTTGCTTTGCGAAAAGCTACGCCCTGGTTGGCCCGGGGTGCGGTCGGTGCGGGCCTCGCAGGGGGGATCTACGCCACAAGCGAAGACCCCGCCCTTCTCGGCGCCGTCCCAGGCGTTGTGGCAGGAAGCGCGCTGGGGGGAAAGCTCGAACAAGTGCTGCGCGGCAAAAAGGCGCCGGTACAGTCTATCCACGGGGGACTCATCGCCACCCTGATGGAAGCACGAAAGGGAGCCCGAAGGCGCCTCCTTCATCGCGCGCTCACCGGCCGCATTCCCGGGGCCCTACTCGGCGGAGGACTGGCGTACGGGGCTAGCCGAGCGTTGCAGGGCGCCCTCCGCCGCCCGTCGCCTTCCGAGGGGACAGGCGCTCCGCCCGTCGCGCAGCCCGCTCGTACGGGTTAGCCCAGTACCCTACTGCGTAATCGGCCCACCAATAACGCAGAAAGAACAACACACCCTCTCTACGAAACTGCTGCACGTGCTCCAGCTCGTGCCTACGCACAACCGCTGTGAACGCACGGGTCGAAACGACGTAAACATCGTTTCCAAGCGCAAAAGCGAGCGTGCCTTCGAATAGCTCTCGCGCCCTCCGATCTTGAGGTACATAGACGGCGACGCCCTCAACGTGCTTCAAGAGGCGAAAGGCGTAGCGCCGACGCAAGTTTGCGTTGAAGAGAGCCGAAAGAACCGCAGAAACCACGGCTACTCCTCCGCCCGAACCGCCGTCGTCCGCCCGCACCGTGGGCACAGCGGGTGTAGGCGCTTCGTCTCGATGCAGAACACAACATCTTCCTCGGGCGCGCAGCACGCCGTGAAGACGTGAGAACAGGCGCAACGCACCTGTTGGGACTCCCCATCATCCACGATAACGGTGAAGATGGGCTCTGATGAAGATGGGAGAATCATGCAATCGACGACAGGCGGCATGTGGTGAATTTACCTCAAACGGTAAACTCGCACAAGTTTCACCCATGGCTGCGCGTCGTGTTCAAGTACCCCGAGCTGAGGCCTCCCCAGGCCGATTCCATGTTGCGCTGCGTCTTCACCGCGCGCGCCATGGTCATGAACTGGTTTCGCATCCAGTCGGCCCACTGCTGGTAGAGCGCCTGCTTGTCGTCGATCCCGATCGGCTGCACGTTGCCGTCCTGAACGGTGGCTTGGTTGCGCAGCTGGCGCATGCCCTCAGAGAGCATCAGATGCGAGATCGCGCCGTAGAGCGTCAGGGCACGCGGAATCGACGCCATCCCGAGGCTCGTGACAGGCGTCATGACGTTGTACAGGTCGACCGCATGCCCCAGAGCCGCGTCAATGTCCGCGTCCGAGAACTCGACGTTGTCGAGCAGGACATTGAGCGTGCCCGTGTCCTTGACCGGACCCGGGTAGTCCCGCATGAAACGCCGCACTTCAGCGCGCGTCGGGAAAGCTGACGTGACGGGGTAGCCTACGACGGTCATACCCAAGAATACTACCCGGAGGATCCTTCCGCGAAGTCCTCCGCTGACGGCTGAGCCGGGGCCTGCGGCGGCTGCATCTTATGAAGAAGATGCTTCCCCGCCGAGTAGGCCGCCAGCCCCCCAAGCCCAGCTCCGAGGCCGTGGAGACCCAAGCTCTTCAGCGCCGTGTTGCGCGCGGACCTGTAGCGATCCCCCGCCGAAGAAGCACCGGCGAGCGCCGCGCGCTCCGCTTCGTGCATCAGGCGACGGCGCATCAGCGCTTGCTCGACGTCGCCGAGCAGCCCTCCCAGCTTGGGCGACGGCGGAGGCGCTGACGTGGTCGGCGCGACAGAAGGCGCGGGCGGCAGTGCGGGCGCCCCAGGCGCTGCGCTGCTGGGCATCACCTTGGTGCGCGGCTGCGCGGAGTAGCCCATCTGCTCGTCCGCTGACTTCAGGAGGTACTCGTAGGAGTTCATTGCGCCTCAAGCGTACGGGAATTCCGCCGCACGCATCACGTCGATGTTGAAGAATCCGGTGAGAGGCGCGCTCGTCGTGATGAGGAGCCCCTGTCCCGGATGAACCAGCTGCTTCACGTCGGTGTACGCGATGTCGACCGCGCTGGGGGTGAGCCCGCTGAAGACGAAGATACCGACCGCCTCTCCGAGCACGGGGGTCAGATCCGCTTCCAAGCGCACGCGCTGCACGGTGACCGTGAACGGACCCGGAAGCAACACGTTGAAGCGCGCTGAGAAGCCCAAGATCCACATCGGGAAGGGGTTCTCCAGCTGCACGAAGCCTGCGTTGCCGTTGGTCGGCACCGTCCAGAGGTACTGTGAGCCCTCTCGAACGGGGTCCGCTCCGCCCGTAAACGCGAGCGGCCCAATCGCCGAAACAACGGACAGGCCCGTTCCATTCGCCCGCGCGGCGATAGCGAACGCGGGGGAGCTATACGCGGTAAAGGCGTTGACCGCAGCGGCCACTTCCAGGGCTGTCGCGAGCACAGCAATCGCGCTGCGCCGCAGCAGCACACGAATCGCCGCGCCGACCTGGGTCACCGTCGTCGCGCTCACGACGACGCCCGCGCCCGCGTCGACGTACTCGATGGTCAAGCCGTTGGACGCAGTGCCGTAGAGCTTCGAAGCGAAGTAGACGATCGCGTTCGGGCCCAAACCCGGATCGACCGTACGTCGCGCTCGCCCGTATTCGGTGCCGTCGAACCCGCCGGTTCCTGACACCGCGTACTGAATCATGAACTTGTGGCCGACCGCGCTCGGATACATCTCAAAAGGGAATAGTAGCTACGTCGTCAGTCCTCCGACGACGATCCGCCGGGCTTCGGCGGGCGCTGGGCCGGCAAGTTGGTGAAGCTCTCGGATGTCGACCCAAACTTCCGAGAGCTCATTGTCGCGAAGGCGCCCTCGATCCGCGCTAGCTTCGCTAGCACCTTGGAGGAGAACTCCCTGTTCTCCTGATCCCTGCGCTCCTGCGTCTCCTCGAACTTGTCGAACTTCTTCGCCACGCCGTCGATCATTTTGCCCAGCTCGACTTCCAGCTCCGTGACCTTGGTCGTGATGTCCTTGTGGATCACGCCGTCGTCGCGATGAACTTCGTTGTCGATGACCGACTTCACAAACTCCGTACGAGTCGAAATCTGATCGGGGGCGTTGTGCCACGCTTGAATGACGCCCTGAATCTCATCCTGGCGGCGCTTCACGTTTTCGGGATCCCCTTGCATCGAGACAAGCAGCTCTTTGATCGCGGGCTTCCCGGTCTTGTCCCAAAACCCCCTCACCAAAAGCAGGAAGAAGACCCAAAGCGTTGACCCACCGACAACCACGGCGGCCAACCAGCCTCCAACGAGCTGAACGGTGAGCTCGGCGAGCAGGTAGATCGACGAGTGGAATGCAGGCATGGTGAAAAGGTAGCGGCCGTCGCCTACGCTTTTCAACATGAAAGCTCTCGTGCTCTCGGGAGGCGGCGCACGCGGTGCGTATCAAGCCGGAGTGATCCGCCGCCTCGCCGACCAAGGCTCCCGCTGGGACCTTATCGCAGGCGTCTCCGTCGGCGCCGTCAATGCGGCGCATTTGGCGCACTTCGGGGTGCAGACGCAGCGCGCAGGCGCGTTGACGCTGGAAGCGTTCTGGCGACGTATCACTGGAAACCGAACGATCTACACCTCCTGGGGCCTCGGCGCGCTCGCGATGCTCTGGCAGGGAGCGCTGCACGACACCGCGCCGCTGCGCGCGCTGATCGAAAGCGCCATGAGCGAAGTCGTGATCCGCCGCTCAGGCGTCAAGCTTCGTCTCGGAGCAGTCAGCCTGACGACGGGGCGCTACCGTACGATCACGGAGCAGGACGATCGGCTCTCGGAGTGGGTCATGGCGAGCGCCGCGTTCCCAGTCGCGTTTCGACCCTCCTTCATCGATGGAGAGCTCTGGGTGGACGGAGGGGTACGAAACGTCACGCCCCTCAAAGACGCGATCAAGAGCGGCGCGACCGAGATCGACGTCGTCATGACCTCTCCCGTGCGCGGAGACGTCGCGGAGTGGGACGTGCAGAAAGGGCGCAGCGCCATCGAGATCGGACTGCGCGCAGCAGGCATCCTGAGCGACGAGGTCTACATCAACGATCTACGAGAAGCCTCACGCGCAGGCGTGGTGGTCCGTGTCCACGCACCTGAGATCGCGTGGATGGACGATCCCCTGGACTTCGACCCCAAGAAGATCGCGCAGCGCCTGGACTACGGGCTTCACCAGCGGACGCCCGTCCAGTTGACGCCGTAAAGCGGCGCGGGTACAGTCCATTCACTTTTTGTCAGTGGCCCGTGACGCCTGCGACCGCCCTTCACTCGCAGACGCCTCGACGACAATCAAACCGGGAGAGTGGGCCTACAACCCCGTAAGCGCGACTGATCCGCGTAGGCGTCCCAACCCCAGGGAACTGTGATCAGCGGGGTGACAGCCGGGAGAGACCGGCCCAAGCTGCTACTTAGACAAGATATCTTGTCGTGGTAGTGTCTTGCCCATGAGCGATCAAGAAATCGACCCGTCCAAGATCAAGCCATTCGAAGCCCAGAACACGATGGTGTTCATCGGCGGACCCACCTATGACCGCAACGGGCAGAACGCCGTCTTCGGCATGGTAACCGGCTGCCGCACATTCTCTCCCGGCGAGGCGCGAGGCATCGAGATTCGCCGAATCCTCACGCGCGCGCCGCGCATGCAGATTCAGCTCGACAGCTTCGTGAAGGACCTGCACCGCAGCTCGCTGAGCGGGATCGGGCAAGAGCAGCTCTTCGGTGTGGGGTGGGCCTTCCGCGACAACGACGGCTGGGGGCTCGCCGTCTACTACGAGAACTGCCGCTTCGTGCGGTCCTACCTAGAAACCAGCGGCTTCTTGCCGGTCGCAGAAGACGTGCTGGTAGTCTCGTTCGAGACCGAGCGCGACATCACCGAAGACCTTCAGCGCAAGGTGCGCGTGGTCGCCGCAGGCGATATGCCCCCCGATCCGAAGGGCAAGGGAAAGCACATCAGGCTGGCGTGAGCTGCGCGCGACGCCGTTCCTCTTCACGGATGAGGTGGCAATTCGCGCACACGACTTCGCACTTCTTCAGCTCCTGCAGCACCTCTACGCGCGGAATCAATCCGCTGCGAGCCTCGCTCAGGTTGAACTGCTTCCGCGTCCCCGGAAGATGATCGAACTGCATGCAGCAGATCGGGTAATGCACCCCGCAGCGCGCGCAGGCCCGATCTTTCTCTTCGTCGAGGAACGCCCGAATCTCCGTCTTGTAGTCCCGCAGCGCGTCTTTGTGGTGGCGGCGCGAGCGGTTCCGGGGCACTTGGCGCGCATCCGTCATGGCGCGGAATAAGCCTTTGGAGCCGGCGCACCCCAAAAAAGAATCGCGTCCTTCGTCACCTCGCGCGGAACAGCGTTCAGCGTGAGGACGTCCATCACAACAGGGGCGCCTGCGTCGAGGTCGATGCCCTCTTTCAAAACTTCGCACTCCTCGTAGTACGTCGCCCGAAGAACCTTTCGATCTTGAGTCCTGAGGATCAAATAGAGCCCGAAGAGAGCTCGACCCCGCGCGTCCAACCGAAACGGGATCTTCAAGAGCTCCAAACGGCGCACGATGCTGTCGTAGAGGGTCTCAGCCGTATCCCCCGGCCCCACGTGGCGAAGCACCGGCCGGGAGAGCGTGATCAAGGGGCCCTGCGTCAACAGACGAGAGAACAGCCCCAGGGGGATTCCAGGGTTCCCCGGCGCGTACGCTGCGGGACCCACCACCAGCAACGAGTCGTCCGGTCGCGCCGTGTCGTACGCAGCAACCAGATCGCAAGGCATTGATACCTCGTTAGACATGTCTATCGCGAGCTCCTGGCATCAGAGTATCTCGCTACGAGACGAGCGTCACGAAGTTCAGCCCTGAACAAACGCGTCCAACGCACCCTGCGATACGGCGTAAACGAACATCGTCCCCTGGATCGCAGGGTCGGCTGTGATCTTCACAGCTTGCCCCGGCAGAAGCGGGAAGTTCAAGTTGCTGCTGAGCAACCGCCGAGGTGCCACGGTGAGATTCTGCTCCGTGATCACCGCCCCGAAGGCGTCCGTCAGCACGAGCGCCCTGTCCACGTTCACGACCTGAACGGTAATCTTGGAGTTGCCCGTGATCTCACCGCCGACCCCGAGGATGCGCCAGGGCCGCGACTGCCCGAAATGGAACAGGCCCCCGTTCGCATTGAGGGGCGCCGTGAACCGAGGAGAAGAGAGGCTGAGATCGAGGTTGGGGTCGAGCCCGCCGGACAAGTTCACAGGCGCCAACGCAGCTGGGATCACTGCGCTAGTGATGAGCGACGCGCCAAACTGAACTCGATTCTTCCCGATCGCGCCCAACGCGACGAGATTGATCGCGGCAACAACCTCATCCGAGGTTGCCGTGATGACTCCAGGCGTGCCCTTCAGAAACACTCGGCACGCCTTCATCCCGACGTCGACCTGCGCGTACGTCTTGACGACCTCCGCGTTGATCGGCGCGATCATCTGGAAGGTGTACGCGTTTCCATCGGTCCCCTGGTCTGGGAACAGAATCCGAAACGACGCGCCGCCCGCAGCGTAGGTGTACCCCGCGTACCCCACCGGCACACCCGTCCAGGATCCCGTGCCCGAGACCGTCTGCTGCTGGTAGTAGATGCCGCCGTCCAGATATCGCTGCGTCGCCATGCCCTGATTATACGGCGTAAGGGCCAAAAGAAACCGTAGCGGGGCTCACGCCCCGCAGACGATCACCAGCGCACAGGAAACTGAATGACGTTCGCGCTGTGCAACGCCATCAAGAAGCTCGCGGCAGAGAGGATGAGCGCCAGCAAAAAAAACGGCCCGGATGCGCATGCGTCGCGTTCGAGCCGTTCTTGTTTTGTTGTGTGTGATGAAGTTACCTCACTCATCCAAGCTCGGGAGCGAGGGATCCCCAGATGCCGGGTAGGCCGGAAGGAGAGCCTCGTGCGCACTCGCGAGCGTTTCGACGATGTTCGCGATGGCCTGGATGTCCTCGATCGAGCGAGGACCGTCCAATGTCTTGAGAACCACGAGAATCGATCCGCGAATCACGCGGCGGGTTTGAGCCACCGAGAGTCGATCCGGCGAACTACTGGGAGTTGGGTCACTCATACGAATGACACTACCAGAAGTTCACGCGGCGTCGAGTCTGCGAAGCCTGCGCGCCGCGTGCTCCCCGAGCTCCACCGCAGCCTTCGCCGCTGCAGAACTCCCCAGCGCGACTTCGAGCATGTACGGGATCTCCTTGTGCCCGTAGTAGCCCCAGGTTGCGTCGATCGCGGGGCCGATGGCGTACTCGTCTTTGTGCGACACGCACACGTAGCTCTCCCAGCCGTAGACGCGTCCAGAGACGTACGCGTCCATGACTTCGATCTCAGCGTGAAGCTGCTTCTCGGCCTTGGCCACGGCGTGCTTGGACGCGATCTTGTACCCGAGATCCGCGAGCCCCTCACGAGGCATCCAGATGAGCCCCAGCTGTCCTGAGTCCCACCGATCCCCCGAGGACGAGATGGAGAGCGACAGCCCGCCGTGATCGTGGAGCCGAACAGGCAGCACCGTCAGCGCGCGATGCTCCTTGTAGATGGCGTCCGCCACCTGCCCGAAGTTGTCGTAGTTGCCCGGATCGAACTCCTTCTTGTAGAACGTCTTGCCGTAACGCTCTACCTCGCCGGGATCCCCGATCTTGTACCTGGAGTGCCACCCCCAGAAGATGCCGGAGTTGTCCCACTCGACACGCGGATCCTGAGGGTCATCGTCGACGTGGATGAACACCAAGGTGTCCTTGTAGTGGAAGGCGTTCACGATGGAGTCGCTCACGACAGCTGCTCCGGGTCCAGGATGCTGGTCGACCACCACGGCGGCGCAGCCGCAAGCTGCGGAATCAGCAGCTCGTGCATACGCACGGCGACGTCGACGGGAACGCCGTGCGTGTTGCGCGCCGCGCACGCGGCCACCACCGAAGACTTCTCGGTGTGCACGGCGATGATCTTGTGCTCCCAGCCGTACGCCTGCGCGAGCAGAACGTACGGCGCGACCTCGATGTTGAGGATGTTGGTGTTGTCGATGACGATCGAGCTGACGGGTTCGAGGATACTCGGCTCGCGCACGCTCATGGTCACGTGTGCGATCTCGGTGCGAAGGAGCGTCCAAACCGCCCTTCGGAAGCAGGCTGCGTGAGCCTCGCCGAGCTTCGACGCGTCGAAGCAGTACTCCCCGTCGCGCATGAAGTAGTCATCGGCGGAGATGACGGCTCCGTTCGTCCCCGCGAGTCTCTTGGCGTGCGTGGTCTTCCCGCTGCCGGGGATGCCGCGCAGGATGTAGAGGGTCTTGTTCGCCATGGTTCACTCCTTGTTCGAGTTGTTGACGTTGTGCGCCGAAGCGATCAGCTCGACCGCGAGAGGGTCGACGAGAACCAGCTCGCCGTCCTGGACTTCCACGCGTGGAGCGAGATTCAGCTCCGCGATGGACGCGTCGTCCCACCACGCCGGGCGCGGAGGAAACACTGTTTCCTCCCCCCAAGCCGCCTTGTATGCCG
>Ga0315904_10004533_pt1 | contig 19758 bp, 12 predicted proteins | sample LakEriMetagenome_6_FD_203529 | JGI IMG/M metagenome (GOLD analysis project Ga0315904, IMG submission 203529) | Freshwater fungal communities from buoy surface, Lake Erie, Ohio, United States - Buoy 12 MA120 | ecosystem: Environmental > Aquatic > Freshwater > Lake | place: USA: Lake Erie, Ohio...
TCGATTCATCGTGGCTGCAAGAGGTGCATCTGCGCCTCTGGAATGACAGCCCGTCATTCAACCCTGTTCACCCTCTGATCAGGGCATTCGGGCCTCGGGTTTTACACCACGCAAAGGGACGCGGCCCCTCCAACAGTGCGCTTGTACTAGTTTAGCGGCTGGATGGCGGGGCCTCTGGGGGCTTGCGGAGCTTTGTTGCTGATTAGGAGTGGTCTTGCTCTTCCTCGCTCAGCCGGATCAACTCCTTGCCGCCTGGCTTGACAAACACAATGGCGGACACCTGCGCCATGCCCGCGGGCAAAGACAGGGGCGTGAGGGAGCCGGTGGATTGGGGCTCAATGGCACTTTGCAAGGCCGAAAGCTGTGGTTGATTAAAGTAAAAGTAGAATTGTGTGATCCGCGGATCATTGGTGCGCTCGTGGAATGTCTCGCCATCCCATCCCCAGGTGCGCAGTTCTGGAATCCACGTCACCAGGGCATCAATTAAAAAATAGAAGTGATTGAGTGTGCGAATCTGAGCGAAATCAGGACGGCGTTTTTGCTGGACGCCGCTGATTGCCTCCTCAAAGGCCCTGGTGTAAGCGTGGTCGCTGATGAGTGTCTTGAGTTTCAGGGTGATGGGTTGTTTGGGTGCATACTCGCTGTCCGCGGACGGCAGGCCGTTCAGAAGGGCTGAGGCCTGGTCGCCGGTCCCCACATTGTTGTCTGGATGAAGGCGCGGGTTCCGGTCGCGCGTGACGGCGCTCCATTTCAAGAGGCCAGCGTCCATGGGGCGCCAGGTTTGCTGGACTTGTCCCATGGGTCTTGTCAGATCAGTGGCTAGAGGAACCGCTTCAACTCCGGGCCAACTTTCAACCAACCTGAGAAGCGAGGCTGTCAGCCAGGGGAAATGAAGGTGTCATCGTTCTGAACCTGTGATGTCGGTGGACCATCAGCCGGTTGTCACCCAGATGACATTCCTCCCCCCGCCGTGGGAGCGAACCAGTAGGGGGAGAGAGGCGCCCCTCGTGCGTCTCGCTTTTTGGCGGCTCTGGAGCCCTCAGGGAAATGATCGACTAGTCTCCACCAATCGGGCTCACAATCACCACATCCGACTAACGATGAATTTTGTTGATGGAGTGATAGAAATTCGCTCTTTCCTCACGGTCACCCTGGGGATTCTGGTGCTGTTTCTGGGCAAGGCGCTCAACCAACGCTTTGCTTTCCTGCGGGAGTTTACCATTCCTGAGCCGGTCAGCGGCGGGTTGTTGGTGGCCGCGGTGATCACCTTGCTGCATCTCCTCTTCGGCTTGGACATCAGCTTTGGCATGCGGGCCCGTGATCTGCTGCTGGTTTACTTCTTCACCACGGTGGGCATGAACGCCAGCTTCGCTGACCTGCGGCGGGGCGGCCGCTCCCTGGTGGTGCTGCTGCTGCTCACGATTGTGTTGATGCTGGCCCAAAACCTCTTGGGCATCGCCCTGGCTCGCTGGGGTGGGCTGCCTGGCGCCACGGGGCTGCTGGTGGGCACGGTGTCGCTCATCGGCGGCCACGGCACCACCATCGCCTGGGCGCCGCGCTTCGCCGCCGACCACGGCGTGCCCAACGCCCTGGAGATCGGCATCGCCGCCGCCACCCTGGGGCTGATCCTGGCCAGCGCCAGCGGTGGCCCCATCGCCCGCTTTCTCATTCGCCGCCACCGCCTGGCCTCTCCCGGTTCCCCCTCAGCGCTCGCGGCCGAACCAGCCCCGAAGAGCGCCCCATCCGGCTCGCTGATCGACTCCCACGATTTTCTTGGCGCGGTGCTGGCGATCAACATCTGCATCATCCTCGGCTCAATCCTCCAGAAACTGATCAGTGATCGGGGGCTGTTTTTGCCTCTCTTCGTGCCCTGCCTGATCGTGGGCATCCTGCTCAGCAACCTGCTCCCCAGGTCCCGGGCGGGTGTTCAATTCCGTTGGCCATCCCGCACCCCGGCCCTGGATCTGATCGCCGAGATTTCCCTCGGGGCCTTTCTGGCGATGTCGCTGATGACGATTCAGTTCTGGACCCTGGTGGATCTGGCCGGACCGTTGTTGGTGATCCTCATCGCCCAGTTTCTCCTGGCCCTGCTCATCAACCTGTTTCTCGTCTTTCCCCTGCTGGGCGGCACCTACGACGCCGCCGTGATCGCCGCCGGCTTCAGCGGCTTCACCCTCGGCTCCACCCCCACCGCCATGGCCAACATGACCGCTGTCACCCACAAGTTCGGCCCCTCCCCCAAGGCCTTCATCGTGCTGCCGCTGGTGTCGGCGTTTTTCATTGATCTGCTCAACGCCGTGATGATTCCCTTCTTTCTGCACCGCCTGGGCGCCTGAGGCTCCGCCCTCAGGCGGGCGCGAAGGGGCGGGAGGCGAAGAGATTGAGTCCCAGGCGCTCGGAGAGAAAACTGGCGGCGAGTTGACCGCGCACGCTGTTGCCCGAGGCATCGAGGGGGGGCGAGTAGCTGGCCAGCCCGCCCTTGCCTGGCGCCACGGTGATCAGGCCGCCCGAGACGCCGCTCTTGCCGGGCAGGCCCGTGTCGTAGAGCCAGTCGCCGGAGGTTTCATAGAGCCCGGCGGTCACCATCACCGCCAGCACGTGCTGGCAGATCAGGGGCTCGATCACCTGGTCGCCGCTATGGGGCTGGCGGCCCCCATTGGCCAGGGTGGCGGCCATCAGGGCCAGGTCGCGGGTGGTGACGCTCAAGGCGCACTGGCGGGTGTAGAGTTCGGTGGCGGCCGCCGGGTCCATCCAGATGCGCTCCTGCTCCTCCAGCAGGGTGGCGATGCCCACATTGCGCCGGTTGGTGGCCAGCTCCGAGGCGTAGACGGCGTCATCGATCGCCAGGGAGCGGCCCGCGAAGCGGGAAAAGCCCTCCTGGATGAAGGCCCACTTGGCCTCAACGCTGTCGCCGGGCGCCAGGCTGGTGGCGGCGATCGCCCCGGCGTTCACCATCGGGTTGGAGAGGCCCTCGTCGGTGCGTTCCACCGCCAGCACCGAATTGAAGGGCAGCCCCGTGCTGTTCACCCCCAACTTCTCCCTTGCCTCGTCCTCGCCAATGGCCTGGCAGATCAGGGCGAAGAGAAAGGGCTTGGAGAGGCTCTGGATGCTGAAGGGCTGGGCCGTCTCCCCCGCCTCAAACACCTGGCCGCCGGTGGCGGCCAGGCAGACGCCGAAATGGGCCGGGTTGGCCGAGGCCAGGGCGGGGATGTAGCTGGCCACCTCCCCCTCGCTGATGGGCCCGAAGCGCCGATGGGCCTCGGCCACCAGCAGGCGCACCACCTCCTCGGTGGGCAGCCGGCCTGTCGACACCCAAAGCGATCCACCAGCGCCAGCCACCGTCAGTCCTCGTCGACCGCTTCGGCCTTCTCCCAAGGGAGACTGGGCAGGCGGTAGAGCGCTTCCCGCTGGGCCTCGATCCACACGTCCACCATTTCGTCGAGGATGGGATCATCCGCCTCCACCTTGATCTGCTGGGCGATGGTGAGGCTCCCCGCCGGGATCACCACCAGTTCGAAGGGCGGACCCACTGAGAGATTGGAACGCTGGGTGATCAGCTCCGAGATCAGGCAGAGCCGGGCCGCGTCCTCCAGGGAGAGGTTGGCGTGGCCGATGTTGTCGAGCGGGGGCTTGCCGTATTTGCTCTCGCCGATCTGCAGGAAGGGCGTTTCCGGTGTGGCCTGGATCGCGTTGCCCTGGGGATAGATCAGGTAGAGGCCGTGGGGCTCGGCGCCGATTTGCCCGCCCAGCAAAAACGTCGCCCCGGGGTTGGCTCCGGCCTGCCGCATGGACACCTCGTTTTCCCGCTGCGCGGCCACGCTCACCCGCCCCACATAGGCCGCCGCCTCAAACAGGTAGTCGCAGTGGCGCAGATCCCGGCCTGAGCCGCTCTCCAGATCCGCCGGACGGTCGAGATCGCGGCGGATCCCATTGATCACCGCCTGGGTGGTGGCCAGGCTGCCAGCGGCCAGGAGCACAAACAGCCGATCGGGCGCCGGCTGAAAGATGTACATCTTGCTGTAGGTGGAGATGTAATCCACCCCCGCGTTGGTGCGGGAATCGGAGGCCAGCACCAGCCCCTTCTCCAACCAGTAACCGATGCAATAGGTCATGCCGCTTGGGGCGAAAGGCCTCGCTCAAAGGGAAGCTACCCCGCCCCTGGTCGATTCCGGCCCCTCTGTGACACAGCGATTCATCCCGCCCCGTCCGCCGCTCGTCAACCCTGATCGCCGGGCTGGCGCGGGGGGCGCCGGAGGCGACGGGTCGCGTGGTAGGCGGGATCGGGGTTGTTGCGTCGCAACTGGCTCACCGCCTCCACCGCCATGCCGGCCACCACGCCAAAGCTCCCGGCCAGCACCGTGCACCAGTAGAGGGTGTAGGCACTCACCCTCACGGGAGTGTGGGCCACCACCGCCCGTAGAAACAGGGCGATCGCCAGGGCCGCTGTGCCGGCGACCAGGCCCGAGACCACCACCCGTCCTCCCGAAAGGGGGCGCCGCAAGGGGGAGGGGCCGTCGCCGGCAGACGGGGGCGGCGTGGGGTTGGCGGGGGGCGGGCTCAAGGGGCCGGGGCCTCAGACGCGGCGGGGGGCTCAGGGGGCTGGCCCGCCACCAGCCGCTTCATCACCAGATAAAACACCGGCACCACGAAGAGCGAGAGCACGGTGGCCACCGCCAGGCCGCCGAACACCACCGTGCCCAGGGAGGCCTGCCCCCGGGCGCCGGCGCCGCTCGCCAGCACAAGGGGCAGGAAGCCGAAGAGGGAGGAGATGGCGGTCATCAGGATCGGGCGGAAGCGGGAGCGGGCCGCGTCGGCCGCCGCCTCCAGGGCGCTGGCCCCCTCCTCCATGCGCTGGTTGGCCAGATCGACGATCAGGATGCCGTTTTTGGCCGCCAGGCCGATGAGCATCACCAGGCCCACCTGGGCGAAGATGTTGAGCACCTCGCCGCGGGCCGCCAAAAACAGCAGCGCCCCCAGCATGGCGGTGGGCACCGTCATCAAGATGATCAGGGGATCGGTGTAGCTCTCGTATTGGGCGGAGAGCACCAAATAGGCGGTGAGGATGCCCAGGGCGAACACCACGATCGCCAGGGCCCCCGCCCGGATTTCCTCTCTGGAGATGCCGGTCCAGTCGTAGCTCACGCCACTGATGGACAGGTCATCGAAGAGGCGGCGGATGTCGTTGATCGCCTGGCCGCTGCTGCGGCCAGGCGCTGGATCTCCCTCCACCTTGATGGCGCGGAAGAGGTTGAAGCGGGGGATCACCGCCGGGCCGGTGGCGGGTTCGACGCGGATGAATTCCGACAGGGGCACGGGCTCGCCGGCGGCGTTCTTGGTGTAGAGCCCTCGCAGCTGATCGGGGTTGGCGCGGAAGCGTTCATCCGCCTGGACGAACACCTTGCGCACCCGGCCCCCCTCGAAGGTGTCGTTCACATAAAAGGAGCCGATGTTGAGGCTGAAGGCCTGCATGGCGCTTTGGAAATCCACCCCCAAAGAGGCCATGCGATCCCGATCCACCAGGATTTGCAGCTGGGGCGCCTCCGGGGAAAACTGGGTGAACACCCGATCAAAGAGGCCACTGGCGTTGGCGGAGCCGATCAGTCGCTGGGCCGCCTCGAAGAATTGGGAATCGGAAAGGGCGTCGCCGCCGCGGTTGAGCATCTGGAATTCGAAGCCCCCGCCGGTGCCGTAGCCGGGAATGGCCGGTGGCTCAACGACGATGATGCGCGCCTCCTCGATGGCGGCGAACTTGCGGTTGAGGCGCCGCACGATGGCGGCCATCGACTGGTCGGCGCCGGTGCGCTCGCTCCAGTTGCGGGTGCCGAAGAAAAACAGGCCCCGGTTGGGGGCGTTGCCGGCCAGGCTGGCGCCGCTGAACAGCGCGGCGTTCTCGATGGCGGGTTCCTCCCGCAGGATCGCGGCCACCCGCTGGTTGACCCGCCGCGTGGTTTCCAGGGAGCCGCCGTCGGGCGCCTGCACGAGGCCGATGGCGTAGCCCTGGTCTTCCACCGGCACGAAGCCGCTGGCGATGGTGTTGAAGGCCACGGCGGTGAGGGCGATGCCCGCCAGCAGCAAGCCCATGATCAGGGCGCGGTGGGAGAGCACCCAGGCCAGGCCGCGGTGGTAGCCCCGCTCAATGGCGCCGTAGCCCCGGTTGAACCCGCCAAACAGCTCCGGCGTGGCCCAGCCGAAGAGCCCGCCGCCGGCGGCGAAGGCCAGAACGGCAATGGGGTTGGCCACCCCCGCCAGCACCAGTCCGGCCACGCCGCCGCCGAGGCTGAACGGCAGCCGCAGGGGCAGGCCGGTGAACAGGCTCGCCACAAAGCCCACCAGCACGCCCGCGGCCAGGGCGCCCATGGCGCCAAGGGCTCCTCCCCCTCCGGCGGCGAGCAGGCCGTAGATGAACCCCACGGCGGCGCCGGCGATGGCGTAGGTACGGCGACCCGGCGGAGTCCCCTCCCAACCCAGCAGCAACGCTGAGAGCATGGGGGAGAAGGTGAGGGCGTTGAAGGTGGAGATCGCGATGGCGAAGAGGATGGTGGCGGCGAACTGGCGGTAGATGGTGCCGGTGGCGCCGGGGAAGAAGAGCACGGGCACGAACACAGCGAACAGCACCAGGGTGGTGGCGATCACCGCGCCGAACAGGCCGTCCATGGTGGTCTTGGCCGCCTGCAGGGCCCCCATGCCGGAGGCCTTGTTGGTGGCGGTGGTCTCGATGATCGTGATCGCGTCGTCCACCACCAGGCCGGTGGCCAGCACCAGGCCGAAGAGGGTGAGTTGGTTGAGGGTGAAGCCAAACACCAACACCCCGAGGAAGCTGCCCACCAGGGCCACGGGGATCGCGATCGCGGGGATCAGGGTGGCTTTCCAGTCTTGGAGAAAGAGGAAGAGCACGAGCACCACCAGAATCACCGCGTCCCGCAGGGCGGAGGAGACGCCATCGATGGAGGCCCGCACGAAATCGGTGTTGTCGATGATCTTTTGAATCGTCATGCCCACGGGCATGGTCTCGGCAAACTCCTTGAGCACCTCTTCCACTCCCCGGGACACCTCCAGGGCGTTGCTGCCCGTGCGCTGATAAATCGCCATGCCCACGGAGGGAACGCCCCGCAGGTCGGTGGCTTCCACGGCGAAGCTTTCCCCCCCGAGGCTCACCCGGCCCACATCCTTCAGCCGCACCACGCCGCCATCGGCGGTGGCGCGGAGGATCAGGTTTTCAAAGTCGGCATTGGCGCGCAGGCGGCCCTGCAGCAGCACGGTGAGGGTGTATCGCTGCCCGGGGGGGGCGGGAGCGCCGCCGATCTGGCCCACGGGCACGAGGCGGTTTTGGCTGCGCAGGGCCTGCACCACATCGGAGGCGGTGAGCTTGTTGGCGGCCAGGCGCACCGGATCCAGCCAGAGGCGGAAGGCCAGCTGGCGGTTGCCGAAATACGTCAGCTCGCCCACCCCGGGAACGCGGCGGATGGCGTCGGTGAGGTTTTGATCCAGCAGGCCGCTGATGGTTTCCAGGCTGAAGAGCTGGTTGGGATCCTCGCTGGTGAAGTTGTAAACGAGCAGGATGGAGTTGGAAGCCTGGTTCACCGTGATGCCGGATTGGCGCACCTCTTCCGGCAGGCTGGGCTGGGCCAGGGCCACCCGGTTTTGCACATTCACCTGGTTGATGTCGCCATCGCTGCCGCTGGCGAAGGTGATGTTGATGGCGCTGCTGCCATCGGACGCGCTGGTGGAGGAGAGGAAGTCCATGTTCTCCACCCCGTTGATCTGCTGCTCGAGCACTGAGGTGACGCCCTGCTCCACGCTCACCGCGTCGGCGCCCACGTAGCGGGAGCTCACCTGCACGGTGGGGGGGGCGATGTCGGGCAGGTTTTCGATCGGCAGGATGGGGATGGCGATCAGGCCCGCGATCACGATCAGCAGGCTGCACACCGTGGTGAGAACGGGGCGGGTGATGAACGTGTTGGAGAGCGACATGACCCCTTCCCGATGGCGCGGCTAGTTGACCCGCACCGGTAGGCCGTGGCGGAGATTGATCAAGTTGGAGGTGATCACCCGTTGGCCGGCCTCCAGGCCGCGTGTCACCGGATAGCGGTTGTTTTGCAGCGGGCCCAGGGTGACCGGGGTTTGCAGGGCGAAGAGGGTGGTGGGGGGCAGCTTGCGCAGGGGCTCGAGCTTGGCCTGGCCGGGGCGCCGCTCCAGCTCAGCCAGGCTGCCGGCCGTGTACACAAACCGCTGGCCGGAGATCTGGGTGACGGCCTCAAAGGGCACGGAGAGCTGGGCCCGTTGATCGAGGATCAGGCGGGTGCGGGTGCGCAGGCCGTTGCGCAGCACGCCGGTGGGGTTGGCGAATTCCGCCTTGGCCAGCAGCGACTGGGTGCCGGCCACCACGGCCGGATCGAGGGAGCGCACCACGCTTTGGGCGATGGGGCGGTTGGTGGCGGGGTCCATCAGGATCACGGGCAGCCCCACCCGCAGCCGGCTGGAGTAGACGGCGGGCACGTCCACCCGGGCCACCAGGGGGTCGTTGCGAATGATGCGGGTGAAGGGCGCTCCCGCCGCGATCACATCGCCCACCTTCGCCTGCACGTCGCCCACGGTGCCGCCGATGGGGGCTTTCAGGTCGCGAAAGCCCAGATCGGCGGCGCGGGCCACCAGGTTCATGCGGGAGGAGATGTAGTCCTGCCGGAATTGATCGCGCTGGATGGCGCTGGCGGCGCCCTGTTTCACCAGGTAGTCGTAGCGCAGGAAGTTGAGCCGTTTGGTTTCGGTTTCGGCCCTCAGCCGGGCCACCTCGGCCTGGGCCTGGGTTTGATCGAGCACCATCAGCAGCTGGCCCTGGCGCACCTGGTCGCCCTGGCGCACGAGCAGGCTCTGGATGCGGCCGCCGGCCTGGGCGGCCAGTTGCACCTCCTCCAGGGCCTCCAGGGTGCTGACGGTGTCCACCACATCGGCGAAGGGGGCCACCCGGACCTCCTCCGCTTGCACCGAAAGGGGCGGACGGGCGGGCGCCTCGGGCTCACCCTGGCAGGCCGTGACCAGGGCGAGACAGGCGCCTGAGGCCATGGTGCGGGCGAGGGGGCGCCGAAGACGGGACGGGCGGAGATGGGGCTGACGGAAGGGGTTCACCCGGCAAAGGGCCTGGCGGGCACGAATCGTAGGGGGGCTGCCATGGCGGGGTGGGAGATCTGGCGTCAAGAGATCGACCCATGGAATCACATTTTTCCGCCAGCACCAGCCGCGGGTGGGACGGGCCCCCCTGCCACCATGGAAGGCCCGCCCCCGCGGCGCGCCATGGACCAGGCCCCTGTGATCCAAGAACTGCTGGTGTTTGGCGACAGCCTGAGCGATGGCGGCAATGCCCGGGCCGTGCTGGGCGATGGGGCCTTCCCCTGCCCGCCCCACTGGGCCAACCGCCGCTGCGATGGACCCCTGTGGGTGGAGCGCCTGGCGGCGGGCCTGGGCCTGCCGCCCCTGCTGCCGTCGCTGGCGGGCGGCACCAACCACGCCTATGGGGGTGCCCGCTCAGGGCTGGGCACCTCGCCGAAGGGGTTGCCCAACCTGCTCAGCCAGGTGGAGGGGGTGTTGCGGGAGGGCGTGGGGGCGGATGCCTTGGCCCCCGCGGCCCCGATCCCCTCGATCCTGGTCGTGCTTCGCGCCGGCGCGAACGACTACCTGGATGCCCCGGTCAGCCCCGCCGTGGGTGACGCCGTGAACCGCCACCTGCTCACCGCGGTGGAGGCCCTGGCGGATCGGGGCCTGCGTCAGTTCCTCGTGCCCAGCGAACTGCCTTGGGGCTGCAGCCCGATCGAGGTGCCCGGGGTGGGGGAGCCCGAGCGCCGTGCCCTCAACGGGCTCATCGCCCGGCAAAACAGCGCCTTGCGGGACGCGCTGGCGGAGCTGGCGGGGCGGCGGGGGCTGGTGGTGGTGCAGCCGGATGTCCATGGGTTGTTTCTGGAGATTCAGGCGGAGCCGGGGGCCTGGGGGTTTCAGGAGATCCGGCGGCCGGTGCTCGGGGCGGAGGCCATGGTCGGGGCCCCCGGGGTGCCCGAGGCCCGGGGCTTTCTGTGGTGGGATGCCTGGGGGCATCTCACCAGTGCGTTTCATCGGGTGTTGGCGGGGAGGGTGTTGTCACTCCTCAAAGGCCATACAACTGGCGGAGGGCCTTGATGCAGCGGCCTAGAGTGTTGCGGCACCATGGCCTGCACCCCCCGCTTCCGCGATCGTCGGGCGAGATTGACGATCGTGAGTTTGGGGCTGGGCAGCACCTCTGGGCTGAGAGGAATCAGGCTTTGTGAAATCCCTAGAAATGCTGACAGGCTGATGGGATCCGCCAGCAACCAGCTCTCAATGGACTTGACGGGGATCCGCAACAGCAGAGCTGGCGCCCTCTCAGCGATGAGCCGTCCGCACAATTCTGAAGGGCAAGGGGCATCAGCATCCAGATCTCGCAGAACCAGCCAAGGGGCGATTGCCGCGGCACGGTTGTAGCTTGGTATTTTGGGATCAAGCTTGGACTTGCCACCTAACGGATAGGAGGCGGAAACCGGAATGCCTAGAACGGAACAAATCTTTCTTGCGGCCGCCTCATCGTCCAGCCCTTCGGTAGCTAAGGATAGGGGATGTAGCATCGCCGGGGTCTATTGGAACAGCAGCGTCAGCTGATCGGGCTCGGCTGGTGAGGTGCGTGGCAAAACCGAGTCGGCAATGGAAAGGCCTGCCTCTGCGAGGGCCTTCACCTGCGGATCTGTGGCGGCAATTCGTGCCTCCGTGCCATCTTTGCTTGGCCGCAATTCCAGCGTCTCCTCAGGGGCGATCCCCTGATCACTGAGAAGGTCGTAGGAATGCGTTGTGATCAAGATCTGCCTTCCATTCCGACGGCCGGCCGTGGCCATCATGGCTGGAATGTGTTTAACCACCGCCGAATGGAGGGAGAGTTCAGGTTCTTCCAGAAGAAGTGGAGCGGATCCGTCCAGAAAGGCCCACAACAGGCCCAGAAGGCGCAGGGTTCCGTCAGAAAAATGTTCTTCTGTTTGCCAGGCACCATTCGGCCTCCAATGCTCGTACAAGCCTCTTAAGTGGGGAACGCCCCGCTCATCGCGGATCAGCTCCAGCTTGTGCAGCTGGGGAACAGCCACCTGCAGGGCATCATTGATGCGCTTTAGTCGTGAATCCAGGGTGCGTTTGGGAGTTCGGGCAATCTGCTCAAGAAAATCACCCCCATAGGGATCATTCTGTCTCTGCGCCACACGCTCGGGCTCCCGGATCAACTGGGGCACCACATGCAAATAGCGAATCTGGGCCAGGGATGTGGAGATCTCTCGAAATTCCTTGTTTGCACTGACTTGCTCGATGAAGGTTTGCGAAAGCCTGCTGGCATCGCTCTGATCTCCGTCGTCTGGTCGTGAGACAAGGCGTACACCATCGCGTTCCACAATCTCACAGGCCACGATGGGGCGCCGCTGATTGTCTTGCCCAAACTCAAGGCGATACAACCAGATCGTCTTGTCCAGATCCAGTTGCACCTCAATGGCAACTTTGGGCTGTTTGCGTGCATGCAGGCAGAGAATTTGGGAAAGGCCACCGCGAAGTTTCACGGCCCGTTGGAATCCTCCCTCTGGATCGCAAACATCACGCAAAAAACGGATCGCATCCAAAAATTGGATTTACCGGAAGCATTCGGCCCGATGATGAAGAGACGTCTCTGCAGGGGAATGTCAACAAAACGGAAGTTTTTCCAATTCTCGAGCCGGATATGAGTTATGCGCATTCGCTTAATTTGCCCCCTGGAGTAGGCCCGCGAGACGTTGTTGTTGGTCTAGTGTAAGTGCACCATGCCGTCCCACTGCCGGCGGAAGTTCGTCCTGCGCCCGCGGCCATGGCCGGCCCCCACCCCACCCCCTTCCGCTACGACGTCTTCCTCAGCCACAGCGGCGCCGACAAGCCGGTGGTGCGGGAGCTGGCGGAGCGGCTGCGGGCGGCGGGGTTGCGGGTGTGGCTGGATGACTGGATCATTCGGCCGGGCGATCTGATCTCCGCGAAGATCGAGGAGGGCCTGGAGCAGTCGGCGGTGCTGCTGTTGTGCATGTCCGCCAACGCCTTCGGCTCCGATTGGGTGACCTTGGAGGGCCACACCGCCATCTTTCGCGATCCGCAAAACCTGGAGCGGCGTTTTGTGCCCCTGCGGCTCGACGACGCGCCGATCAAGGCCATGTTGCGGGGCTACGCCTATATCGATTGGCGGGCTGGCGCGGATCGGGAGGGCGCGTGGGAGCGGTTGTTGGGGGCTTGTGGCTTGCCGGGGCCGGATCAGGCCACTGGGCCCGCGGCGAGGGCCGGGGCAACGCACGCGCCCTCGCCAACCATGGCTCCCGAGGCACGGGATTCAACATCACCTGAGTCACCCTCCGTTGAGGAAGCCGTCTCGCCCTCCTCGGTGCCACCCCCCGGGTCCGGATCTGAAGAGCCAAGACCCAGCTCCCATCGTCCTCACTCCCTGGAGCTGTTTCATCCCGGGCCGGTCAGAGCTGTTGCTTGGAGCGGCGACGGTCGGCGTGTGGTGAGCGGGGGTGCTGACGGGACGGTGCGTCTATGGGAGGCGGAGAGCGGCCGGCCACAGGCGGTGCTCGAAGGCCACAAGGGGCAGGTGTGGAGCGTGGGCTGGAGCGGCGACGGCCGGCGTGTGGTGAGCGGGGGTGAGGACGGGACGGTGCGGTTGTGGGAGGCGGAGAGCGGCCGGCCGTTGGCGGTGCTCGAAGGCCACAAGGGGCAGGTGTGGAGCGTGGGCTGGAGCGGCGACGGTCGGCGTGTGGTGGGCGGGGGTGAGGACGGGACGGTGCGGTTGTGGGAGGCGGAGAGCGGCCTGCCGCTGGCGGTGCTCAAAGGCCACAAGGGGCGGGTGTTGAGCGTGGGCTGGAGCGGCGACGGCCGGCGTGTGGTGAGCGGGGGTCAGGACGGGACGGTGCGGCTGTGGGAGGCGGAGAGCGGCCGGCCACTGGCGGTGCTCGAAGGCCACAAGGGGCGGGTGAGGAGCGTGGGCTGGAGCGGCGACGGTCGGCGTGTGGTGAGCGGGGGGAATGACGGGACGGTGCGGCTGTGGGAGGCGGAGAGCGGCCGGCCACTGGCGGTGCTCGAAGGCCACAACGGGGGGGTGTGGAGCGTGGGCTGGAGCGGCGACGGCCGGCGTGTGGTGAGCGGGGGTGATGACGGGACGGTGCGGTTGTGGGAGGCGGAGAGCGGCCTGCCGCTGGCGGTGCTCGAAGGCCACAAGGGGTCGGTGTGGAGCGTGGGCTGGAGCGGCGACGGCCGGCGTGTGGTGAGCGGGGGTCAGGACGGGACGGTGCGGCTGTGGGAGGCGGACAGCAAGCAGCTGTTTTGGCGGCCGGTGGAGAAATGGCGACCATTGGCGGTGCTCGAAGGCCACAAGGGGTGGGTGTGGAGCGTGGGCTGGAGCGGCGACGGTCGGCGTGTGGTGAGCGGGGGTGAGGACGGGACGGTGCGGTTGTGGGAGGCGGAGAGCGGCCGGTCGCTGGCGGTGCTCGAAGGCCACAAGGGGTCGGTGTGGAGCGTGGGCTGGAGCGGCGACGGCCGGCGTGTGGTGGGCGGGGGTGAGGACGGGACGGTGCGGTTGTGGGAGGCGGAGAGCGGCCGGCCGCTGGCGGTGCTCGAAGGCCACAAGGGGGAGGTGTTGAGCGTGGGCTGGAGTGGCGATGGGAGAAGAGGCCTGAGCCGCGGAGAACACGGCCTTTGGTCTGCGGATGTCTCAGGGCTTCTGCTCGTCTGGGAGCCGTTGCCGCTTGAGCCTCAACCCCCAGCCGCCGATGGGGCCTCTCCCCCTGCCACCACCGCCGAGGACGACTCCCTCACCTACACCAACGCCAAAGTGCTCGTCGTCGGCGACAGCGGCGCCGGCAAAACGGGCCTCACCCACCGGCTGGCCACCGGCACTTGGCAGCCCAGCGAGGCCTCCACCGTGGGCGCCTGGTGCACCCAGTGGCCCCTTCCCCAGCCCGCCGCCGCCGCTGGCGCCCCCCAGCGGGAGCTGTGGCTCTGGGATTTCGGTGGCCAGGCGGATCAGCGCCTGATCCATCAGCTCTTTCTCGATCGCGCCGCCCTGGTGCTGCTGCTGTTTGACGCCTCCCGCGAGGAGGTGATCGACGGCCTGCGCGATTGGCAAACCGCCCTGCGCCGCACCCTGGCCGATCCGCCGTCCCAGCTCTTGGTGGCCGCCCGGGTGGATGCGGGCTTTGGCGCCAGCCGTCGCCGCTTGCAGCGCTTCGCCGAGGAGCAGGGATTGCCCTTCCTGGAAACCAGCGCCCGTGATGGCACCGGCTGCTCCCAACTCCAGGAGGCCATCCAGGCGGCGATTGCCTGGGATCAGCTGCCGCGCCGCACCTCCCCGCGGCTGTTCCAGTGGATCCGGGAGGAGATCCTGCGCCTGCGGGATGGGGGCGAGGTGCTGCTCACCTACAAGGATCTGCGCGAGCGCCTCCGGCAACGCTTGGCCTCGCCCACCCCCTCCACCCCTGAAGGCCAGGAGCCAGCCCCACCGCCTCCCACCGGCCTCGATCCCGCCCGCCTGGACGACGCCACCCTCCAAACCGTGCTCGGCCTGCTCGATGGCCCCGGCGTGCTCAAACAGCTCGATTACGGCGATTACGTGCTGCTCAAGCCCGAGTGGCTGGGGGTCTATGGCCAGGCCGTGCTGCGCACCCTGCGCCAGGGCGAACCCCAGCTCGGCACCCTCCCCGTGGGCGCCATCACCGCCGGCCAGCTCGCCTTCGCCGAGGGCCAGCGGCTGCGGGAGCCCTCAGAGGAACAGGTGTTGCTGGCGGAGTTGGAACGGGAGCTGCAGGAGCGCAGCATCTGCCTGCGCCAGGCCGGCCAGCTCGTCTTCCCCAGCCACTGCGGTCGCGAGCGGCCCGCCTCGCCCACCCTGCCGCCCCGCTTCGTGAGCTACGCGGTGAGCGGCTGGTTGGACGACATCCACGCCACCTTGGTGGTGAGCTTGGCGGAAACCCGGGTGTTCGAACTGCGGGAGCTCTGGCGCGACGCCGCCGAATTCCGCACCCTCGCCAGCGGCTCCGTCGCCAACGGCCGGGCCCTGGCCCTGCGGCTGCGGCGCGACAATGCCAGTGAAGGGGAGATCACCCTGCATGTGGGCGCCGATGTGGCGCCGGCTGAGCGGGTGCAGTTCGCCCGCTTCATTGATGGCCACCTGCGCGAGGTGGCCGAAACGGCGGAGCGGCGTCGCCATTGGGTCTGCCCCCATTGCGGCACGCCCAAAGGCAACGAGGCGGTGCTGATGGACAACTTGCTCCATCAGGGGCCTGACGCCCGCGCCATTTGCGATCGCTACACCTGCGGCCAGTCCTTCCCCCTCTTCGACGACCTGGAGCGCCTCTACGCCGAGGCGACCCAGCAAAAGCTCCCAGACCCCCTCCGCGACCAGGATCCGCCCGAGCTCACCTCACGCCGCAAAGGCAAGCTGCTGCTGTTGGAGGTGGGCGCCCGCCTCACCAGCGCCAACCAGAAATGGCAGGAGATCACCCCCGACGAAGACGACGGCCTCGACCTGCAGGTGGAGTTCACCGACGACGACGGCAACGGCACCGGCGCCTACCTCTACCTGCAGCTCAAGGCCGGCCCCTCCCACCTCCGCCGCCGCGCCGATGGCCACGAGATCTTCACCATCAGGAAGCCCCGCTGGGTGCACACCTGGACCCACCAACCTTTCCCGGTGATGCTCGTGATCGGTCAGCCCGCCGGCCTGGAAGCGGACGGCGATCCGCTGGATCCGGATCATCTGCCGTTTGAGCCGTTTGAATCCGCCTCCTCCTCGCGCTTCAAGCCGGGTTCAGGCCGGAGGTACCGTATCCCCTTCGCCTCCCGCGCCGATCACCGCGCCTTCCCTGATGTGCGCTGGATGGAGATCAGCAGCGTCCTCCGCCGTGAGCTGCAGGCCGGCCGCGCCCCCGACCAGATCCGACAGATCGACTTCCATGGCGAACCGCTCGACATGGCCAGCGTGTTGCGCTGGCGCCGCAAGATCCTGGAGGGCTGGCGGGGCTGAGTAGCGTGCCCAAGGTGAAGGACGACCGCCTTCAGGATTCCAACGGCTCCAGCCAGGCCTGGAGATCCTCGGCACCACGGAAATCGAGCAGGGCGAGAGCCAGCTCCTCCAGTTGCGCAAGGTTCAGCGCTTCGATGCGGGCGCGGACCGAGTCGGCCAAGGATCCACAACGTCGGTCCAGTAGCCGCAGAGCGAGCGTGCAAGCCTCGCGGCGGCGGCCTTCCTCCAGACCCTGCTCCACACCCTCCCGCAGCCCCTCCCGCCGCCCTTCCGCGAGGATGTCCTGAAAGGCACGGGTGTGGCGCCAGAAGTCTTTGGAGATGCCGAGGGTGGCCATGATCTGGGAGGGGGAAAGTCCTTGAAAGCGTTCAGAAAGAATAGGCAGGATCAACTCCATCAGACCCGGCCTGAGCGCCAGGATGCGCTGAGCACAGGGCCCGAGATCGGGCTCTTTTTGAACAGGAAGAGTGAGAAGGGCCAGCGAAGGATCCAGATCGGGGCGGCGGGCGAGGGCCTGCAGATCCACCCAGATCACGTCGTGCTCAAGGAAGCGCCGCAACAGTGGGGGCTGGCCGGAGCCGAGGGCCAGGCGCCGGTGGGCCAGAAGCACCAGCACACGCAGGTACGCCACCTCCTCATGCTGTTGAAGGAAGCGGAAGGTTTCCGCGGCGAGGCGACGGTGGAAACGCCGATCGGGATGCATCTGCACCTCCAGGAGGACAACCGGCCGCTGTTTGCTGCCGCCGGGGTTTTGGCGAGGCCAGAGCACGCCATCGGGGTGGTGGGTCACCTTTTTGAGGGCCACTGGCCGGAAGATGTAGGTGGTTTCCCGTTCGGGGCCGGTTCCCGGTTCGAAGCTGGAGCTGGAGCGGGGGCTGGAGTCCGCCGCTGAGTTCGCGGCGGCAGGGATACCGGTGTCGCCAGCGCTGGCGGCCAGCCCGGGCAGAAGGTGACAGACCAGATCGGGCAGGGCCCGGAACACCTCGGAATACCAATGATCGCTGGGCAATGGGGCCGGGAGGAAGAGGGAAGAAAGGGGCGCGAGCCCCACAGATGCAGTGCCACCCCCTGTCACCCCTTGGCGGCCACCCGGCCAAAGCGAGGCATGCCCGCGCCAGCCCCCGAGCGCCGGCATGGGCGCGTGAGCCCCGCATAGCCTTGCCGCCAGAGGTCTCGCCGGAGCGCCCCCATGAGCGCGATCTTCATCAGCTACACCGGCCGCGACCCCGAGGGCGAGGCCTGGGCCGATCGGCTGGAGGAGTGGTGCGGGGAGTGGCGGTACGGCTTTTTCCGCGACAAGGCCCACAGCCACGGCATCAAGGCCGGCGCCGACTGGCGCGCCCGCCTGTACCACCAGCTGGGGCTGGCCCAGGCCCTGATCAGCCTCTGCAGCAAGCACTACGAGAGCTCGCCCTGGTGCGTGGGGGAGGTGGCGATCGCGGTGAAGGACGGCAAGACGGTGATCCCCATCCACCTGGCCGACACGGCGGAGGCCCTCAAGGAGCGGCCCTTGCCCCTGTTGCTGCAAGACCGGCAAGCGATCCAGGTGATCTCCGCCAGCGCGCCCACCGAAGCTCAGCTCGCGGAGGTGAAATTCCGGCTGCGGCAGGCCCTGGAGGAGAAGCTGAACTGGCGGGCTCTCCAGCCCTGGGATGGCGACAAGCCCCCCTATCCGGGCCTGCCGGCGTTCGAGGCGGAGCAGGCGCCGGTGTTTTTCGGGCGGGATGGGGCGATTGAACAGGTGCGGGAGCGGCTGGCCAGCCTGGCTCTGCGGCCCAAGGCGTTTCTGCTGTTGTTCGGGGCCTCGGGCTCTGGCAAGTCCTCGCTGGTGCGGGCGGGGGTGGTGCCCCGGCTGCGGGCGGACCGTGATCGGCGGTGGCATGTGCTGGAGCCGTTCAAGCCGGGGCTGGATCCGTTCGCGGCCCTGCGGCGGGTGTTGGGCGACCCTCTGGCGGCGTCAGGAGCGGAGGAAGCGACCCGCCTGACGCGCCAGTTGCACCGCCGCGGCGGCGCGGCCCAGGCGCCTGTGGTGGTGGTGATCGATCAATTCGAGGAGCTGCTCAGCGATCCCGGTGGGCCCGGGCGGGAAGGCGGGGAAGGAGAGCGATTTCTGGAATTTCTGGAGGGGTTGCTCCAGAGCCCGGTGGCCGGGGTGCTGGTGCTGGCGACGCTGCGCACCGACTTTCTCGATGCCCTGCAAACCCGCTGGCCCAACTTGCTGGGCCTGGCCACCACCGAACCGGTGAAACCGATCCGCCCGGAAGATTTCGGCCAACTGATCACCGGCCCGGCCGCCCGCTCGGGCCTCACACCGCAGCCGGGTCTGACGGAGCGGCTGGTGGCCGACAGCGGCGGCCGCGACGCCCTGCCCCTGCTGGCCTTCACGTTGGAGAAGCTGTGGCGCAAGCGCCAGGAGCGAGGCGGCCCTGTGATCGGCCCCAACGGCGACCGTTGGGATCTCACCGTGGCCGACTACGACGCCCTGGGTGGCGTGGCGGGGGCCGTGAGCCACCAGGCGGCTCTCTGCTGGAACCCCGCCACCAGCCCCGCCGCCGACACCCCCGCCCTGCGCCAGGCCTTCCTGGAACACCTGCTCACCCTCACCGACGACGGCGTGGCCGCCAAGCGCCCCGCTCGGCTGGTGGAGCTGCCCCTCCGAAGCCAGCCGATCCTGCGGCGGCTGGTGGACGACCGCCTGCTGGTGTCGGACGCGGGGGTGGTGGAGATTGCCCATGAGGCGCTGCTGCGCACCTGGCCGCCGCTGGTGGAGTGGATTGAGGAGGGCCGCCAGGAGCTGGAGCGGCGCCGCCGGGTGAGCCGCCTTTGCGGCGATCTGGCGCTCGGCCAGCCGCCGGAGGCCCGACTGGCGGCGCTGCGGGGGTTGCTGACGCTGGCGGAAGCGGATCCCCGGGGGGTGGCGTCAGCGGGGGAGGCTCTGGGCGACGTGCTGACGCAAAGCGAGCGCGGTTCCCGGGAGTGGCCGCTGGCCATCCAGGTGTTGGCGCTGGTGGGGAGGCAGGGCAGCGTGGCGGCTCTGAGTGGCTTTCTGGAACGGCGCCAGCTGCTGGAACCCCTGGAAACGAAGCGGGCCGCCCCGCTGCTGGAGGCGCTTTGCCAGGCCGCTGCGGCGCTCCAGAGCATTCACCGTAGCGAGCCTCCCACCCATGACGATGAGCCCCGCTGGCTGCTGCTGCCCAGCGCCATGGTGGACGCCGCTGGCCGGGCGGTGTGCACGGAGCTGGTGCGGCTGCGGTTGTGGGCCACGCCAAGGCTGGAGGCCCCGGGGGCCTGGTTTGAGCCGCTGGGGGAGGGTGTGGCGCTGACGATGGTGGCGATCCCCGCCGGCAGCTTCCTGATGGGCTCACCGCCAGAGGAGACGGGCCATTCAGGCAAAGAGGCTCCCCAGCACCAGGTGACCCTGGAGGGCTTCTGGATGAGCCAGACGCCGATCACCCAGGCCCAGTGGCGGCAGGTGATGGGCACCAACCCCTCGCGATTTCAGGGCAACCAGGCCGATGGCGACAAGCGGCCGGTGGAGGAGGTGAGTTGGCAAAACGCCATGGCCTTTCCTGATCAGCAACAAAGCTCCGCAGATCTGAGCTGTCTCTCCGGCTTCGGATCGCAACCGATTCCAGCTATGAGCAGGCGTTGTAGTAAACCCTTGAGATAAAATCGGCGGTTGAAGCGATAAG
>Ga0315904_10004535_pt1 | contig 19750 bp, 10 predicted proteins | sample LakEriMetagenome_6_FD_203529 | JGI IMG/M metagenome (GOLD analysis project Ga0315904, IMG submission 203529) | Freshwater fungal communities from buoy surface, Lake Erie, Ohio, United States - Buoy 12 MA120 | ecosystem: Environmental > Aquatic > Freshwater > Lake | place: USA: Lake Erie, Ohio...
ATCCCAGCGTCGGGCAAAGCCACACCGCGGTCTTCGCGTTGGAATCCCCGCTAGCAATCGCCCCCGGCGATCGGGTGGCGATCCAGTTGCGACAACTGCACGGTGGGTTCCACACGATCGGCAGGTTTCGATTGAGCTTTACCGACGCGAGCGATCCGCTCGCCGGTCTGCTCCCGCGAGCCGTGAGCGAAGCGCTCGCGGTTGCAAAGCCCGAACGCTCCGAGTCGCAATCGCTCGAGATCGCATCGCATGTCGTTGCGAACGAAGCCAAGCGACGCTTAAGCACTCTGCCCGAAGCTTCTCTGGTCTATGCAGCCGGACCGAAATTCAATCCCTTGCCTCAAAGCGAATTTTATAAACCATGGACTGCACCGAAGTCAGTTTTTGTGTTGAAACGAGGGAATATCGCTACGCCTGACGAGCCGGCATCGCCCGGCGCGCTGCAATGCCTCGCCCATGAGGCACCTCGGTTCAGCCTTTCGGAATCCGCTTCGGAAGGAGAACGTCGTGCGGCGTTGGCGATGTGGATCACCGATGACAGGAACCCGCTGTTCTGGCGAAGTATTGTCAATCGCTTGTGGCAGCAGCATTTTGGGACCGGCATCGTTGATACCCCCAATGATTTCGGTCGCATGGGAAGTCTGCCGAGTCACCCGGAACTTCTCGAGAAGATCGCCGATTTATTTCGAAAAAACGATGGTTCGCTCAAGCAACTAAATCGCATGATGGTGACCAGTGCGGCGTATCGACGAGCATCCGAGATGAGCCGCGAGCAAGCCGATCGAGATCCCGATAACCGGCTGTTCACTTACTGGAAACGACGTCGCATCGATGCGGAGACCTTTCGCGATTCCCTCTTGGTGCTCGGCGGGACGATCGATCGTGCGGTTGGGGGACCTGCAGTGCAGTGGTTTCGATTGGGACCAGCGATTCAAGTGACCAATTCGGTTGACTATTCCGGTTTTGATTGGACCCAACGAGACGGCAACCGGCGGTCTATTTATCGCTTCGTCTATCGGGGTCAGCAGGACCCGTTCATGGAGTCGCTCGATTTCCCCGACGCTGCCCAGCTGACCCCTCAGCGATCCCCGACGGCGTCACCGTTGCAAGCCCTTGCGCTATGGAACCATGACTTTGTTCTGGTCGCATGCCAGCGGATCGCCGATCGCGCGATTCACGAAACACCTAGCGAGCCGGTTCGGGGTATCTTTCGATTGCTGCTGTTGCGAGAACCGAGCGAGGGAGAATGGCTCAGAGCCACCGAGCATGTCGAGAAGTATTCCCTGGCCTCGCTGGTCCGCGTCGTTATCAATACCAACGAATTCCTCTTTTTGGATTGACCCGCGACGATGACTTCGATGCAGCATCCTGAGAACATCCAGCGTCGGCAGTGGCTTGGCAGTATGGCCCAAACCATGCCTTGGTTAGCGGTAGCATCGATGTTGTCGCGCGAACCGCTGAAGGCGTTCGGTTCGAGTGACGGATCCGGGTCGATCGGAGGCGAGTTGCCGTTGCGTACGGATGGTGGCCTGCATCATGCGCCGCGCGTTCGACGGGTGATCCAATTGTTCATGAATGGCGGCGCCAGCCCTATGGACACCTTCGATTACAAACCGGCCCTCGAAAAGCATCACGGCGAGAATCTCGGTCCCAAGGAAAAGCCGGAGGGGTTCACCGCTCCAGCCGGTTCGGTGATGAAGAGTCCGTTCGCGTTCAAACAACATGGCCAGTCCGGGCGTTGGGTCAGCGAGGTCTTTCCGCATCAAGCCAAGTGGGTCGACAAGATGGCGTTCATCATGTCGATGGCATCCAAGACCAACGTGCATGGTCCGGGGAGCTACATGATGAATTCGGGATTTCTGATACCAGGCTTTCCCTGTTTTGGGGCGTGGGTGTCGTACGCACTCGGGAACCTGACCGATAACTTGCCGACCTTTGTTGTGTTGCCCGACGCTCGCGGATTGCCCTACAACCAGCGCGCGAACTTCAGCTCCGGTTTTCTGCCAGTACGCCACCAGGGGTTGGTCCTCGACGCGGCCGCTCGCGAGCCGATCCCAAATCTTCGTCCTTCGGACCGGTATGCGTTTGCTGCAGGGGCATCGGATGGCTCGGGTTTGGAGCTGCTCGGCCAGTGGAATCGAGATCATGCGTCGACACATCCGCACGACTCGCAACTGACCGCGAGGTTGTCGGCCTATGAACTTGCAGCCCGCCTGCAGCTCTCTGCGCCGGAGGCATTCGACCTCGCCTCGGAGAGTCCATCGACGATCGAGGAGTATGGTTTGAACCAAAAGGAAACCGAAGACTTCGGCCGCCGTTGTTTGCTTGCTCGCCGATTGATCGAACGGGGGGTGCGATTTGTTCAGGTATGGAGCGGGCCATCCGGGGCGGCCAACAATTGGGACAATCACGGCAGCATCATCGGCGAGCTACCGCCGATCGCCAAAAGCGTCGATCAACCGATCGGAGCGTTGCTCGGGGATTTGTTCCAGCGTGGGCTCATGGAGGACACCCTCGTGGTCTGGACAACCGAGTTTGGACGAACGCCGTTCGCCCAGGGAAGTGTTGGGCGTGATCATAACGGCGGCTCGTTCGTCAGCTGGCTCTGCGGTGCGGGGGTCAAGCAAGGGGTCGCCTACGGCGCGAGCGACGAACTCGGCTATCAAGCAGTCGAAGGGCGATGTTACTGTTACGATTTCCATGCGACGTTGCTCGATTTGCTCGGCATCGATCACGAGCGATTGACGTTTCGGCATGCAGGGATCGATCGCCGACTGACGGATGTGCACGGACGGGTGGTGCGCGAGATTCTTGCCTAGACGCTGCGGATGATAGCCCTTTGCCCCTGGCCGACGACAACTTCGATTCGCCACGCACTCATTGAGACATGTAGGCGCTGGTAAACACTCACGAGACGCTGATAAAGAGAAGACCAGCAAACATTTTAAACATTTAGATGCACCGAAGTTCGCAAAGGCCATCTTTCGTTGCACGCAACGCGACCTCCTTGCTCCCTGTTCCAATGTGGGGGAGATTCGATTTCGAGTTCGCGAGATCGCTTGCTGGTTGCGAATGTTCGCCGAGATGCGCAATTATCCGGGCGGAAGCGTATCCGGGCGGAATCGCAGTGTTCATTGCATAGTTTGCCACAGTTCCAACCCGGGAGCTTGCGATCCTCGGCTTTTATTTTCCGAAACCGTCGGACGCGTAAATAGGGATGGGTGTTTCACGCTCATTGCTCAGGGAGCCAAATGACGGTTGATGCCTAGGATCCGTGTGCTCCGGGGTAGCTTTCGTGTTGGCATTTCACGGTCATGATGATTCGACGATCATCCTACTTGGCCGTCCCGACTTCCAGCCCAACTCGGCGAGCGACTTCAATTGCTTCCGGATGATCCCGACGGCTGAGGAGTTGCGGTTGGGGCACTACGACGGACTCGAAGTCCGTCCTGCCAATTGCCGAGGCTTAGCTGCCGATCGTGCCGCCGTCGAGTTTGCGGATGGCGATGGTGGCCGAACGAGGTCGGCCGCCGTCGGGGCCGTCCGGCCATTGGCTCACCTTCATCGGCTCGGCGGGATCGCTCAGGTCGTCGGCGGGTTCGCCGGGATGCTGAATATTCACGAACATCGTTTTGCGATCCGGGGTCATCGCCATACCGGTGATCTCGCACCCGCGTGGCCCGGTCAGGAACCGCCGCGTCGTGCCCGTGGAGGGGTCCGCTGCGAGCATCATGTTGTGCCCGAGTTCGCCAAAACCAGGCTTGCCCATGACGCTGCTCGACATGTCGGTTTGGATCCAGAGGATGCCCGAGGGATCGAATTTGAGGCCATCGGGGCAAGCGAAAAAATCTCCTTGGGCATTGCTGCGGTAGGCTGGATCTTCGTGGGCTGGATTACCGCCGAAAAGGAAGACTTGCCATCGAAAACCGGCAGCAGTCGGGTCGTTGTTGTCTTCCTTCCATCGGACGATATGCCCGTAGACATTATTGGCTCTCGGGTTGGCCGCGTCGGTGGCGTGACGACTCTTGTTGTTGGTCAGAGAGACGTAGACTTCACGGGTGGCGGGGTGGATCGATAGCCATTCGGGCCGATCCATCGGAGTCGCGCCTGCGATCTTTGCGGCTTCGCGGGTGCGAATGCAAATGTCTGCCGCATCGAATCCTTGCGAGTCCTCCTCGGACTGCTTCGAGGGAATGCCATGAAGACCGGGGGCGAGTTCGAGCCACTTGCCTGAACCATCGGAATCGAATCGAGCGACGTACAGTTTGCCTCGATCGAAGATACTATCGCCGATGCGAACGCCTTGGTCCTGCGTCGCATTAGGATTCCATTTCCCTTCGGAAACGAATTTGTAAACGTGTTGGTCCATCTCATCGTCACCCATGTAGACCACGACACGACCATCAGGGGCGACGGTCAGTTCAGCGTTCTCATGTCGGAAACGGCCTAAAGCCGTTCGCTTGACAGGAACAGATGTTGGATCCAGCGGATCGATTTCTACGACATAGCCAAATCTTTCAGAATCGTTGTCGGGACGACTGAGATCGAAACGCGGATCCTGCTCCCACCATCGATAGCCCGGGACCTTATTCCCATCGATCTTATAAAAGAAACCAAAACGATCGAGACCATATGCCTTTTGAGACGCCGAGGGCTGAAAGTTTGTATCGTTGGTGCCGAAGACTCCTTGAAAATTTTCTTCGCAGGTCAGGTACGTTTGCCAAGGAGTGTGGCCAGCAGCGCAATTGTTGACAGTGCCGCGAGCGGATGTCCCAACTTTGTCGGTTGCAGGTCCCGAAAGACGGACCGGGGTGTCCGCAGTGACACGTCGAGCTCGCTTCGATGGCACGACCGACCAGTTTCCCTTGCCATCGCGCTCAATCTCGACGATCGAGACTCCATGCGATGCCATCGACTTGCGCACTTTCTCCTTGGGCATTGGTTCCGGCGGCAGCGGTGCGATGCCGTCTGGAAAAAGAAGGCTCTGGTCGGTGTATTCATGATTGACGGCCAGCAATCCGCGACGATTTGGGTCTTGCCCTGGGATGGCAAAGAACTCCATGCCATCGTGTCCCATTCCCGCCTGCTGTTCTTGTTCGGTAGCGGAGTTGGAGGCATCCTTTTTGAACGCTGGGGATTGTCCATCGATCGGATCCCCCCAACGGTACAACACGTCGGCAACGTAACCCTCGGGAACGACGACCGTGTCGCTGGACGAAGGCGGGATGCCGGTGAAACGGAACAGGTCGTCGGTGCGGACAACCGTATTTTCCGCGCCCAGCGCGGATGGCCATGGATTCAGGGCGGCTACCGCCGTCGAACCTGCGATTGCATGAATGAAGGAGCGTCGCGACACCTGTGATGCGACCATATCCCAAAAGGGTTTCGGGCCCTGTCCAGTTTGCTCGTCGAATGCCATTGATTTTTTCCTGATCTAGGAAGTTTCACTCGCTCGGCACGAATCGCGTCTCTTGGTAGACAGGATACTGCCGACAAAAGTCGATTTTCGTTTCCATGAGCCTGAGGCGCTAGCCGATTTTTGCACGTCAAACAAACTCGGCTAGCGCCTCGGGCTCATTTTTGTCGACTGTGTCAGACAGATGTACTCGATTGTTGCTTGCTGTCCATCGCAATCGGCGTGTGATCGAACCCAGAAAAGTGCCGTCGCTACGCCAAATGGTTAACACGGAAGGCTTCGGAACCGTGTCTTGGAGGGCCCTCGGCTGTCCCTCGGTCACGCGTCGGGTTATGAAAAACTCTTGAAAAACGCCATGCTGTTTCTTTGGAAACCAGGAAAGATTCGACAATCTGCGTGGGACGGATTGGCAATCACCCTGAACTTCGATTTCCGCGGCTCGGAAGTCTCGCCTTCGGGGCGAGTGTGTGCAAGAATACCAATAGGGCGTCCCTGTTTTCCCTTAGAGCCTTGGTTGTGGCCCTTTTTCTTCTGGAATACGCATATGATCTCTCCCGAAACCGAATTTGAGTCTAGCGTTAGCGAAGCCACCGACTCGGAGCAACGTCGCCGACCGTGGCGAGCGATTACCTTCGGGGGGTTGATGGTCTGTTTGGTGGGGACCTCGGGGGCCGGCGGATTGGCGACCTGGACGTTCCGGTCCAGTCTCCCGCGTCTTGATGGGACGGTTCGCTCCACGGAACTGCAGAACAACGTGACGATCGATCGGGACGCACAAGGAGTGCCGACCGTCCAAGGCAAGAGTCGTACCGACACTGCCTATGGTCTTGGTTTCGCCCATGCGCAGGATCGATTCTTCCAAATGGACATCCTGCGCCGCAATTCGGGAGGTCGGCTATGCGAATTGGTGGGCAAAGCTGCGCTGGGGCGAGACAAGAGTTTCCGCAAGCATCGTTTTCAGTCGATGGCAGAAAAAATTATCGCTGATCTCCCATCTCGCCAACGGGATGTTTTGGAAGCGTACGCCAAGGGAGTTAACCATGGTCTTCGGGACTTGAAGGCGTTGCCCTTTGAGTATCTCGTCCTCGGCGTCGAACCCAAGCCATGGTCGGCGAGCGATTCCATCTTGTGCATGATGTCGATGCTGTGCGATTTGCAACCGATGGATGCCGGACCTGAGTTGGGGTTGGGATACCTCAAGGAACGGGTGCCAGCGGATGTTTATGAATTCCTGGTTCGGCCGGCGTCGCAATGGGATGCCGCGCTGGACGGTTCGATGTACCCTCCGGTCCCCATTCCCCCGGAATCGAGTTTCTCGTTGCGAGAGATCACCCGTGCGTCGCGACAGGAGCCTTCCGCGCCTTCGCCAACGACCGCGCAAGCCTCGATGCAGATCCATGATCACGAGTTTCGTGTCGGGAGCAACAACTGGGCGGTCGGTGCCAAGGTCGGACGCGACGGCAAGGCCATCCTTGCATCGGATATGCATCTGGGATTGCAAGTGCCAACCATCTGGTATCGCGCGATGATGAAGACCCCGAGCATCGACGGTACCGTCCGTCGATTGATCGGGGTGACCCTCCCAGGCGCCCCGGTAATGGTCGAGGGATCCAATGGCTCGGTAGCCTGGGGATTCACCAACAGCACTGGCGATTTTGGAGATGTGATTGAACTCAAGAGTCCCGATGGCGGGAAGGTTACCGATCGCTATTTGACTTCAAGCGGACCTCAAGAAATCGAGCGGATTACCGAGGAGATCGCGTTCCCAACCGGAAGCGAAACCTACGAGTATCTGTGGACCGTGTGGGGGCCTGTGGTCGAGACGCGTGACGACAGGATGTTCGTCCATAAGTGGATTGGCCACGACCCCGGAGCGTTCGATATGAACCTGATGGAATTTGAATCGGCTAAAAACGTCGAGCAACTCATGGAACTGGCCAACCGTGCCGGGATGCCGAACCAGAACGTCATGATTGTCGATACCGAAGGGAACATCGGCTGGACCATCTCCGGTCGTATTCCCAAGCGTGTCGGTCCTCCTCCCAATACTCCGGTGGATTGGTCTCAAGGAGGCGAATGGCTGGGATACTTGGCTCCCTCCGAGCATCCACGAGCTTACAACCCGCCTGATGGTCGACTATGGACCGCCAACAACCGAATCCAAGGGGATTATTTCCTCAGCGTGATCGGCGATGGCCGCTACGATCCCGGAGCGCGAGCCCGTCAGATTCGGGACCGATTGTACGACAAGGAAACGCATGACGAGCAATCGCTCTTGGATATCCAGTTGGATGACGAAGCCAAATTTCTGCGACCGTGGAAGGAACGTTTGTTGGCAATCGCCGACCTCAATCCGCAACCGGTTTCCAATGAGTTGGTACGTTTCGTTAAGACGTCGAGCGACCGCGCCAGCGCGGATGCGGTTGGGTATCGAATCGTGCATGAATTCCGCGCACAGGTCACCGCCCGCATTTTCGGTACCGCGAGTTCGCGTCGCGACACGCAACGGCCCGCAAACGCGAGCGGATTGGCCTGTATCCTGCCCGACAAGCCCTACGTGGCGATGTCTTTCGAGGATGTCGCGCAGCAACTGCTGACCGATCGTCCGATGCATTGGTTGCCAGCCGAATATGCCTCATGGGATGCCTTGCTCGCCGACGCCGCCAGGGGAACTGAAGAGACCCTGACCAAAAATCAGCCGCTCTCCGAAGCCCGTTGGGGTGTCCGCAACCGTGCTGCAATTCGCCATCCTCTGGCGATGGCAGTCCCGGCTCTGAGCGGTGTCCTCAATATGACCGACTACGAGTTGGCCGGAGACAATCATATGCCCCGAGTGCAAAGCCCATCAGGAGGTGCCTCCGAGCGGCTCGTCGTCTCGCCGGGCCAGGAAGAGTTGGGGATCTATCACCAACCGGGCGGTCAATCGGGCCATCCGTTCTCCCCCTTCTTCACCAAGGGTTACGAGGATTGGGTCTTCGGACACGCTTCTCCGCTGCTCCCCGGGAAACCGCAGCATCAAATTGTTTTGCTGGCCAACAAGCCATCGGGCAACTGAGATGCTTGCTCCGTTCGTTTTGACCATTTTGTCCCTGGGCGATTCCTACACGATCGGTGAAGGAGTCGCGCCGGAGAAGCGTTGGCCGGTGCAACTCGCTGTCGCGATGCGATCCCTCGGACTCGACGCTCGAGACCCGCAAATCATCGCACGCACAGGTTGGACCACCGGCGAGCTCCGAAAAGGGATTGAGGAATCTCAAGTCGAAGCTCGCTACGATTGGGTCACCGTGCTGATCGGCGTCAACAACCAATACCGAGGCCGGAGTCCTGACGAATATCGCAAAGAATTGAACGAGCTGATTCGCTATGCGATCGAAAAAGCGGGCTCCCATCCTAAGCGAGTGATCGTTCTGAGCATTCCCGACTGGGGCGTGACTCCGTTTGCCAAGGAGAAAGGTAAAGACCCAGCCAAGATCGCGGAGGAAATCGATACCTACAACCGTGTCAAACGGGAAGAGGCTGAACGACTCGGCGTCCACTTCGTCGACATCACCGACATCAGCCGCGAAGCGGGACTGGATGACAGCAAACTACCCGCCGAGAAACGATTGCTCGCCGATGACGGCTTGCATCCATCGGGTGCGATGTATCAACGATGGGTCGAGCGGATGCTCCCTATCATTCGAAGCGAGCTCTCGCTCAAGTAACTCCGCGTCGATCCGCCGAATAGCGAGCATACTGGCGACCCGCGACCACATCGACCAAGGCTTCTACGGCCCGATCGAGTTCGTCGTAGGTGGTGTAGAGAGGTGTGATACCGAAACGAATCGTGTCGGGTTGGCGAAAGTCGGGAATTACTTTGTGCTGATCAATCAAAGCTTGTGTGATCTGCCAGGCGCAATCGTGTCTCAGGGAAATATGCGATCCGCGATAGGCGGGATCTCGCGGCGTTTGCAATCGGTAGCCTTCCCGAAATAAGCTCGCATCGTACTTTTCGATCAGGTACTCGGTCATCCTCAGGGAATGGGAACGTAGCCAAGGGATCCCGGCTTCGAGAACCAGATCGACCCCCGGCTCGATCGCAGCTGTCGACAGGATCGGTGGCGTACCGACCAAGAAGCGTTGCACCCCATGGGCAGGAACGTAATGCTCGCCGAAATCGAATGGGTGACGAGCGCCAAACCATCCTTGGATCGGATTGCGAACGATGTCTTGCAAATCGGGGCGCACATAAAGAAACGCCGGCGCACCCGGACCGCCATTGAGATATTTGTAGGTGCAACCCACGGCACCATCGGCGCCGCTGGCCTCAATCTCGATCGGCATCGCACCGATCGAATGGCTCACATCCCACAGCATGGCTGCTCCATGCTCATGGACCAATCGCGTAATCCGTGGGACATCCAAGGCCATGCCGCTCTTGTAGTGGACATGCGAAAGGGATACCAAGCCGATATCATCGCTCATCTCGCAATCGATGTGATCGCATACGTGCTCGGGCAGTACATCGTCGAAGCAGATTGTTCGCAGATTGTCGCCTCGGCTCGCACCCGCGGCGATTCCTTGCAAAATGTACTGATCCGTTGGGAAGTTCGATCGATCGGTGAGCATCCTCGGCCGGTACGGATCCCGCTCGAGAAACGCCTTTGCGAGCTTGTACAGGTTGATCGAGGTCGAATCGCAAACCACGGTGGTTCCTTCTGCTGCCCCGAGGATACGGCCGATCTTGTCCCCGATGCGCGTGGACAAGCCGAGCCAGTGCGAATTCCATGACCCGATCAACTCGGATCCCCATTGCTGCAAGAGGACATGCGGCACCAGTTCCGCAGTCCGTTTCGGAAGCCGCCCCAGCGAATTCCCGTCGAGGTAAACAATCGATGGATCGGCAACGACAAATCGATCGCGGTAGACAGATTCGTCGCTCAACGCGATCCCTCCGAGAGTTGGGATTCCGCCCGATCGGTGGCCAAGAACTCGAGGAGATCCCGCACTTCCTCGAGAGTCAGCGAGTCGATCAGACCTTGGGGCATGAGAGAACTGGTCAGTTGCTTGCGGGCTGCGATTTGAGTTTTCTGAAACGTGACTTCCTCGCCGTGGTTGTTGCGATAGATCTCATAGCCTGCGGATCGGAGCAGGATACCGGTGAAGGTACCGCCATCCTCCAATTCGAGAAATGTCGCGTAATATTGCGGAGCGACATCGCGGTTCGGCTCGATGATTGACCGGAGAATCGTCTCCCGGTTACCTTGGCGGGCCAGCAGGGTGAGTTCAGGACCGACGACTCCGCCACGGCCATCGTAGCGATGGCACTGGCTGCAGGAGACGGCTCCCGAATGAAAGAAGATGCGGCGTCCCGATTCCGCGTTGGCAGATCCAGGCAATCGCTCGAGGGCTTGAAGAAGTTGCGCCGCATTTTCCCAACGGCCGCTCTGCACGTTCGAGCGTTCTCGTAGCACGCGCCATGCCTCGCCGCGCACTCTCGGTGCCTCCTCTCGCATCAAAGTTTCGATCGCTCCGCGTTGGTCAGGGAGCACCCGTCCCATCAAGCCAGCCAGGGCCTCGGCTCGTACAGCCTCCGCTCGCTGGGGGTTGGCTGCAATTTGGAGCAACGTGTTCGGAGTATTCTCCGACCGTTGCATCGCGATCGTTCGAACGATTTCAATGGGCCAGTCAGGACCAATCGCGGTATCCGTTCCAGAAGTGTCGAGCATGTTGAGCAGAAATTCCTCGGTAAGTTTCGGATGACTAGGGGGGATCAATCTCAGCCCATAGCGTTTGACCGCCGGACTCACCTTCGGATCCAAAATGCGAGCCACCCAGGATTCGGAATCGGTGATCCCGGCGCCCGGTTTTCCTCGAAGAGTATTGGATGTCGCGACAACGGCTTCGAATAACCGGTACGATAAATCGGGTTGTTCGAGCATCGCCTCGACGCGCGATAGATACTGCTGGAACACTCCATCGGAAATCCACCGAAGGCATTCGAAACGGATCTCCGGATCGGGATCACTCCAAAAAAGATCGACCCATCGTGCGTCGTTCAGGTATTCGCGACGGAGGGCAACCAGTGCCCAAACCCGATTGCCGGGGTCGAGTTGTTGGAACTGCTGAGGGGTCCACTGCCGGACACTGCGACCGAGAGCCGCAAGTGCAGCATCGGCCAAAGTGGGATCGCGGCCTCGAATCCATTCGAAGAGCAAGTCGGGTTCCGAAGGAACCGTGCCTGTTCGCAAGCGAGCGGCTTGTTGTGCGATCTCACTTGCCTCAGTTCGTTCGGCTTGGATCCAATCCGCTTGGGTTGAGTCAACCGTCATTTTCCAGATGCTTCCCATGCCGTTGACTTCGTAAGACTCCGAACCCCAATCCGCGATATAGAATGCTCCGTCGGGAGCGCGAGCCATGCCGACAGGTCGAAACGCCTGATGGCCGCGGATCAATCGTTTGCGTTCCGAGGCGAGGCTGGCGCCATTCCAATGGAGCGGGTAGTAATCGATGGTTCGATCAGACCAGGAGGGAATGATCACACCTCCACCGAGTTCGACGACCGCGCAGGGGCCCTCGCCACAGGCGGTGATCATCCCAAGGGTTCCTCGCAACTCACCATTCCAGGCGACGAAGGGATGGACCGGTGCGCTGCCGTAGACGTACTGAAAACCGTAGTCCGCGCCTTCGACCACGTGCAGCAATCGGCATGGCGGCCGATCTCCTGGGTCGTTGTCCGCCGCGAGGATCACTCCGTCGTTGCGAACGAGCAAACCGAATGGATTCCAAAATCCCCTTGCAATACGACGCAGTGACTTGCCATCGGCCGCGCATCGAAAAACGCCTCCTTCGCCGCGTCCCTTTACCTTGGAATCGTCTCGCGCGGTGAGGGTCCAATCCTTGCCAAAGTTTTCACCGAGGGAGAAGACCAGATCGCCATCGGGATGCCAAGCCAGACCGCTGAGACCATTGTGCGGATAATCCGCAATGGTATCCAGCGTCGCGATCTTCTCCTCAAGGTCAGCGACTCCATCACGATCGGTGTCTCGAATACGCAGGATACGGTCGCGTTGAGCGAGATAGACCCAACCATCGGGTCCCAGGAGGATTTGCATGGTGGAGCGGGTCCGATTGTAGAACACCCTCCGATTGGAACCGTCGGCATCGAAGACCAAGATCTCATCGAACTCTGGGCCCTCATAGCTGGCCGGGCGAAAATGGGTGTGGCATGCGATTGTGTAGATGTTCCCATCCGCATCGATATCGATTCCGGTGGGGGTCGCGATTTGCGGCGCCTCGACAACCTTTTCCAATCGAACGCCAAGCACTTCGGCAACAGGCGCGTCGGTTACAGGCGATTCGGTGCCGGAATCAGCGAAGGAACGCGATCCGATAACCAACAGACACAGCACGATCTGCAAGGGGAGGAGGGGACGAGATCGGGACATGGTGGGTGGTGGAGTCCTGGGATTGCTGGGTAGTCCGAGACTCCACGATTCTACTCGCCGAGCAGGGCGTTTGGGAATCGCAGGGATCAGATGTTGGGAAGGACCGGCGGCATCGGGCATCCCAGCGCGTCGGAGATAATTCGCAAGAGTTCGATCTCGTTGATGGTCGCCCGTTGATCGTAGGCGATGCACTCGGAGAATGCATTGAGCATGGCTCGTTTCCAGGTCGGGGGTGCCGGGCGAAGTTGGTCGAGGGACCGGTCCAGCCTGGCCAGTGTGCACTGGTCTTTCTCGATGATGGGAACGATTCTCGGCCCGTTTGACCAACTGCTCCAGGCCGCTTGATAAGCCGCTTCTGCATGTGTGTTTCCGCCGAGGTGGGCAAGCGTGGAGAGGACGCTTTGAAATGCCTCGACAAATTGTTCGCGGGAGGGTTGGGTGATTGGTTTGGGAGAGCTGGACCGGAGAATCAAGCGTTTCGTAATGAAGCGTTGCAGCGCGTATTCGAAGATCGTCCAGCGATTGTCTGCTTCGATCAAGCGACGGACGGCGATGCGAAGGGTCCCAGCCTGGGAATCGGACAATTGATCCAAGGCTGGCAGCGCCATGCAAGCCAAGGGCAATCGCTGTTCAATCTCCAAGGCGTCGGTCTGATCCAGCACGCGCAGGACCTCTTCGCGAAGGGGATCGCCGTGGTATTGGACGATGATGCCCATTTGGGTTCCGCGTATCTCCGACGATGCAGGAGCTAATAACAAAGCGTAAACTACGGCAACGGCCCCCATCGGATCATGAACTTCGCGGACCAGCATCGGATCCATATCGCCGACCAGACGTTGAGCGTGGTCGATGTGTTCCTCGACCGGCTTTCCAACATGGCTGACCGCGTTGGTCGGCTCGGTTTCGAAGTGCTGGACGCCGGCGAGGGCGGTGACATGTGATGAAGTCAGATTTTGACGATGAAGTCGCAGCGTGGTTGGATCGATAATGTCTGCTTCGGAGTGTTGGGTTGGTCGGGTTGTAGGAAACTGGCCATCGAAGCTCGGCTCGATCCGTCGAATGCGGGTTTCCAGGGGAGGATGGGTTGCGAACCAGAGGTACATCACTCCTTGGCCGAAGAACATATGGCTCGCTTCCTTGGCATACACCGAGGTCAATCGCGCTTTCTGTTTCCATCCGCCAATCCGTTTGAGAGCATCGGCGATGCCGGCGGGATTGCGTGTGAATTGGACCGCGGAGGCATCGGCGAGGAACTCCCGCTGGCGGGAGACCGCCGATTGAATCAAGCTGGCAAAAAAGACACCGACATATCCGATTCCCAAGAGGGTCAAACCGGTGACGCAGAGCGCCGCAAGGATCGCCATGGTTCCCTTGCCGTCGTCGTCGCTACTGGAAGCTCGCACAGGTATCTCGGCCATGAGTCGCAGCAGAATATACCCAATCATCGCGATCAGGAGGATCCCGTAGAGCAGACCGATCAACCGCACATTCATGCGCATATCCCCATTGAGGATATGGCTGAACTCATGCGCGATGACTCCTTGCAGTTCATCGCGCGAAAGAGTCTTCAAACAACCTCGGGTCACGCCAATCACCGCGTTCTGGGGGGATGTGCCCGCAGCAAACGCGTTGATTCCCTCCTCATTGAGAACATAAACCGGGGGGACCGGGGTTCCGGAAGCGATCGCCATTTCCTCAACCACGTTGAGGAGCACGCGTTCGTCGAGGTCGCGGCTATTGGGCTGTACCTTGACCCCGCCGAGTTCGACAGCCACGCGATGGCCATCCCCCGCGAGCTGCAGCGTCTTGTAAAAAGACCCGCTCAGGATGACCGTCAAGACCGCGCCGACGACCCCGACGAAAAGACGGGGGTGAAAGACAAAGAAATCGATCGGCTGCTCATCGTTTCGGGTCGCTGCATGCGCGATGCCCGCGACCCCGAAGTAGACCAAAGCGATGATCGCTACGATGGTGACCAAGAAATAGATGATCAGCCAAACGGTATTGCGACGAGCGCGTTCTTGGTGCGCAAAAAAGTCCACGGTCTATTATCCGAACTGGTTTCCGAATGGAATCGCTTAGAACTTGACTTGAACCGGTTCTCGTTGTGCGGTGTCGGTCAGTTCCCAGAGGGCAGCTTTTTGGAAGTTGCCGAGACCGGCGACGAGGTTGCCAGGAAAGGTTTCGCATGCGGTGTTGTAGTGCATCACCGCGTCATTGAACGCTTGTCGAGCAAAAGAGACTTTATTCTCCGTGCTGGTCAACTCTTCTTGAAGGGCCAGCATGTTTTGGTTGGCCTTCAGATCGGGGTAGGCTTCGGCCAAGCCGATGAATCGATTGAGGGAGCCGGCCAAGGCGACTTCCGCAGTCGAGAGATTCGAGATTGCGCTCGGATCCCCCGGATTGGAAGCAGCACGTTGGCCTGCGGCCATGGCCACGTTGCGAGCCTGGATCACCGCTTCGAGTGTTTCCTTTTCATGGGACATGTAACCCTTGGCGGTTTCGACGAGATTGGGAATCAAGTCATAGCGGCGTTTGAGCTGGACATCGATCTGGGAGAAAGCGTTCTGGAATCGGTTCTTCAACTCGACCAAGTTGTTGTAGAGTCCGACGAGATACATCAGAAACAAGACGACAAAGACACCAACGGCCAGCAATCCGATAAAGAACCCTGTCATAACCGACACCTTTTCGTGCGTTCAATTCTCTGGGTACAAAAAATATATCCACAGCCACACCAATAGACTGCTTCTCCCGAATCGATCGTACTGAAGGATCCTGCGATTGTCGATGAGGCACCATTGCGAGGCTCAATCGCCAGGCATGATAGGCGCGCCTTGCGAAAAAATCGCGACAACTACGGGTTCCTGGAGGGGAAAGTCGGAATTTGATCCGGATGGCAGCCCGGCTTGAGACGCGAATTCCCCCGGTCCGCAGGCTTGGGGATAACGGTGTGCATCCGGGAGCTTTCCCAGGAGATTGCGGTTTGCCAGACGGGCAGTAACTCCATGCCACGTTCGTTTCGCAGCAGATTCGAGTCGCTATCGATGGGAACTTCCTCGGTGGACATCGACATGGTGACCTGCAGGAGCCGCAGGATCGTAGGGACGTCGTAGATGTTGTCCATGCCTCGCAGATCGATCCATCGGCCCAAGTCATCCACGCGATTAGCCTGCTCAGAGAATGGCCAGTCGACGACGTTGGAAGCATCCCATTCCACGAGGGTTGGGGAGCCGGAGAAGATCGACTCGTTCGCGTTTCTGACAAAGGCGACGGGATAGGGGTTGGCCGTTCCCATCCGAATACGGACCCAGGGATTCAGTGCGATGGATGTCACGTGGGTCAACTCGGCTCGAACGCGAGGAGACCGATTCCGCGTTTTGGCTCCTTCGATCTCGATCATGGAACCAGCAACTGCCGTCCATACCTGCCGCATGGCGATTTCGACGCGATCGGCCGATTCGATCCGGATCACATCCCCTTGCCCTCGGATTGCGGAGTGCTCCACTTGAAGGCTGGACGTACCGCTCGCTTGCGATGGAGCCCCTTTGAAGCAAAAGACGCTCGGCAACCGGCCGGTGGACGCTGACTTGAGCGTGATCGTCGAGTCGAGCATCAGGAGTCGCGACCCCGAAGCGATCTGGAAGATGGCGGGCGGAGCACCGTCGGGGACGGGGTAAGACGCGTCGAGATCCAGACCTCGCAGTTCGACCGAGGCGGAATCGAGCATCAGCCAGTTCGCAACGGGTTCGGAGGAAAGGCGTCCTGCAGCTTCGCCCAGAACCACCAACGGCCTGACTTCGGTGGCACCTTCCAATCGGAGGGTTCGACCGTTGAGGTCGCGGCCGATTGAAATGGGTTTCGATATCTTGAGAGTTGGCGAGGCGATTACGATTCGTTCGATGGAAGGGAAGGATTCCCAACGGGCGAGGGCTTCCTCGAGGGATCGGACGCTATCGTACGGTTTTTCGACGCCGGTGAGCGAGGTTCCCTGTTCGCTAATCACGACTGTGGTTGGAACCGAGGTGGCTGGCGACGTGGATGAGGATTCGGATTCCGAAAGTGTTTCCACGTCAGTCGACGCGGGTTCTCGCACGATTCCTTGATTGTCGGTGGCATCGGTTTTGGATTCCGAGGCCAGGGGTGGGTAGTCCGATGCGACGGTCTCGCTGACCTCGACGCGCGGAATGACATAGACTCCGCTCCGTTGATTCTCATTGTACAACCAGAGAGTGACCAACCCGATCCCGCATATGCAGATGATCGCCGGGAGGAGAAACTCCCACCAACCTCGCCCGGCAGGGTTGGCAATGGCGGAGTCCTCTGCGAGTTCATGTTGCCACTCGAGCGAATCCATGGCTGCGAGAGTCCGCAGGTCATTGACCAGATCGACTGGTTCCTGGTAGCGATCTTTTGGTTTCTTGGCCATCATCTTTCGAAGGATGGCGATGAGTGCATCCGAGAGATCATTTCGAAAGCATCGCGGATCCTCGGGCATCTTGGTTCCATGCATGAGGAGTTTCTGCAAGGCGGTCCCGTCGGGAAACGGAGGTTGCGCGGTGAGGAGGAAGTAAAGAGTGCAACCGAGCGAATAAACGTCGCTTCGCACATCGGCTTCTCGAGGGTCATGCGCTTGCTCGGGCGAGATGTAGTCAAAGGTGCCCAAGGTGACACCGCTTGCAGTCAAGTCGGCACTGGATTGATCCAGTTGAGTAGTTCGAGCCAATCCCATGTCGACAATTTTCGCGCGGCCATCGAGACCGATCAGAATGTTCGACGGCTTGATATCGCGATGCACCACGCCGCGCTCGTAAGCGTGCTGGAGGGCCTCGGCGACTTGGCAAGTAAACCGCGTCGCATCGTCAACGCTCAATGGCCCTCGCTCGAGGACCAATTGTCGCAGGTTTGTCCCTTCGATGAATTCGAAGACGATGTAGCTCCAACGATCGGTTTCCCCGACGTAGAAGACACGAGCGATGTTGGGATGATCGAGCTTGGCGGCGCTTTGAGCTTCCATCCGAAAGCGTCGCAGCGCTTCGGCCCGTCGATGAGACATCGGAACCACTTTGATCGCAACGACGCGATCTAGCCGAAGATCGCGACCGCGAAAGACCGCTCCCATTCCGCCGATGCCGACCAAAGATTCGATGCGGTAGTGGTCGAGTTGTTGACCGACCAACTCGTGGACCGTCTGTTCGGAACGGGAGGAAATCCCAGCTTGATTTTCCTCTCGCGTCGGAATTGCGAAGACGTGCCCATCCCGAATCTCCGTTCGCTCGGAATCAGCAGCAGCGGAGTTTTCTGGACGTGCCGAAGTCGACATGGCAACGAGACGGAGTAAAGTTATTTATCGAATTCGTCGCCGGAACCCTCTTCCGAGTCGTTTCCTTCCGAGGTATCCGGTTCGACAGCCAAATCGAATTGCCCATCGCTTCCAACGATCGCCTCGCAGGCGGTTTGCAGTGCGGAAATGGAGGTGCGAGTGGTGCTGATAAGTTGCCCGAGCTCGCTTACTTTTTCATCGTTGAGGGCTTTCTGAACCGCTTCAATCGCCTCGATGACATCGTTGAGTTTGGCTTTGCGGCCCTCTTCGACAACGACGACGAGCCCTTTGGTGGGAGTTGACGCATTCGTTTTTCCGTATCCGTTGAGACCATAGTGGATCTTTTCGAGTCGTTGTTGCAGGATACGTCGGGCGACCTTGACCTCCTTGGGTTGTTCGTCGAACGGGTTTTTCTTGTTTTGGTTGCCAGGCTGCCCAAACCTTCCACCTCCACCTCCACCTGGTTTCCCACCAGCACCACCTCCGTCTGGTGTGTCACCTCCTGGCTCGCCCCCCATCCCGCCACCAGCAAACTTGCCGCCGAGCCCGCTTAGGCTGTAGTTGGTCTGGGCGCATCGGCGGTTCCACGATCGCAGACTCGCCTGAAGGAACTTGATGGTTTGTGTCTCGAAGTCGGTGATCTCTTCCGGTGTCAACTCCGGCTTGTCGATTTGACCGAAACTTTGGATGGCTGTTTCGACAAGCCATTCGGATTCAGATTTGTACTTCTGAAGGGCTGGCTTCAGCAGCGATATGAGAAGAGGCCGAGCTGCTTTCGCGGATTCCGATTCGCCATTGGCGATGATGGTCAAGTTCTCGACCAACAGTTCCCGCAGATACGATTCTTCTTCCTGCCCGCGAGCCCCCGGTTTTTGGGCCGCCAGAAATGTCTCTGCGTTGGTCACGAAACGTTTTCGGGCTTGCTCCATCTTGGTCGCATCCATACCGGGCCAAACCCAGTGCCTGGGCAGGTGGGTCAGCGCAGCAGCGACCAACCCATCATTTTCGGTAGGCGCGAATATTCGAAGAAGAATCTTGGTTGCTTCTGGTTCCGGCAAGCCTCCACTTGAATTCGACGTTTGTCGGTTCATTCGACCAGCCACCACCGCCGCAACAATTCGGGCAGAAGGGTGCGCCAGTTTGCCGTTTTGGTCCTTGGTGCTGATCACGTCGAGCAAGATGCGAGCCAGCATCTTGTTGTAGTCCTCCAACATCTTTGGATTGCTCTTGCCTTTGTTCTCTACCTTTTCGATGTCGGCAATCAACTCAACGCGAGCCTCATTCATCGATGCCGCATTCTCTTGCAGCAATCGGGGGAGGAGATTTTCGCGGTAATACGCTTCTATGCCCGCGACATTGAACTTCTCTGGATTGAATAAATCGTCCTTTTCCTTTTTGCGTTTCTCGCCGGCAGGATCCAACGGCAATGTTCGATACCTGGGTTCCGCATCTTGCCCAATGGCGGATTGAGCAAGCCACCCCCCGCTGGTGCTGGTCACCAAACAAACCGTGCTGGCTACCACACAGGTTGTCTTGAGCAAGGATTGAAGATTCGGCATAAATCGTTTCATACCCGCGAAGCTC
>Ga0315904_10004536_pt1 | contig 19746 bp, 26 predicted proteins | sample LakEriMetagenome_6_FD_203529 | JGI IMG/M metagenome (GOLD analysis project Ga0315904, IMG submission 203529) | Freshwater fungal communities from buoy surface, Lake Erie, Ohio, United States - Buoy 12 MA120 | ecosystem: Environmental > Aquatic > Freshwater > Lake | place: USA: Lake Erie, Ohio...
GCCGGGATCTGCTGGACACGCCCCCCATCCGCGATTGGATTTGGTGGAAGAACAAGCAGGCCTTGCTCACCATCGGCGACAACCTGCCCCGCTACCAGCAGGACGGTGGGCAGGGGCGGCAGAAGCGTGATGCGGAGCCAGAACAGGCGTCGGATCGCCCGAAGCGCTTCTTCGGCTTGTTCTGAGCGCCTCCCGCAAGGCCTGTAGGCCGGCAGTGCCTCAGGCCAGATTGGCAGTGCCTCAGGCCAGGCTGGCCAGGGCCGTGTCCTGGTCGGCGGCCTCGAACTGGCCCCGCGCCACAAACTCCAGGCGCAGCTTTAAGAAAGTGATGAACTTGGGGTCGGTCGACACGATCGCCGCCGCGGGGCGGGGCACGGCGGCCATCTCCGAGCCCAGGTCCGAGCGTTCCAGGAAGGCCGGGCGATCCACCAGCCAGAAGTCGATCGGCTTGCCGGAATCGGAGTAGTTGCGGCGCCGTTCCCTCAGCACCTCCTCCAGCGGTTCCTCCACGGTGAGGAACGCTTGGCTGGCGGCAACGAAGTGATAGGTGGTCATGGCGATGGGGGTCAGGGCCGCAGGCCGCCGAACAGGGGCTCGCGGCGGGGATTCTGGATCAACGCCCGCATCTCACGCACGGCCCGTTCCAGCCCCACCGCCAGGGATCGGGCAATGATCGAATGGCCGATGTTCAGCTCTTCGATCGCTGGGATGGCCGCCACCGGCTCCACATTGCGGTAGGTGAGGCCATGGCCGGCATTCACCCGCAGGCCGAGGTCGCGGGCCCGGGAGGTGGCGTCGTCGAGGCGGGCCAGCTCCTGGGGCTGATCAGCCCAGCTGGCTTCGGCGTAGCGGCCGGTGTGCAGCTCCACCCAGCGGGCCCCGCAGGCGTGGGACGCCAGCAGCTGCGTTGGATCGGGGTCAACGAACAAGCTGACACCGATGCCGGCCCCCTGCAGCCGCTCCACCAGGGCGCTGATCGCGGCCTGTTGGGCGACGATGTTGAGCCCCCCTTCGGTGGTGACCTCCTCGCGGCGCTCCGGGACCAGGGTCACCATGTCGGGCCGGATCGCCAGGGCGATGGCTTCCATCTCCGCCGTCACGGCCATCTCCAGGTTCAGTCGGGTGCGCACCGTGGCACGCAGCAGCTCCACATCACGGTCCTGAATGTGGCGCCGGTCCTCGCGCAAGTGCACCGTGATGCCATCGGCGCCGCCCAGTTCCGCCAGGAGGGCGTGGGTGACCGGATCGGGCTCGGTGGTGCGCCGGGCCTGGCGCACATTGGCCAGATGGTCGATGTTGACGCCAAGACTGGCCATGACGAGAAGGCTTCGGAAGCGGTGCAAACGACGCTATCGGCCGCCGGGTCAACTGCCCCTTACCCCGCAGCAGCAGGGGCAGCAGCTGTCTACGTTCAAAACACTTCTCCTTAGCGGGCCCAGTGTTGTCGACCCAGGTCCCAGCGCTGGCACAAACACCGCCGTCGCCGGCCGCGCCGGCTGAACAGGCGCCCCTGCTGCTGCGCGAACGGGGCCTTTGCAATGGCATCAACCCGTGGCTGGGGGCATTGGCCATGGTGCTCACCCAAGACCTCGTGCTGCCCGCCTGGTTTGAGAAAATCAAGGTGCTGGGCCGCGAGCGCCTACCGCGGACCGGGGCGGTGCTGCTGGCCCCCACCCATCGCTCCCGTTGGGACGCGTTGCTCGTGCCTCGGGCGGCGGGCCGGCGCGTCAGCGGCCGCGACTGCCGCTTCATGGTCACCAAGGACGAGATGGTGGGCCTGCAGGGGTGGTTCCTGCATCGCTTGGGCTGCTTCCCCGTGGATCAGAGTCGGCCCAGCCTGGCCAGCCTGCGCTATGCCCTCGACCTGCTGGCCGACCAGCAACAGTTGGTGGTGTTTCCCGAGGGCGGCATTCGAGAACCGGATGGGCCGATCCAGTTGCACCAAGGTCTGGCCCGGCTGGCACTGCTGGCCATGGGCCAGGGGGTCCCGGTGGTGGTGGTGCCGGTGGGCATCGCCTACAACCAGTCCCGGCCCCATCTGGGGGGCCGGGCCGCGCTGAGCTTCAGCGAGCCCCTGCATCCGTCTGGGCAGGGACGGGAGGCGGCCAGCGCCTTCAACGCGCTGCTGGCGGAAGCCATGCGGTCGGCCGAGCAAGCGGCCCGGAGCGCCCTGGAGACCCCGGGCACAGCCCCGTAGAGTCGCGCCATCTCAGGCAAATCACCCATGAGGGCTCGTGCGTTGACCGGGTCTGCCCAACGCCATCAACGGCGCGGGACCTGGCTGCTGGCCCTTTCGCTGGCTGTGCTTCCGGTGGCCCCCTCCCTGGCCCAGTCACCTTCGTTGGTTGACCAGCCCAAGGTGCTCGAAGGTGCCGGTAGCCCCTTCAACCTCGCCGCCGTTCAGGCATTGCTGAAACGCGGCGATGCAGCGGTGTCGGCCGGCAATCTGGCCGAGGCGCGGCGCCTGTATGACCAAGCCCGCGATGCCAGCCGCCGTTTGCTCGGGTTCTACCGCGACCTGAGCGGATCCTTCCGCGGCCTGGATGCCCGCATCCCGCGCGAAATGGATGAAAAGGGCCGCGAAACACTTGGACTGCTGGTGGAGGCCAACCTGCGGCTGGCCGCCCTGTTCCGGCGCCAGAACCAGCCCGAGGTTGCGGTGCCACTGCTTGTGGAGGTCGTCAAGACCATGACCCCCGCCAGCGAACCCGGACGCCGCGCCTACCAGCAGCTGCTGGAGCTTGGCTTCGTCTCCACCCCCTACAACGCCCCTGCTCCGGCCAGTGGGGCGGGGGGCGGCAACTGATCGCCAGGCCGATTACATTCCGGCTTGTTCAACGTTCCGCAGGCCCGTCACACCGCATGGTTCAACACGACGAGGTTTGTCAGGCCATCCGCCGCGCTCTGCCCGACGCCAGCGTCGATGTGGAGGATCTCACCGGTGGAGGCGATCACCTGCAGGTCAAGGTCAGCTCCTCGGCCTTTGCCGGGCTGAGCCTGGTACGCCAGCATCAGTTGGTGTACGCCGCCCTGCGCCAGGAGTTGGCCAGTGAGGCGATCCATGCCTTGGCCCTGGAAACCAGCGTTCCCGCCTGAATCCCCACGGCTTCCCTGGAGCCCCTGACCACTCCCCAATCCAGCCATACAGCCCTCTCTGCCATGGATGCCCAGCTCAAGCAGCGGATCGAAACGCTGATCGCCAGCAGCCCTGTTTTCGTGTTCATGAAAGGCACGAAGCTGATGCCCCAATGCGGCTTCTCCAACAATGTGGTGCAGATCCTGCATGCCGTTGGCGTTTCCTTCGAAACGTTCGACGTGCTCTCGGACACGGAGATCCGCCAGGGCATCAAGGACTTTTCTGAGTGGCCCACCATTCCGCAGGTTTATGTGAACGGCGAATTCATCGGTGGTTCCGACATCCTGATTCAGCTGTACAACAATGGTGAACTGCGTGAAAAGCTGACCGTGGCATTGGGGTCTTGAGCCCAGGGCTCGATTGAGCGATGCCGTTCAGCCGCCCACCTGTTGAGGCAGCCGCTCCGCTGAACAACGCGCTGGGGCCCACGTCCCCCACCTGCATCACAAAAGTGGCCGCCGACACCACAGATTGGGCTAGGAGGCCATCACCAGGTCGAGAAGCTGGCGGGTGAGGGCAGGGTGTCGAACCGGAAATGGGGAGCGTTTGTCGCAGCAGCTCGGAGCGGCCTCAGTGGCGGCTGGCCTCGTACAGGGTGCGGGGATCCCCATCGGGACCCACGAAGGAGGAGGGGTCGAGGATCCAGCGATCGATCAACTCCTCAAGTCGGCGTTGGGATTGGTGATCGAGCACGCCGGTGCGACGCAGGGCGTGCAAGTAGCCATCGGCGTAAAGCCTGAGCTCCGCGGGCCCGTGGAAGCGCTGGGCCAGCTCCTGGCAGGCGTCGCACAGGGACTGGAAGTGGCGGATGGCGTCTGGGTGCTGGAGGGCGGTCATGGATGGTGCTCAGCCCGTGGGCCGCTGCAGCCATTGTGCAACGGGATGGCGGCAGCCGCGAGGGCGGGGGGGGTTGGGACGGTTGCGAAGGCATCGCCTGATCCCCGTTGAACTGGAACATTCCCGTTAGAATTCGTTTACGAAGCGCGTTCTGTTCGCGTCCTGCTTTGATCTGAAGCCGATCCGCATGGTCCAACAGAACTCACCAGCCCACGCACCCCCCAGCAGCCAAGATTCCTCACCCCGCCGGGTGTTGGTCGTTGATCCCCATTCCACGCTGCGCACGGTGCTGGCCCAACGGCTACGCCAGGATGGGCACCTCGCGGCGGCGGTGGCCACGGCACGCGAAGCCCTTGAACTCTGCCAAGACCAGTCGCCCGATCTGCTGGTGAGCGCCGAACTCCTGGAGGAGTACTCCGCCTTGCGACTGGCGGCTCAGCTGCATTGCCCGGTGATGGTGCTTACGGCCCGTTCCGGTAGCGAGCCTGTGGTGTCGCTTCTCGATGCCGGTGCTGACGACGTGTTGCGCAAGCCCTTCGGATTGGAGGAGCTGGCGGCCCGCTGCCGAACACTGCTGCGCCGCAGCGGTCATGGCTTGCAGGAGCGGGTTTGCGTCGGCCCGCTGGAGGTGCATTTGCTACTGCGCCAGGTAACGCTGCGCGATCAACCGGTGGAGCTCAGCCCCAGGGAGTTCGCCCTGCTCTGCGCGCTGCTGATGCCCCCCGGGGTGGTGCGGAGCCGGCAGGAGTTATTGCGCATGGCGTGGCCTCCATTCAGCGGCGGGCCCCGCTCAGTGGACACGCAGGTGCTCACTTTGCGTCGCAAACTTGAGCAGGCGGGCCTCGGGGAAGGCGGAGGCATCGAAACAATGCGCCAACAGGGCTACCGCTTCAGTCTTGACACTTTGCCCACCCAAGAAGAAGACATGAACACTGGCCTGCTTGTTGCACCGATGAACTCCAGCCGCCTCAGCTAAATCTCACAGGATTGAACATTATCTTCGCAAAAGCAATCAATTCTCCCGCAAGTAGCAGTATCGACAGAATAGCCAAGAGCTGGTATGTCCAAGGGGGAGTGAGTCGACCCACCTGCGCTGTACTCAGACCAGTGTAACGCGAGAAGCTGGCTAAGAAGGCGTCGAACTTCTCTAGGCGTTGGGGCAAAAGATAGGCCGTTACCTGACCTGTCGCAGCGCCGCTTGGGTCGGCCTTCACCCGCACGTAATAGACCCGGCCCCCTTGGCTGGTGGCCACGGGCGTCAGGGCAGTGATGGCACTCCAGGGCACAGTCCAGCCGCGGCGCAGCAGCCAGTTGCTCCAGGCAGGGTACCCCACCTTGAGGCCGCTACCGCTCAGCTCAACCCGTTCGCTGAGCAAGGCCAGGATCGGCATGGCACCCAGCAAAAGAGCCAGCAAACAGGCTAAACGCCAGGCTGGCGGAGCCAGGAACGGCAACGGCAACAGCAGAGCGCCGTAAAGGATCAGCAGGGTGAAGCGAATCAGCCTGGACATGCCATAAAGCTCAACCGCCTCGCCACCGTGGGGCTCCTGGCCGCTGAGCACCTCGGCCACACTGGAATCAGCCGAGCTGGCTGCGGAACTGAATGAAGGGGGTCCGCTGAGGTTGGTCAAGGGAAGAGCTTGGATCGATCGGAAGGGAAACAGCCAAGGCAGATCAGCGGTCCTCTGGGGAGCCGGGCAGGGGCTCAATCAAAGAGGAGGGCTGATAGCGACCACCGAAAACCTCAGCCTCGCGCCCCTTCCAGAACTCGCCGAGCCGCATCAGATCGGCATGGGCATCACGCAAGCATTCCTCGTACTCATGGGGCGGCATGGTGTGCTGGGTTTCCTTGAGCTTGGCGATTCTCAGCAGATGCCACATCCACGGTTTATCGAGCTCACCGCGGGCTTCTAGGTAGCGGGCCAGTTGCTCGGAACTGGGCAGGGGGGCGGCGCTCATGGCTCGTGGATGACGTGGCGAGAACGATATGCGCAACCGCGTGGCCAACGTGGCCGCCAGCCTGCGGGATCTCCGCCCATGGCCCGCCAGGGTGCCGGCGGGAGCACGGCTCAAACCTGTGGGCCCACTACCGCTAGCGCAGCAATCCGCGATCAGCAACGTGGGCTGGTGGCGCGCTGCCGCCAGGATGTCGCCGTGGGGTCCCGCCACGATGCTGTTTGCCCAGATAGCCCGCCATCACCACACCAGGCGGTGGGTGCGCGCCGCCTGGGCAACCCGCCGACGGCTCGGACCATCCACCGGCTCGGCCAGCTGCCGGGGCGAGCGGGGTCCATGAACTTGAATGCTCATCAGATGCATCGCAGCGCATGTCCGCCCGTCGCCGTGCCGCCAACCTGGGGTTCCATGCCGGGCTCAGCGCCAGGATCGCCGCCGCCAATCTTCCCGCCGAAATCCCCAGGGATCGCCTGCCCGCCGCAGGACTGCACGCCGATCTGGCCTATGAGCTCATCCATGATCATCTGATGCTGGATGGCAATGCTCGGCTCAACTTGGCAACCTTCGTGGGCACCTGGATGGAGCCTGAAGCACGCCGCCTGATGGAGGAATGCGCGGATAAGAACATCATCGACAAGGATGAATATCCACAGACGGCAGAGCTGGAGGAACGCTGTTTGCGCATCATCGCTGATCTTTGGAATGCCCCCGACCCCGAGCAAGCGGTGGGTACCTCCACCACCGGCTCCAGCGAGGCCTGCATGTTGGCAGGGTTGGTGATGAAGTGGCATTGGCGGCAGCGGCGCCGGGCCGCCGGCCAGGATGTCAGCCGCCCGAACCTGGTGATGGGCAGCAACACCCAGATTTGCTGGGATAAGTTCTGCGCCTATTTCGACGTCGAGCCGCGGCTGGTGCCGATCACGCCGGAGCGCCTGCAGCTCGGGGTGGAGGAGGCGATCGCCAGCTGCGATGAGAACACAATCGGCGTGATCGGCATTCTCGGCAGCACCTTCGATGGCAGCTACGAACCGATCGAGGAGCTGCACAAGGCCCTCGATGCTCTGCAGGAGCGCACCGGGCTCAACATCCCGATCCATGTGGATGCCGCCTCGGGCGGCTTTGTGGCGCCATTCAATAGCCCAGATCTAGTCTGGGATTTTCGCTTAGCTCGTGTGGTCTCGATCAATGCCAGCGGCCACAAGTACGGCGGCGTGCTGCCCGGCGTGGGCTGGTGCCTGTGGCGTCACGACGACCAATTGCCCCAAGAGCTGCGCTTCAATGTCAACTATCTGGGCGGTGAAATGCCAACGATCGGCATGAACTTCTCGCGCCCCGGCGCCCAGATCATCGGCCAATACTTCAACTTCCTGCACTTAGGCCGCGCCGGCTATCAACACCGCATGGCGGTGCTAGAGGCGATCGCTTGCCACCTGGCCGACAGTTTTGCGGCGATACCGCCGCTGCGGCTGGTGAGCCATCCGCTGGGCCAGCTGCCGGTGTTTGCGGTGGAGCTCAACCCCAGCATCCAGAACTGGACTGTGTTTCAGCTCTCCGACAAGCTGCGAGAGCGGGGTTGGCTGATTCCCGCCTACACCCTGCCGGCGGATTGCCAGTCGATGGCGGTGTTGCGCTTCGTGGTGCGCGCCGGCTTCAGCCGCGACATGGCCGATGACCTGATCGAAGACGTGAAGAGGGCGGTGGCCTGGTTCCAGAGCCTCGATGGCCCGATGCCTGAACCGGAGAGGCGACAGGCGAGTTTCCATCACTGAGTCCAGCATGAGAGCGCTATCCCCAACCAACAAACTGCCCCATGGATAACAGCTCTTTCCAGCACTATCTGATCGGCTTGCTGGCGATTGGCAACAATGTGTCGTCGCTGGGGGCTTACCTGGCTGAGACGCAGGGGATGACCAGGCGGCGAATCTGGCAAATGATCCTGACCACCAGTCTCGTCTGCTTCATCTTCTTGGCGGTGTTCATGCTGTTCGGCACAGCTGTACTGAACTTCTTCGGCATCTCAATCAGCAGCTTCGAGATCGCCGGTGGCCTGCTGCTAGGCGGCGTGGGGATGGAAATGATGAGCTCAGACACCCACGGCCCTGCCGCCCACAAGGCGGTGGCGCTTCCGGCGGAGGATGACGACAACAACGCTATTTCCAATGCCGTGGTGCCGATCGGCATCCCCCTCACGGTGGGGGCAGGTACGGCGTCGGCGGTGGTGCTGTTCACCTCCTCGGCGGCCCGCAACGGCAGCAGCGACATGCTGCTGGCCGCCATCCTGGCACTGGTGCTGATCAATGCCATGGTCTTCCGATTCGCCAATACGGTGATGCGCCGGGTCGGCCCCCTGGCGCTGACGATTTTCACCAAGATCATGGGCTTGTTCACCCTCTCCATCGGTGTTGAATTCGTTGTCCATGGCGTCACAACGATTTACAAGGGGTTAATGCAGCACTGATCGGGTTGTCGCCGCTGCAGCCGCCATGAGGCCCATCCCACGGGATTGCAATGCCCGAAACCGAAGGGTCGGCAAGATTCGCTGTAAAGCCGGCCGAACGATTATGCTGGCGGCCGATCCATCCAAGCGGCCCGATCATCCTGGCGGCCCTGGGGGGGACCCTGAACGCCAACGCTGACTCTTCGGCCCGGGTGGACGTCCAGCACCGCCGCCGATCAGGCTGGGTTGCCGTGCCCGCTCCCAGCCATGTCCAGCACCCCAGAGCCGAGCGCCGAAGAGCTGATCGCGCGGTTCGCCTTGCAGCCGCACCCCGAGGGGGGCTGGTACCGCGAATGGCATCGCAGCGGCCTGCGGATCACCCGCCAGGACGGCGCCGAGCGGTGCGGCCTCACCACCATCCTGTTTCTGCTGGAGGCGGGGCAGATCAGCCGCTGGCATCGGGTGAAAGGGGCCGATGAGGCTTGGCAATTTCTCGATGGCGCCCCACTAGAGCTGTGTTGCCTGCCCCCCGAAGGTGGAGCGCCGCTGCGGCGGCTGTTGAATGCCCCCTTGCGCGATCCCGCCGCCGATCCGATGGCGGTGGTGCCGGCGGGCTGGTGGCAGGCGGCCCGCAGCCTGGGGGATTGGAGTCTGGTGAGCTGCGCGGTGGGGCCGGGCTTCAGCTTCGACGACTTCAGCCTGTTACGGGATCTCCCAGCGGAGCAGCACCCCCAGGGGGCGGATCTGACCTTGCTCTAAGCCCTTGCCCGAGGCGCCATGCCTTTCTCCCGGATGCACAGGGTGGAGGAGGAGCAGAGGCCAGCCCGTTGATCGCATGCGGGTTCAAGCGCTCAGGCGTCGCGAATCGCGGCTGTGCCAGGACGCCTCGACCCGCATGCGCCCTTGACCTGCCCGGAACTCCTCCAAATGCGGCGCCGGCACCAGCTGGAAGCGCTCCAACCGGCTCAGCTCCCAGCCCCGCAAGCGAATGAACGCCTGCAACCTCTGGGCGGCGACATCGGCGGACATCAACCGCAGCGCCCGGCGCGGATCTGAAGTGAGCCGACCACTATCTGACAACCAGCGGGGGCGACGCAGGCTTGTTGTGGTGAGCATCACGCTCCATTGGTGGGACCCGGCCATCGGAACCCGCTGAGGATGGCCCAGGGTGCCGCCTCCATGGCTGATGCGCCAGTCGCCTGTCAGCTTCATGCGGGGGCGTCGAAGAGCAGCCCCCACAACCTCCGGATGGTCGGGCTCCCTGACCAGAAGCTTGTGGCGCGGCATCCGCCGCCAGTCCCTGGCGGACCAGGTCCGCGGTGCCGCAGCGGGGACCCGTATCGCTCTGGTGGGTTCCCTGACCGCGGCTCCTGGCAAAGAGGCCCAAAGTGGAGCGAAATCCTTGGGTTGCCAATGATCTCCCTCCTCCAGCCGCTGCGCCTGCGCCTTGGATGCTTGCTGCTGGGGTGGGGAGAGAGGCTGCTCAACGGCGTGGCCGCTGGCACGGCCGAGGCCCCGCCAAACCTGCGCGGCGGCGTTGATCCGAGCCCCGCGGATCCCGGCGGCGGCCGGACAGCGGCGCCATCGGGAGCCTCGCCTCTGGAGGGGGGCCAACCGCCAAGCTCCGCGGTCAGCCAGGTCCATGGAGCGCCACCACCAGCGTCGCCACCGCAGCCGCCGCAGCTGGCGTCAGCCACGCGCGGAGCGATGGCAGCCGCTCGGCCAAGCGATCCCGCCAGAGACCCGGCAGCCCACCGCACCTCCGATTCCGCCACCGATTCCGCCACTGATACCGCCACTGATACCGCCGCGGGCCCCGATGCCGTCCAGGGCCCAGACCCTGCTGCTGACCAGGGCGACGCGGCGCCCCTGACGCCAGCCCTGCGTCGCCCGATCCCGATCGAAAAGGCCGTTCTCAACCACGACCTGCGGGTGCTGCGCCGCGAAGCGGCCGACGCCCTGGCCGCCCTCGGGGCGGCCCATGCCCTCGTCAGCTCGGCACGGCTGGCCCAGGTGCAGGAGCTGCGCCAGCGGATCGGCGAAGGTCAGGTGAGCGAAGACACCCTGCTCAGCCTGGCGGCGGATTATCAAGGCTGGGTGAACGACCAGGTGCGCCTGTTCGATGCCCTCAGCTTGGTGATGCGGATGCGCATCCCCGCCGGGCGCGTGCTTGAGCAGCTGGATCCGGCGATGCGGCCCCAGGCCTGCAACCACCTGGAAATGCTCTGCCTGGAATACGAGCGCCAACAGCTCAACCAGAGGTTTCCACGCGAGTCGTCCAGCGACAAGGATCGGCAGAACTGATCAGGACGGATGGCGATCAAACCCCGCCATGCCGCCCTAAGGGCGAAGCCCTGGCCACAATTTCCATACCCTGTAGTTCAAGGATCTTTCAGCCGCCCCACGGGAACCTGCGGGATCAGCCCTGGCCCGCGGCGGCGATCGTGAGGGGGAGCCGCTGAAAAGGCCCGAATAGGTTTGAGTAGTGTCCCCTAGTTTTGTTGGGGATCAGTCTGGCCGCGTTGGTTGTTAGGGAGACGGCCGAGCTCGCTTTGCTTGCCACTCCGAGAGTGAACTTTGAAGGTGAACAGCGTGGGCGAAGAGCGTGAGTGAACAGCGTGGGTGAAGAGAGCGAATCTCCTTGGCTTCGATCGTTGGGCTTCTTCAACCAACAACCCGCGCCCCCTCTCCCCCGATCAGCTTCGGCAGCAGCAGGCCGGTGCGCTCCTTCCAGGCGGCGAACTCCGGATGGCGGGCCAGGGATTCATCCTTGCGGCGCATGTTGGGCAGAAACACGCCGATGGCGAACCCCGCCAGCACCAGCCACGGCTGCCAGTGCATCGCCAGCAGGGCAAAGGAGGCATAGATGAGGATCTCGCCGAGATAGTTGGGGTTGCGGCTATAGCGAAAGAAGCCATCGCAGATCAGGCCGGGCCGCGCCGCCAGGGTGAAGTGCTTCTGGGCATCGCTGCCGAAGTGCAGGAAGCTGCCCAGCAGGTTGAGGGCGATGGCAGCGGCGAGCAAAGCCGCCGGCGCCTCGGCGCCGGAGCTGATCAACAGCCAGGGGGCCAGCCAATAGAGCCCCAATACCAGGAAGCCGATCGGCGCCTCGATCCAGCTGACCGGTCGCTGCCACTGCCGATCGGGGAACAGCCAGTCTTTGATCAACCAGAGCACGCCATAGGTGCCGTGCAGGGCTAGGTAGACCCAGGCGGCGGTGCTGGTGTTGGCGTACAGCAACATCAGCAGCCCCACCAGCGGCGCCGTCAAACCCTTGTGCAGGTTGATCAGGGTGCGGAGCTGCATGGCCATCGTCCCGGCGGACACGAGGCTAGGAGGCCAGCGCCGCCAGCCCCTGGCGGCAGCCGTCGCCAGTGCGCGCGTTGGCATGGTGAGAATGGGGCCTCCGGCGGCGCTGCGCAGCGATGGCCCCAGCCCCAACGGCGATCGTGCGCGCCGAGCGGCTCAGCCGCAGCTTCGCGGTGGCGGACAAGCAGCCCGGCCTGGCCGGCACCCTGCGGCATCTGGTGCGGCGTCGCACCCGCGAGGTCACGGCGGTGCGCGAGGTGAGCTTCACGATCGAACCGGGTGAGATCGTCGGCTTCCTCGGTCCCAACGGCGCCGGCAAGACCACCACCTTGAAGATGCTCAGCGGGCTGTTGCACCCCAGCGGCGGCCGGGCCGAGGTGGCGGGCTACGAGCCACGCTTACGCCAGCGGGGCTTCCTGGAGCAGATCACCCTGGTGATGGGCCAGAAGCAGCAGCTGATCTGGGATCTGCCGCCGCTCGACAGCCTGCGGGTGAACGCGGCGGTCTACGGGCTGAGCGATCGTGAGGCCCGCCAGCGCATCGACGAGCTGGCGGCGATGTTGGAGCTGGGGCCGGAGCTCACCCGGCCGGTGCGCAAGCTCTCCCTCGGCCAGCGGATGAAGGCCGAGCTGCTGGCGGCCCTGTTGCATCGCCCGCGGGTGCTGTTCCTCGATGAGCCCACCATCGGCCTCGACATCAACGCCCAGGCCCGGGTGCGCCAGTTCCTGGCCGATTACAACGCCAGCCATGGGGCCACCGTGCTGCTCACCAGCCACGACCTGGCCGACATCACCAGCCTGTGCACGCGGGTGCTGCTCATCCACGATGGCGACCTGTTCCATGACGGCAACCTGCGCGAGCTGGTGGCGCGGCTGGCTCCCTGGCGCCAGGTGCGGCTGGAGCTGCGGGAGCCCCTGGCGGCCGAACGGCTGGCGGCCTATGGCGAGCTGGAATCGTGCGAGGGGCGGGCCGTGCGGCTGTTGATCGAGCGGGCGCGGCTCACCGCCGTGGTGGAGCGGTTGCTGGCTGAGCTGCCGGTGCAAGACCTGGAGATCCGTGATCCACCGATCGAGGAGCTGATCGGCCGGCTGTTCCGCCAGGGGGCTGTGCCATGAATGCCTGGGACGCTGCTGAGCAATCGGCCGCGCGGCCTGGTCCGCGGCCCCCCTGGGGATGGCGCCAGCGCTTGCGGCTGGCCCGCGTGCTGCTGGCCACCTATTACGCCGAGATGACGGAATACCGGGCCGAGATTCTGCTCTGGGCCCTCTCGGGGGTGCTGCCGCTGCTGATGCTGGCGGTATGGAGCCAGCTGGAGCCGGCCCCGGGCGCCATGGGCCTGAGCCGCCAGGACCTGGATCGCTACTTCCTCAGCGCCTTTCTCACCCGCCAGTTCACGGTGGTGTGGCTGGTGTATCAGTTCGAGGAGGATGCCTTGCACGGCCGCCTGTCGCTGCAGCTGCTGCAGCCGTTGGCGCCGCTGTGGCGCTATCTGGCGGCCCATCTGGCGGAGCAGGCCACGCGGCTGCCGGTGGTGCTGGCGATCCTGGCCAGCGTGTTTCTGCTGCAGCCCGGCAGCCTCTGGTTGCCGCCGCTGCCGCGGTTGCTGGCGGGGGTGCTGGCCATCGCCCTGGCCTTCACGATCAACTTTCTGCTGCACGCCAGCATCGCCAGCCTCTGCTTCTGGAGCGAGCGGGCCAGCGCCCTCGAGCGACTGATCCTGCTGCCGCATTTGTTCCTGTCGGGATTGCTGGCGCCGTTGAGCAGCTTCCCGCCGGGGCTGCGAGCCGTCGCCGAGGCGACCCCATTTCCCTGGATGCTGGCCTTCCCGGCTCGCCTACTGGCGGTGGACGCCAGCTTGGACGTGGGGCAGGGCTTCGCCGAGCAGGCCCTGTGGATCGCCTTGCTGCTGCCGCTGGCCTTGCTGATCTGGCGGGCCGGGGTGGGCCGCTACACGGCGATGGGGGGCTGAGCGCCATGGCCTCCATCCCCTTGGGGCGCTACGGGCGCACACTGCGACGCTTCTGGGGCACCGCCCTGGCCAGTCGGCTGGAATACCGCGCCGACATGGCCGTGGAAGTGCTGGTGATGGCCGGCAACCTGGCCGGCAGCCTGCTGGTGCTGAAGCTGCTGTTCGGCCAGGGCCGCGGCCTGGGGGGGTGGAGCTGGTCCCAGGCGCTGGTGGTCCTGGGGGTGTACACCCTGCTCGATGGCCTCGCCAGCGCGTTGCTGCGGCCGAACCTGAGCGCGATCGTCAGCCACGTGCGCGAGGGCAGCCTCGATTTCGTGCTGCTCAAGCCGATTGACAGCCAGTTCTGGGTGTCGACCCGCACCCTCGCCCCCGCCGGCCTGCCGGAGATCGCCACCGGCTTCGGCCTCAGCCTCTGGGCCGCCGGCCGGGCTGGTGCCCGGCTCTCGGCCACAACCCTGGTGGTGGCGCCGCTGCTGGTGCTGGCGGCAGCGCTGATCCTGTACAGCCTCTGGTTTTTGCTGGCCACCTCCACGATCTGGTTCGTGAAGACCTGGAGCGCCACCGAGGTGCTGCGTTCCGTCCTCACCGCCGGCCGCTATCCCGTGAGCGCCTATCCGCCGCTGTTGCGCAGCCTGTTGACCTCCGTCATCCCCGTGGCGTTCATGACCACCGTGCCCGCCGAGGCGCTGTTGGGCCGGGCCAGCGTCAGCAGCGTTGGCTTCGCCCTGCTGGCGGCTGCCCTGAGCCTGGCGATCAGTCGGGCTTTCTGGCTGTTTGCACTGCGCTCCTACACCTCCGCCTCCAGCTGAAGGGTGGCGCGGCGGCAGCGCGGGCAGAGTTTCCCCGACCCTCTCCCGCGACCCGTTCGCCGCGCCCGCCAGCCCCCCGAGCTGGAGTTGAGGCAGCGGCTGGGCTCCGGCCGGTTCAGCACCAGCTCTCCTCCAACAAGAAATGCTCCACCGGCTCCGGACCGACGAGCAGCTGCTCCTGGGCTGGATTCAAAGGGCCCGCCAGCAACTCGGCCGCCGTGATGCGGCTGCCCTCCGGCAGCAGCGGCCGGTCGGGATCGAAATCAGTGGGGTGGGTGACGCTGCAGGAGAAGCCCCGGAAGATCAGCAGCTCAAACGGCTCCAGCGCCGCTGCTACAGCGGGGGAGGTTGCCGTGACGGGTTCGATGGGGCCCGGTAGCTCGCCCCGCAGCCGCAGCACGCGATCGGGTCTGCCGCGGCTGAGCTGCTCCAGGCGGACCAGCAGGCTGGCAATGGGGAGCGTCACGGCGGCAGCGTCATCGCGAGAGGAGCAACGGGGAAGACAGGTGCGGCGGATCGCGACGGGTGGGGCTGGCGAGAGTGGCGTTGAGAGGGAGCTTGGGAAGCCCTGGACACCCCGTCGCCAGCGGGAGTGACGCAGCAGGAGCCGGCCTGGATCCAAACCAGGGCTGGACTCAAAACCCTCCCGCCACCCGACCCTGGCGGGGCAAGCGCACGATCAGCCATTGCAACAGCCCCACCACGTAGGCCACCAGGGCGACATAACCCACGAACGCGGCAACCCCTGGCGTCCAGGTGCCGCCGAACACGAAGCCCAGCAACTGCGAGAGCTGGCCATGCAGGCCAAACGGCGCCTCCAGCCACACCTGACAGATGGCCTGCCCCCGCAGGGCGCCGCCACAGTTCAGGGCCGTGGCCGCCAGGGCCACCGAGGGCACCGCCAGCAGGGTGAGCGCCCAACGCCAGATCCGCAAGCTGAGCGGCAGGGCACGCCAGGGCGGCATATCGCCGAGCTCCTCATTCAGGTCCACCCAGAACCACAGGCTCAAGGCTGTGAGCAAGGGTGCGATCAGCACCACCACGAACCCTACCGGGCGGTTGTCCGTGAGCAGCAGCAAGGCAATCGGATAAAGGCTGGCCGCTTTCCAATACACATCGAGCAGCCGCAGCAGGGCGGGCTCGCGTCGCCACGTCGCCCAGATCAACAGCACCAGGGGAAGGCCAAAGGCGAAGAGGATGCCGAGCCGCACATCCAACCAAACCAGGGTTCGATAAACCCCGGGTTGGAATAGCAGATCGGGCACGGCGAACAGGGCGGTATCGCGCCATTATCCGATCTCCTCCCTCGGGCGATAGGGTCGCTTCCATGGCTGCCCTCCCCTCCTTCCCCTGGCTGGTCCGCCGACAGGATTCTCCCTGGTGCCGAACGGCCTTGGCCCGGGACATCTCCTTGCAAGCTGCCGTCGAGGCGATCGAGACCCAGCTGGCCGGCTGCCCTGAGGCCGACCTGGCCCTGGTGTTCGCCTCCAGCACCTACGCCAGCGATCTGCCGCGGTTGTTGCCGCTGCTGCGCCGCCGCCTCAATGCCCGCCATTGGATGGGCTGCCTGGGGGGCGGCGTGATCGGCACCACGGGCGGCGGCTCCCACCTTGGAGAGGTGCATGAATGCGAGCACGAGCCGGCCCTGAGCGTCACCCTGTTGCACCTTCCGGGGGCGGAACTGCATCCCTTCCACCTGGATCCTGACGAGCTGCCGGATCTGGATGGTCCCGCCGAACCTTGGCGTGAGCGGCTCGGCAGCTCCGTGGACGCCACCCGCTCCCTGCTGCTGTTGGTGGATCCAAGCTGCGGCGCCATCAACGATCTGATCAGCGGCCTCGATTACGCCTTTCCAAGCGCCAGCAAGCTGGGCGGCATCGCTGGTCAACACAGCGCGCCGCATCCCTCGTTGTTGTTTGAGGATCGGGTCTGTGCTGGCGCGGTGGGCTGCGCCATCGGCGGTCGCTGGAGGCTGGAGCCCGTGGTGGCTCAGGGCTGCCGGCCGATCGGGCCGGTGCTGGAGGTGGAGCAGGCCCAGCGCAACGTGGTGCTGCAGGTGAGCCGTGGCGAGCAACGGCATAGTCCGGTGGCGGCGCTACAGCAGATCCTCACCAGCCTTACCCCGGCAGAACGTGAGAAGGTGCAGCACTCCCTCTTCCTGGGGGTCGGCCACCAGGATTTCAGCCTCCAGGCCACTGGCGCCGCTGGGCCGGCCGAGGACAGCGTCCCCTTTCTGGTGCGCAATTTGATCGGGGTAGACCCCCGCAATGGCGCCGTGGCGGTGGGCGACCGGATGCGGGTGGGCCAGAAGGTGCAGTTCCAGCTGCGCGATGCCGATGCCTCCCGCAGCGAATCACGCCAGCTGCTCCACCGCCTCGCCCGCGAGCACAGCCAACCGCTCATCGGCCTGCTGTTCGCTTGCCTCGGCCGCGGCCAGGGCCTCTATGGCCAGCCCGATGGCGACGTGAGCCTCTGCCATGAAGCCTTTGCAAACCTGCCGATCAGCGGCGTGTTCTGCAACGGAGAAATCGGCCCGATCGGCGGCAGCACCCACCTGCACGGCTACACCGCCTGCTGGGCCTTCCTGCTGGCCGATCCCGAAGCGGCACCCTGAACCACGGCTGTCCCATGGTCCGGCAGCACGTCAACCCCCTGAGCCGCTTCTACCAACTGCCGCGCCCCCTGCCGCCGCCGGAGGCGCTGTTCGACGACCCCGAACGGCCCCTGCATCTCGATCTCGGCAGTGCCCGCGGTCGCTTCTTGCTGGCGATGGCGCCGCTCCATCCAGAGCGCAACCATCTCGGCCTTGAGATTCGTCGGCCACTGGTGGCGGCGGCCGAGGCGGACCGCCAGGCTCTCGGCCTCACCAACCTGGCGTTTCTGTTCGCAAACGCCAACATCAGCCTGCCCGCCTGGTTGGAGGCTTTGCCGCAGGGGCGCCTTGCGCTGGTCAGCCTGCAGTTCCCCGATCCCTGGTTCAAGCGCAAGCACCACAAGCGCCGCGTGCTCCAGCCCGCGCTGCTGCACGCCCTGGCCTTGGCTTTGGAGCCGGGCCGCCAGCTGTTTGTGCAGAGCGATGTGCGGGAGCTGATCGAGCCGATGCTGGCCCTGGTGGAGGCCAGCGGCTGCTTCAGCTGGCCCGAGTCCAAGGCGACGCCCTGGCTGCCCCACAACCCGTTGCCCCTGCCCACGGAGCGCGAGCGCCACGTGCTGGCCCAGGGGCTGCCGGTGTGGCGGCTGCTGTTCAGCCGCAATGACGCCCCGGTGCCGTCGCTGACGCGGCTGGAGCGGCTCGCCGCCGACTTGGATCACGGCTTGGATGCCGAAATAGATCCCGACTTAGATCACGACTCCGATTCCGCCTTGGACCCAGCCTCTGACTCGGCGCCAGCCTCGGACTCGGACTCGGACTCGGGCTCGGCCGCTAGCTCGGCTCCCGCCTCGGACCCTGACTTGGCTCCCGCCTCGGATGGCGAGGCCGATGCCCCCTGCCAGGAACCAGGCCATCCCATTGGCATCGCCGCTCCAGCGGGACAGCCGCCTCAGGCCAGCCCATAATCCCGACGACTCCTCCCGCTGTTGATGGTCCCCGCGCCTGCCGCGTCTCCCCTGCTGCTGCGCTGGCAGGGGCTGTTGGCCTCCTGGCCGGCCGGCTGGCTGGGGCGCCACCTGCCCACCCTGGCCGGCTGGATCCTCTGCGCCCTGATGGCCGGCCTGCCACTGGTGACCCGCGGCGGCCTGGGGCTGTTGATCATCGCCTGCGGCCTGCTGTGGCTGATCTGGGCCCTGCGCACCCCGGCCGCCGGCGTGGGGCCCATCAATGCCTGGCTGCTGGCCGTGCTGGCGGTGGCGGTGCTGGCCACGGGCTTCTCGCCGGTGCCGGTGGCGGCGTTCAAAGGCTTGCTGAAGTTGCTGAGCTACTTGGGCGTTTATGCCCTGATGCGTCAGCTGCTGGCCGAGGCCCCGGCCTGGTGGGATCGGATCGCCGCGGCCCTGCTGGCGGGCGAGCTGGTCACCAGCGTGATCGGCCTCCGCCAGCTCTATGGCGACAGCAGCGCCCTGGCCCGCTGGTCCGACAACAACTCGGTGGCGGAGGGCACGGTGCGCATCTACAGCACCCTGGACAACCCAAACCTCCTTGGCGGATTTCTGTTGCCAGTGCTGCCGATCGCCGTTGTCGCCCTGCTGCGCTGGCAGGAGCCGCTGCGGCGGCTCTACGCGCTGCTGGCCCTGCTACTGGGGGTGGCGGCGATGGTGTTCACCTACAGCCGCGGCGCCTGGATGGGGATGGTGGCCTCCCTTGCCTTGCTGGGGCTGCTGCTGTTGTGGCGGGCCATTCAGCACTGGCCCCTGTTCTGGCGCCGCACCCTGCCACTGGTTCTGCTGATCGGCGGCGCCGTTGTGCTGCTGGTGCTGGTCACCCAGGTGGAACCCCTGCGCGTGCGGGTGATGAGCCTGTTCGTGGGCCGCGAGGACAGCTCCAATAACTTCAGGATCAACGTTTGGCAGGCCGTTCTCAAGATGATTCAGGACCGGCCGGTGCTGGGCATCGGTCCCGGCAACACAGCCTTCAACCTGATTTATCCGATCTATCAAACTCCCAAGTTCAATGCGCTGAGCGCCTATTCGATACCTCTGGAACTCTTGGTGGAGGCCGGCATCCCGGGGCTGTTGGTGGGCCTCGGGCTGGCCTATGAGGCCTGCCGCACGGGATTGAGCCAGTGGCGCAGCCAAGGCCCGTTGGTGCTGCCCAGCCTGGCCGCCGTGGCCGTGATTGTGGGTCTGGCGGTGCAGGGCCTCACCGACACGATCTTCTTCCGGCCTGAGGTGCAGCTCAGCGCCTTCTTCTGCCTGGCGACCCTGGCGGCGTCCCAGCACGGGGCTGGCCGCAGCGAGCCCAAGGCCGCCGCCAGCGAACCGCCGTCGACGTGAGCGGAAACAGCGCCAGCGCCACCGGCTCCGAAGCCACTGAGCCTGAGGCCAGGGGCCCCGAAGCCACTGGGCTTGAGGCCAGGTGCCCTGAAGCCACTGGCCTCGACGCCAGCGGCCCAGAAGCCACTAGCCACGACGCCACTGACGCCGACGCCACTGGCGCCGACGCCGTGCGCTCCGACCAGGAGGGTGGGCCAGCTGATCAACCCTGGGCTCTGCGCCAGCCAGAGCCCCCATCCCCCGCGGGGGCGAGGGCGATCCCGAGACGGTCTTCCGAGCGCAAAGGGGGAGATCCGCCTGAGCCATCGGCGGCGGTCGGCGGGCTGGGATCTTCAGGTCTGGACGGGGCACCGCCGGGCCG
>Ga0315904_10004540_pt1 | contig 19736 bp, 14 predicted proteins | sample LakEriMetagenome_6_FD_203529 | JGI IMG/M metagenome (GOLD analysis project Ga0315904, IMG submission 203529) | Freshwater fungal communities from buoy surface, Lake Erie, Ohio, United States - Buoy 12 MA120 | ecosystem: Environmental > Aquatic > Freshwater > Lake | place: USA: Lake Erie, Ohio...
ACGCCAACGCGAACGACCTCGTCTCGCAGGGGTTGCTGGGAGACATCAAGTTCATCCGCGCGAGCTGGCACCGCAACAACAGCTTCCCCAACTCCGACAGTTGGTCGAAGAAGGTGCCGCAGGAAGACTCGCAGTTGGCCGACGTGCAGAAGTGGGGCTTCGACTCGCTCGACCAGCTCATCAACTGGCGGCTCTTCCGCAAGACCGGCGGTGGACTGATGGCCGAACTGGGCAGCCACCAGCTCGACGCCTGCAGCATCTTCCTGTCGCAGGGGCGGTCGGAAGTGCATCCCGTGGCCGTGCACGGCTTCGGCGGAAAGAACTTCTACGGCGTGAAGGGGGTCGGGTCGGAAGACAAGCAGAAGGATCCCCGCGAAATCGACGATCATGTCTACGTGACCCTCGAGTTCCCCGGCCGGAACTACGAAGAGGACCACAACGACATTGCGATTGTGACCTACTCGTCGATCAACACGAACCGGCTCGAGCCGTATGGCGAAACCATCTACGGCAGCCGGGGAACGCTGATCACCGAGCTGGAACAGAAGGTGATGCTCTACAAGGAAGAAGGGGGCGACACCGGGGGCGGTGGCCCCGGACAGCGGCTGCGGGTCGTGCAGCGCGAGTCGGGAGGAGGGCCGGTCGTCTCGACCAGCCCCAGCCTGGCCCCGGCGGCGGCTGCGGCGGCGTCGGGACCGGCCAGCGAAGAAAAGGTGAGCCGCGGTTACACCGAAGAGATGGAGCACTTCGCCTGGAACATCCGCAACAACGTCCCGCTGGGGACCCCGCGTGAGAAGGGTGGCCTGCGCTGCCCGGGAGAACGGGCGATGGCCGACGCGATCATGGCGATCACCTCGAATCTCGCGATGAAGCACAAGAAGCGGATCGAGTTCAAGCACGAGTGGTTCGACCCCGCGAGCCCGGCGGTTCCCGAGACCGACCCCGAAATCATCGGCTAATCCCCATGGCCCGTTGGCCCGACGACACCCGCTCGACCCTCACCACCTTCGCCCTCATCTTCCTGCTGTTGCCGGCTTTGTGCTGGCTGGCATGGTGGTTTGTGCGCAGGTGAGCGGAGTTCCGAGCCTGCCTTGAACCCCTGTTCCCGATCCCGTTCGACCCGGTCCTCGACCGATGGTCGGGCGGGATTTTTTTTGACAATCTCCCCAGCATTCGACAGTCCTCCTGCCAGTTCCCGATCCGGTCGCTTGCCGATCCTCCATTCCGGTGCGGTCCGCAGTAGGGATCCGTCCAATAACCTGCCGGCTTCCTTCGTCGTGCACTTGGGCTTTCGCAGGCAACCGAAACAACGGTGTGGCAGGGTGATCCAGCCCACATGACTCCCCAGGGACCATGCGGTATAACGGCTGAAACTGGTCAGTCCATCCTGCGAGATCCCCGCCATGATTGTGTTTGCTCCGCAATTCTCTGCGCGCGATTCCGAGTCTCGCTGGGCGCCGCAACGGGTGCGATTGCCGAGGTGCGTTCGGTTTTTCGCGATGCTGCTTGGACTGCTGCAACTCGCCCCAGCCACCCCCATCCAAGCCGCCGAGAAGGTCACCCGCATTCGGGTCCAGGTCGATCGGGGGGCCGATCTCGGGCAGAGCTTCGGCACCCTGTTCGAAGCCGCGACCGCCGATCGGTCACTGGTCATCGGGGCGGGGTTCGCCAACCAGTACAACACCCGCCTGCGCGGCGACCGGCATGCCGTGCAGTTGTTCATTCGGCCCGCGAAGCCGCTGAACGAATTGACCGCTGCGGAACTCCCCCGTCCCAACACCCTCTGCGGCACCTACCTCGTCGCCCGCGACGAACAGCTCTATTCCACCTTCGGCGGTCTCACCCGCTGGAACCCCCGCGAACACGCCTGGACCGCCGAGCCCGAGATCGGGGGCACCCAGGAAGCGCAGCGGGTCGGCGATGGGCTGCTGGAATTCGGCGAAAGCACGGTCCGCTATAACGGCACTGTGCTGCTCGAGCCCCCCACCCTCGGCAAGTTCGAACGGTTCTTCTACGCCCTCGGACGGCTCTGCTTCTACCACGTCCACCGCAACGACAAGCCGTATCGTCCGTTCCAGTCGGAGGAAGATGGGTTCACCCGGCTGTATGCCTGCCCCTGGCAGCCGGGAGAACCGGCGGTGGATCTGGGCCGGGCCGAGACCCTGCGGCTCCCCGTGGTGGGAGAAACCACCTTCGCCTGGGGTCAGCTCGGTGACCGGATTGTCACCGGGTCGAACATCGGCGGGTTTTACGAATGGCGCGGCGGGGTCTGGCGGCTGACACGCGAGCCGACGCTGGGGGTCAGCTTCCAGCTCTACTCCTCACTTGCCTGGGGGGACCGCCTGTTGCTGGGGCAGTATCCCACCGGCCGGTTGTTTGAACTGATGGGGGCCGAACTGCGCGACCTGCCCGGCTGGCCTCCGGTACCCCCGGAGGTCTCCCCCTCCGTCCGTGAGGCCCAGACCACCGTTCTCTACGGAGGAGAGCTCTTTGTGGGCGTCTGGCCGTGGGGCGAACTATGGCGGTATCACCCCGATCGCCGCGAGTGGAGCCTCGCCCGCCGCATGTTCACCCATCCCCCTCTCTCGAACCAGGTGCTGCATCCGTACGATGCCGAGAACCAGGGGAACGCAGTCAAGAACCAGTGGGGGCAGCGGGTCGCCAGCCTGGTGACGGTGGGAGACTCACTGTTTGTCTCGACGTCGGCGAAGGATCCGTGCGAATGGCGTCCCGAGGCCGAGCCGTTCCTGGCCCCCGACAAATGGCGCAGCTACGGAGCGATCCATCAGTTGCGAATGCCCGGGCATCTGCAGGCGGCGACGCGCTGGACCGACGGCCCGACCACACTCGAATTCGAATTGCGGGGAGCCGAGGTACGGCTGCTGCAGGACGGGCGCGAACTTGCCCGGTCGACCCTCGAAGGGGAACTGGGAGACCTGCTGAAGCAGCGCGGCCCTCTGACGAAGCTGACCTGGAAGCAGGGGCTCTACGGACCGTTCGGCGGCCAGTCACTCAGCGGGACCATCGAGTGAAGTGTCCCCCGCCTGTTCGGGCCCCCCCGTGGTCGGGACAGGAAATCGTCCCCGGCCGATGGTGTGTGCCGTATCGCGTTCACGCACAAGTCCAGTGGGCGTGACCTCGGGGACAGAAAAGTGGCCACGGACCGGCGCAGCGGAGGATGCCGGATTGGTGAACCGGGTACTGCTGCCATCATGCACGAGGGAGCAACCGGGCGAGTCTCAAAGGCAAATCGTGACCTGCTCTCCCGCTCCAGAGTGCCCCGCACAAGCCGAGGTGGCCTGTCCCGGCGGTGGCGCGGTGCCACGCCATTGACCGCTCTGGCAGACGTGGGCTTGGGGCTCTGCTTTTCCCGGGTGACGGGGGCTGATTGTCTGAACATCCAATTTCAATTACCTTACAGATGCAAAGCAATGTTGAGGACGTCTCGACGTGCCTCACACCCTTTTGGACGTGGTGATGCCTCTTTTGGTGACGAGTCTGGTTGGTGGTTTGTCTCTCGTGGCGGCTGTGACGGCCGGTCCGTCCACCGGAGTTCTGACGGTCCAGTGCCTGCTGGTGATGCTGGCCTCCCTTTTGGGGGGCTACATCCCCTCGTTGTTTCATCTCACGCATCGCCGCATGCAGTTCCTGATCAGCCTCGTGGGAGGGTTGATGCTGGGGGTGGGGGTGCTGCACCAGTTGCCCCACGGGTATGGCATCGCCCGCGACGGTGGACTCGGCCTCGACTGGTGCGTCCGCTGGCTGCTGGGGGGCATGGTCCTCACCTTCTTCCTGATGCGCTGGTTTCACTTCCACGCCCACGTCGGCATGCCCGGCGGCGATGATGAACTGGCGGGAACAGCCGACGGAGCCGATCTGCTGCCCCAACTGGGGGCGGCCCAGCATGCCGACTGCGGCCATGATCATGACCACAGCCATGACCACAGCCATGACCACAGCCATGACCACAGCCATGATCACAGCCACGATCACCAGGGCCATGAGGCTCACGGCCATCATCATGGTCATTCCCATGCCCCGGCGAGTTGGTTGGGAATTCTGATCGGTCTGTCGATGCACACCCTGCTCGATGGCATCGCCCTGGCGGCCCATGTCGCCGCCGATGTGACCCATCTGGGGTCGCTCGGGCAGGGGTTGTGGATGGCCGGTGTGGGGACCTTCCTGGGGGTCGCCCTGCACAAACCGCTCGACTCGCTGTCGATCACCACGCTGATGGCGGCCCGCGGCTGGTCGCGGAAGGCGCAGTTGGTGGTCAACCTCGGCTACGCCCTGATGTGCCCCCTCGGCGTGCTGCTGTTCCAGTACGGCATCACCCGGTTCGAGGGGCAGCATGCGGCCATCGTGTCGGCCGCCATGTCGGCCGCCGCCGGCGTCTTCATCTGCATCGCCCTCAGCGATCTGCTCCCCGAGATTGAAATGCACTCGCACGACCGGTTCGGGCTCTCGGCCACCCTGGTTGTCGGTGTGCTGCTGGCCTGGGCAATCGGGTTCCTGGAACCGGCCCACACCCATGACCACGATCATGATCACGGCTCGGGCTCAGCCAAGGCCCCCGAGACCGGGCACGATCACGATCACGATCATGACCATGATCACGACCACGATCACTAACGTGCCGCTGCTCGTGACCCGGCGTTACGGGTTCTGCCCCGGGACATCCAGCTCTCCCCGGCGTTCGAGTTGTTTGTAACGGAACAGCGAATAGGGGACCGACGCCAGCGCTCCCAGAAGGATGATCGGCAGGCCGAGGAACGGCTTCCAGCCGCACAGCGGCAAGATCACCGCCGCTGCGATCCCCAACAGTCCCGACCAGAAAAACAGTTTCGCGGCGAGGCGGTGCGTGTCGTTCCAGACCCGCTCGCTGGCGATTGTCCAGGGGGTGCGGACCCCCACGAAGAAGTTCCGCTGCACCTTGTCGAGGACCGTCCCCAGCAGCATGAAGAAGGCCGCCAGGATGGCCATGACCACGGTATCGACCGGCACCTGCAGCCCGACCGCCGGCAGCAGGAACACCACGTGCAGGCTGCCGAACATCAGCATCAGCATGACGATGATGACGTCATAGGTCTTGCGAAATGAATCGATTTCGAACTGGCGCGGTGAGAGCCAGGGCAGAAGCTGGAACAGCAGCAGCAGGCCCAGCATGATCGCGGGCATCAGCCAGGCGGCCCACTGCTTGTCTCCCCAGCCGTCGATCTCCCCCCGCCAGTTCCAATGCGTCGGAATCCGATCGGGCATCCGCGAATAGAGCAGACCTGAAATCAGCAAGACCGCTCCCCAGATCAACAGCGGGAGCCAGAAACCTGTTCGTTTCATACGTCACCAGTTCTCTTCCGGTGCCAACCGGCCCGTGTCAGATCGGGGATCAGATTCCGGGTCGGAGGTTGAATCCCAGGGCCGCAGGACGACAGCGGCACCCGGGGCAACGTCGTTCACCGCAGCAGGTGACTGACACACCCGGCCAAGGCACCACGCGGGATCCATCAAACGCTTTCATTTTCGATGCTACGGTGACGAACAGGGCCAGTCAATTCGTGTGACCGGTCCACCAAGGGAGATCACAAACCGCGACGCGTTGTCGCCACGACTCTCCGGGGCCTTCAATCAGCGCGGATTCGAAACCCCTGAAACCGGCCGCTCTCATCAAACCAGATCAGCAGCCAGTCATCGTCGATGGCGAACAGCGAGTCGTGTTCGGGACCGAGGCGATAGATCAGCTCTTGCCCGGAGGAGTTGTCCGCCGCATCGGTTTCGCTGGGCCCCAGTTGGGCCAGAATCGCCTCGCGGGTGGCGGCACGGCCCCCGGGTTTCAGTACGGTCCGCACCACATCTCCCAACATCTTCTGGCGGGGTGTCAGATCTCCGGCAACAAATGCGGACGAGGCGGGACCACACCAGGTCGCCTGGTCGAATGGCCGCAGAAAGGAACCATACGGCAGACCGCGCTTCAGCAGCACCGCCACTCCACTCAACCCCACGCCAGCGACCGTCAGCAGGGCCAGTGTCAGAGTCCAGCGCCGAAAGCTCTCGCGCACCGCCGGAGTCTTTGACAGCCAGCTCCCGAACGCCGCCAACCCAGCTCCCAGTGCGAGGCCCGCCAGGGTGGCGATCTGCAACAGCCAGACCAGCGGGGTCACCCGGCTGATCATCCGCGGGCTGTAATGCATGAGCAGCGGCTGCGCCAGAACCACCAACCCCAGCACCGCGATGATCAACTGGTACCGATAACGCGAGAGGAACATCCGCAGGTCACTCGGGTTTTGGGGAAACATTCGCGGAACAGAACGCACGCAACGGGCAGCCGTGGCTCTGGCCCCGCCCGGAACGCGCTGGTCACTCTTCCAGACCGGCGGTCTGCAGCAGCCGCCGCCAGATCGCGTTGGCAATCGCCTCCATCCCCTTGTCGCCGGGATGAGCGGCCACCCCGGCATGTTCGATGGACCGTTCGGCACGGGCCGCATGTGCGGGATTGGCCCCCAGCTTCTCGAGATCGACGAACACGGCCTGCGCCCGTTGCGTGGCCTGCTCGATCAAGCGGTCTTTCTCGGCATCGGGCCAGAACGAGTTGCGGACCAGAATCGTCGGCTGTCCCTGGGCGGCCAGCTTGCGCAGCAGGTTGTCGAAGGCCCGCGAGAAGGTGTCGCGCTCGGCATCGGTGGTGGGGGATGTGGCGTTCTCCCCCAGCGCCACGATCACCAGGTCGGCCTGGAACCTCAGTTCGTCCCGCAAGCCCTCGTCGAGGTCGAAGTCGAGCAGCCGGCGTTCAAAATCGGCCAGATTGCGGATCTTCACTGCAGGTTCGCCCCCCGCCTGCTCGCCGATCCGGGCCAGGAGACGATGGACAAAATCGTTCTCGCGTGTACTGGCGGCCATACCCCAATTCCCGGTCCAGCCGATATCCGCCTTGGGTCCGTGCAGGGTGATGCTGTTCCCCAGGAACAGGATCTTCCCCACCCGCAGCCGGCCGAGCTTCAGGTCGGACGGGGCCCGTGCCGAGACCCGGTCGACCCCGAGGACCAGACCAACCCACACCAGGGCCCAGGCCAACAGCAGCCCATGTCGTCGACGGACTTCACGCATCATCGTTTGTCTCCGGAACCATTTCCGTCGTGTGTGGAAACGTCACACGCCCAGAATTTTCCCTCGTCATCGTACCCGGTGAGGGGATGGATCGGAACCTGGCCCGGCCCGCGCGATCAGGTTGGCGGCGCGCGGCAGGACCGAAGGCAGCATCGGTTTCCGGAAGACGATTCCCATCGCCGCAAGGAGTCGACTGCGTCCCTTGTTGGACTGAGGGATGGGCTCTCTGGTGCTGTTCGCGGCCGCAGGTCTGGTCACACCGCTGCGACTGACAAACCTGGAGGTTCGTCACCACGACGCGCTGCCGACACCGTAGGGGGCCGCAGACGAACACCGGCCACCACTCAGCCGCGGTCATCCCTCGTGTTTCCGTTCTGCTGCTCTATGGTTCCCCTGCGCTCTTCTCTCGGCTTCCGGGCCCGGCCTTCAGCAGCCAGAGTTCGACGGCGGGTTCGGGTTGGACTCCCCCGTGTCCTGCGGGAACGTAGCTGGGGGGGCGGACCGGGCGCGCGGTGGGGAATGCGTTGCGCACCGATTCGGGAAGCCCGGTGCTGGGCTGGGGGCCGGCCCGCAGGCAGAGCCAGAACCGACCGTCGGGAGTGGCCGCGGCAAGGGTTGTCTCGACGTCTTGCGGTGGGTTATGGAACCAGAGGACAGGGCGGGGAAGAAATTCCGGCGTGTGCAGCCACTCCAGCATCATCGCCAGTCCATAGAACCCCAGGGGCCCGGAAGTGACCTCGACCACGAGAGGGACCTGGGGAGACTCCCCCCGCAGGATCGGCAACAGCGCCTGCCGCATGGGACCAAACGACGGACTTCCCACCTGACGGGGGCCACCCAAGCCCACCAGGGTCAACAGCACACAGCCGCTGCCGACGATCCACCCCAGCCAGTTCCGGATTGCGAACGCCGAGAGAATCGGGGTCGCCGCCGCCGCGAGTGAAGCGGCCGCGGCATAGCGGGTGAGGGCTGCCTGGTTGGTTCCCCGAGCGGCATCGACCGCCAGCATCAGGCCAATCGGCAGCACCAGCAGCAGGGCCCAGAGAGTCACCCGCGAACTGCGCCACAGACCGCTGACCGACAACAGTCCGAAAACTGCCAGGACTACCATCCCCTCCCGCTGGCGCTCGGGGGTGACCACGAACAGCAGTTTCGCCGGGAGTGCGAGGGCTGACCGGGCTGCGCCGCGCAAGAACGGTTCACTCGATTTGTAGAGGACGGTCGTCGTCGATTTCTCGAGATGTTGTGTGGCAAAGGGAAGCCAGATCACAAGAAAGGTCAAAGCCGCCACCAACACCGCTCCCGCCAGTTGCCAGCGGAATGTCCCCCGCAATCGCAGCAGCCCCCATACGCAGACGCCGAGGCACGTGGCGGCCGCAAAGTAATGCGTCAGCATCAGCGGCAGCAGGGTCAGTCCCAGCAGCCAGACTCGCCGGCGCGTTGGCCCGAGGGTCTCGATCCGCACCATCTGCCAGCTCACACAGCCCACAAGGGCCAGCAACAAACCATATCCCCGAATTTCCGTTCCCAACTGGGTCTGCACGGGAGACAGGGCCAGGCACAGGGAGACGCACGTGGCGGGGCCCACGCCGGCCTGCCAGCGCAGCGCCGCGAACACGAACCCGATCCCCACCACCGAGCAGACCGCCGAGTACATCGCAGCCACCCAGTCGCTCCCTCCCCACAGAGCCCGCCACCCCCAGAGAGTCACCATGTGCAGTGGGGGATGGAAGGTCACACCATGGGACCAGACCACCCAGGGGGATCGCGCGTGCTCGATCGCCGTCGTGCAGATCGCCTCCGTCTGCAGTGTGTTTTTTTGAACTCCGAGGTAGTCCTGTCCGTATCCCGTCGCTCCGGCCAGAATCCACAGTTCATCAAACGACGGGGAATGGTCGGCCGCGATCCAGCGGACCGCCAGAGCGGTCAGCAGACAGACCACGGCACTGGCCATCTCGACCGGTTTCCACCCCCCTCCGCCGGGAGAACCGTGGGAGTCTGGCAGACGGGCAGGGGGGGTGTCCTGGGTCTCGCAGGTGGTGTTCAACGGAAAATGCCGGAATGGGGGGAAAGGACCGAGTCTTCCCGAGATTGATCGCCAGTTCGACTCTGTGCAAGTTGTCTGCGCTACTTCGGCCGTTTAGTCTGAAAGTTCAGAAAGGCCGCACGAAGCCGTCGTCACCCCACCGACCCGCCATCCGTCATCTCACCGGTCCAATTGGGGCCTGCGACCGGCGGAACTCGCACAATCGTCACAGAGATCGTTCGTCGTGAAATCGTTGCTGGCACTCCCCTGTCTGTACGATCTCGCCCAGTATGCGATGCGGGGGACCCGGTACCGGCGGCACCTGGCGGAACATCACCTGCGGGTCGCTCCCGGCGAACGGGTCCTCGACATCGGCTGCGGGACCGGGGCGATGCTCGAATGCCTGCCACAGTCGGTGCCCCCAGTCGAGTATGTCGGTTTGGACATGAGCCCCGCCTACCTCGCGGCGGCCCGCCGGCACTACGGCAGCCGGGGTGAGTTCCATTGTGTCGAACTGACCCCCGATACCGTCGCCGACTTCGGCCAATTTGACCAGGTCCTGGCGATCGGGCTGATTCACCATCTTGACGATGCGGCGGCGACCAACCTGTTTCACCTCGCCCAGCGCGCCCTGCGCCCGGGAGGCCGGCTGATCACGCTCGATGGTGTGTTCACCGGGAACCAGTCGTGGCTGGTCCGCTTTTTGCTGAAATCGGATCAGGGAAAGTACGTGCGGACCGAGCCGGCTTACCGCGTGCTCGCCACCGGCGTCTTCGGCCAGGTGCGGACGTTTGTCGCCCACGACCTCTTCCGCATTCCCTACACCAACCTGATCATGGAGTGCACGCCATGAGCCAGACCGTTGTCGATGCATCCCGCCGAGGGGAGGAGGCCGCTGACTTTCCGCCGACCCAGCGGGTCTCTGTCGTGGTGCCCGTCTATCGTGGAGAATCGACGCTCGAGGCGCTGCTGAGGGAAATTGAACCGCTGACGGTTGAGCAGTCGACCCCCGCCGGCCACCGCTTCGTCATCTGTGAAGTGCTGCTGGTACATGACTGTGGTCCCGATCGCTCGGACCAGGTGATCGAACATCTGGCGGCCCGCGATGACTGGGTCCGCCCGGTCTGGCTGTCGCGCAACTTCGGACAACATGCGGCGACTCTGGCGGGCATGGCGGGAGCACTGGGGGACTGGGTCGTCACCCTCGACGAAGACCGGCAACACAACCCAGCCGACATCCCGGTCATGCTCGACCTGGCGCTGACCGAAGGGCTGCAGTTGGTCTATGCCCAGCCCCGCAATCCGCCGCCGCATGGCTGGCTGCGCAACAGTGCCAGTCGCCTCGCCAAAACCTTGGCCAACGCGCTGATTGGGGTGAAATCCATGGGGCATTTCCACAGTTTCCGCCTGGTGACCGGAGAAGTGGCCCGCAGTCTCGCCGCCTACTGTGGCAGCGGGGTCTACCTCGATGTCGCCCTGCGGTGGATTGTCGCGCGGGTGGGGTTTTGTCCGGTCACGCTGCGGGACGAAATGGGCCGCCCGTCGGGCTATTCGCTGTGGGGTCTGCTGTCGCATTTTTCGTTTCTGGTGATGACCGCCGGAGCCCGCCCCCTGCGGTTCATCTCGCTGTTGGGGCTGATGGCGATTGGGTTGGCGATCGCCATCGCCCTCTGGGCCTTGTATGCCAAACTGACCGGTCGGGTCAGCGTCGAAGGTTGGACGTCCCTCGTGATTGTGATCACGTTCTTCTCGGGCTGCATCCTGCTGGCCCTCGGGGTGATTGCCGAATACCTCGCGCTCACCATGAGCATCGCCATGGGCAAGCCGCCGTATGTCGTGACCACAACGCCCACCCGACAGCGGAGGCACCCCTGATGGCCTGCTCCATCACGGCTCCCTCGCCGTCTGCCGTCCCACAAACAGCCACCTGGGTCCTGGGGGCCCGGGGCCTGCTGGGGAGAGCGCTCAACCGGCAGTTGCGGCCGGGCTCGAACGCGATGTTCGAGTCTGGATTCCCCTTCGCCTGGCAGGATGAGCGCGTGCTGCGTGACCAGTTGGCGGCCAGCGTGACGGCCTTCGCGCGCCAGGCGCGGGAGGCGGGGCACTGGGAACTGTACTGGGCCGCGGGAGTCGCGGGGATGGGGAGTTCCTCCGCCGTCGTCGCGGCCGAGAATCGCGCCTTCGAGTGGCTGGTGGACCGGCTGGGGGCCGAACCTCTGCTGATCCAGACACCGGGCCGGTTTCTGCTGGCCAGTTCGGCGGGGGGGATCTATGCCGGTTCCCGCGCGGTGGTGGTCGACGAGGCGACCCGCGAGGCCCCGACCACCCCCTACGCCGAGGGGAAGCTGCATCAGGAAAATCTCCTGCGGCAGTCGCGGCTCGTGGCTGCGGGCTGCCGCGTGCTGCTGGCCCGCATCTCGACCTTGTATGGAGCCTCCCTTCCGGGAGACACACGGCAGGGTTTGATCAGCACCATGGCCCGCTGTGTGGTGCGAAATCGTCCCGTGCCGGTTTTTGTTCCCCTCGACACGGCCCGCGATTACATCCACACCGATGATGCCGCCCGGCTGGCGATCGCGACTCTGCGGTCCCTGCCCGACTCGGCACATCCCACCGTGAAGATCGTCGCGGCGGAGAGCCTGACGACGGTGGCGGAACTGCTGGCGACCTTCCAGAGTGTGGCGCACCGCCGTCTGCTCTTCACCACCAGTGTGGGGAGCCTGAGCGGGTTGTATACGATGCGCTTCCGGTTTCGCAGCCGGTTGGTTCCCGAGGGGGCTCCCTTCGCGAAGACCCCGCTGCTGCAGGGGATCGCGCGGGTCGTCGCCGCCGAGCGTCTCTGGTGGCAGCAACCGGGTGGGCCGCACGGACGGGAGACCGATCGATGACCACACCCGGCGACGAAGCCCCCGCCGAGGGACTGCTGCCGAATGACCCAGCCCGGGAGGCGGAGTTCGACGTCTATGCCGAGCGGTACGACCAACTGCTCAACGACAGCCTGCGGCTCTCGGGAGAGAGCGGAGAGTACTTCACCGACTACAAGATCCGCGATCTCGTGCGGTTGTGGCGATCACTGGGGTCGGGGTCGGACACTGTCCCCGCGAACCCCCGGATTCTTGATTTCGGGGCCGGCGTGGGGGCGTCGATTCCGTCGTTCCAGCAGCATCTCCCCACGGCCCGGCTGACCTGTGCCGACGTGTCGGCACGCAGCCTGCAGTTGGCCGAGCGGCGGTTCGGCCCTGCGGCGACGTTCGCCCTGTGTGCGGGGAGCGAGTTGCCATTCGCGGCCGACAGTTTCGACCTGGCCTATGCGGCGTGCGTCTTTCACCACATTCCCGCCGAACGGCACGCGGGGGTGTTGCGGGAACTGCACCGCGTCGTGCGGCCCGGGGGGGCCGTGATGCTCTACGAACACAATCCGTGGAATCCGGTGGTGGTGCGCGTCGTTCGCGGCTGCCCGTTTGATGAACGGGCCATCCTCATCCCGGCACCCGTACTCCGGAACAAAGTGAGTGAGGCGGGTTTTACCCAGGTCGCCACCACGCACCGCGTCTTCTTCCCCCGCCCCCTGCACGCGCTGCGCGGGCTGGAAAACTGGCTGGGCTGGCTGCCGCTGGGAGCGCAGTATCATGTGGTGGGGCGGAAATGAGCAGGGCCGGGGTGGGAGAGACGCAGGGCTGGCTGGGTGACGAGACGACTTGAGGCGGTGGGTGTGTGTTGGGAGGATCGGTCCAATGAGACAAGAACCGACCGCCCCAACGCGTCGGCCGTGATGACCGCCATGAGAAAACTGGAGTGGGGAGAACCGCGGAAGCGGGATCCCAAAAAAGCCCGCATTCCCGCCGGCCCCGTCGCCTCCGGGAATACCCCCTCCCCGCGCAGCCCGTCAGCTCCACGGACCACGCCCGGCGTGAACGCGCCGACCGGAGCTTGTGAGGGACCACTGACCATGGCCTTCGGCAATGACTGGTTTTCGGCCGGTCCGGTGTTCGTGCGGGTCGTGGTTTTCGGGCCCGAATGGTCCGTCGTCCGGCCCAACGGGCCAGCCGTTCTCCCATCCAGGGTCGCAGGCCCTGGTAACGTGGCGACACACCGTCCGGCCCAACGGGCCAACCGTTCCACGAACCGCGCGGGGTGCGAGAGGAATCGTTGGCCCGTTGGGCCGACACAGGTCCTGGTCGGTCCTTCCCGGCCCGCTGGGCCGGGCTGGGAGAACGGCTGGCCCCTTGGGCCGCAAGACGCCGGCTACCTCTCAGCCCGCGCCACAACCGACCCCGGCGGGGTCTCAGTGGGTCGCCGGAAGTCGAGCGCAGCGACCACCCCCGGTCCACGCCCCCAACACGACGTGCATCCCGCAGGGGGTGCCAGAAATCGCGGCTCAACCGGACCATCGCGGATGAGGCAACTCCCCCACCGGGACGACACTCCCGCCGTCTTCTGATGAGGCGAAACACCTCGACGACGACGAACTCGTGGCGACAACGGGACCGACAAACCAGAAGGTTTGTCGCCACGGCCCGTGGGGTAGGCCTCTGGCCTGCCGCGTGAAAAGAACCGACGGATCGCTCCACGAGTCGATCGCTTCGTGGATTGCGATTGTTTGACCGACAAACCTGGAGGATCGTCGCCACGGCCCTCTACCAACCCCCGGCCGCACAATCTCTGCATGGGATTTCTCCCAGAGCCTGGGGTTGCCACAGCGCAGCGCCGGCTACCCCAGGTCACCGTCCCCCACGCACGACTCAACTCGGAAGGAGTTGTCTAAGGAACCCCGTCGGTGGACAAAAACAACACCGGCAGACGGGCCGCAAACGGTCCTTCCTCCGAGGGGGAGCAGGAGGCCAAAGGCGGGATGAGGGGGACCACCCACCCCTCCACCCACCGCGTTGCTTCCTGGTTCGTCTGTTCCGGGAGGGCTGTTCCGGGAGGGCGAGGCTCCGTCCGAGCCGGTCCGCTGGGCGTGCGCTCTTCGAACACCGGGCCGATGGGCCGCCAGTGCCGTCGAAACGCCAAGCCCGCTCAGTCGCCAACCCAGGAACACCGCCTCCCCAAGCGGTCCGTCAGCTCCACAAACCACGCTCAGCGCGACTGCCGCGTGTGGGGTACCGCGGACGAAGGCCTTCGGCAATGAGGGGCCGCAGGGTGGCTGTTGTGACCGGGCGTGTGGTCAACGGGAGACTCATTGGCCAATTTTCCAATGGCATCGTCAACCGTGGGAGCAAAACGTGGTGTGGCATTTGGTGTGGGTTCATAAACAAAGGGTGGCCCCCAGTGGTCCTGCTCGCGCACCAACTGTGCGATCCCGGCACGACCGACCCCGGTCGGGGTCCCAGAGGGTAGCCGGGGGTCGAGCGCAGCGACCACCCCCGGTACCGGCCCCCATAAGACGCCAGCACCCCGAAGGCGGTGCCAGACAGCGCGGGTGAACACAACCGACGCCGGCAATCAATCACCCCCCGGGTCCCCTCCCCACACCGCCCCCCAACGGGTCGGCCCAAAGGGCCAGTCATTCCCCCAGCCCGGCCCAGCGGGCCGGGAACGGTCCCCAACAAGTCGTTCGTCGGCCCAACGGGCCAACAATTCCTCTTCGTCGCCCCGCGGTTTTCGGAAAACGGTTGTCATGGGGCGCTGCAAGAGGACCAAAGCGCCCACCCGGTCGGACAAATCCAACGGGACCAAAAGCGCCCACCGGGTCGGAACGCGGAGGAGAGGCAACTTGCTGAGCACATTGACCGGCTGGTGGACCTGGCCGCGTGGCTGCCGAGTGGCGGCAAACACCTCCCGCAAGGCCGCCCAGAAGCCCAGGACACCCTCCCCGACGGCCAGTTGGGGAGCCATCGGCAGGCCCCCCAGGACAACGTCCCGGGGCGGGAGGTCCGGGAGCAACTCCAGCCCTCTCGGCTGGCACTCGCGAAAGCCGTCCGTCACCACGAGTCAAGGCGGGTCATGATCGTCTGAACCAGCTCCGCCAGACCCCGCCACGCTCCCTGACCCCTGGCCGGCCCCGGGGGCCCTCCTCGCACCGCCCCCGGACATACCGGCCCGGCGGCCCTGTCGCGAGGCCCGCGCGCCGCAGGCGCCCTCCGGCCACACGGCCCGCCGAACCGGCATTTGGGGCGACAAACCAACCCTGGTGTCAACGCCCAGGCGTGAGCCGGCGGTGGGCCGTTGACAGTGGCGTTTGGAAAGGACTGGTTTCAGGGCGGCTCGCTGGGACTGGTTATGTGATCGGATGAATACTTCCTGGCTAATTTTTGAATTGGATCGTAACTCATTATGGAAAATAGGCTTGTGGCATTTGACTTGGGTTCGCAAACAGAGGGTGGCTTCGTGCTTTCTCAACAAAGGTTCCTGACACCTTTTATTGTCCATGTTTGAAATGGGCCCAGCTTGGGAGCTGCATACGGCTCGCTCCGGCTATACGGCCGCGGCTCCGGGCACTCCAAAACCTCCCGAATCTTCTGCCGCGAATGATGATACAGCTTGGCCAGGCCCCGGATGCTCATCCCTTCCCGGTGGGCCTGTCGAATCCGCGCGTAATCGTCCAACTTCAGCATCCTTTGACCTCCGCACACCACCGCCGGAACTGATTCCAGACAGCCAGTGTACGGACGTCATCATGGTGGGTCTGTTTTGCGCGATCTTTCTCCCCTCAGTTAGTCCGTTTTGCACGATCGTTTCCAGACACAAAGCGGCGCAGAATCCGGCACACTTGGCGCACGGGAAGCACCGATTGACCTTGGGTTGTGGGCCTTGGTCGCAGCTTGGCCGACGTTCCCCAACATATTCGGGTGGCGATTGGTTTGCAGGTGAAAGCGGTGGCCGGACGAAAGCCTCCTGTGACGGTCAGGAGGGAATCTCTGTGTTGATCTTCGACTCCCCAACCTACAAGAAAGACAGTCATCAGAAGTGCACATAAAAACACTCCCGAGTTTGCCTGTGTATTGTAAAGAGGATAGTCTTAGCGATACGGCCGGTAACCACTCTTCAATCCGAAGGGTGGAAAGTCTGGGGGTAGCTCCCCCAAGGCCCTCTAGTCCAAGACGCAACAGTGGTCCGCTTTGCCGGCGCTATCTGCCCCCGTAAAGCGGGCCACTGTTGTGGATCCTACGCTTGACACACCCAAAAGTCAGGCGTTCATTTACTTGGGAGAAAAGGAGGGAGATTATGACTATTTACCAATGGGTTGATCTCTTGCTGAAAACAGCGACGTTGATAGTGACAATTTTGTCATATATCAAACGATCAAAGTAGGAAGTAAGATAAAGGTTGTAGGCGGGTTCCCGGGAGCCCGCCGTCCCTTTTTCGCAGGCATCCAGTTCCTACTGTCGAAAATACGTGAATATCGGGCATATTCCGAAGCCGGAATTCTGGCTCACAAGATTACGGAAACGAACAGCGGACCAGATTCACCCAACGACGGTTGCCCCCATCAAAGGTTTTCTAACCGGATTGCTTCGGGGCGAATTCGCAAAAGGGGACAGGCACATATTCCCGTAACACTGCGGTCTTCCTGTAAGTGTTACAGTCCTGTGCGTCTGAGAGGGGGTGAAAATGCACAAATACTCGCGATACGCAGATTTCATCGGAAACGCACAAATCAGATTCGCTCGTGGGGCACCATTTCAAAAAACGGATCGACATCTTGCTGTTGCCGCGTCGCCTGCCTGTGTTGCTGCAACCTGTCGGGTTCATCGATGATTTCGGTGTGCTCGGCATTCCAGGCAATCCCATTGCTGCCGAATTGCCGCCGGATCGAGAGCGGGACGTGAGGAATCGGTGCGACGGTGTGGCCAGTCGTCTTCTCCAGAAGTGGTTGTGCTATCCGGCCGAAGTATTGAATGATGCCGAAATTCTGGCGCTGCGTGCGTCAATTCATGGCCCCCCTGGAAAACTCAAAATCCCCTGTTCTCGTGGGCCGTGAGGCGGGGCGAGAACCGGGGATTTGAAGAGTGGAGGCGGCGGGAATTGAACCCGCGTCCTGTGACACCTTGGAAGAAGCCTCTACGTGCATAGTCGCTTGATTGTGTCGTACGGGTGGGCTCATGCGACCAAGCCCACTCCGCACCAGCCGATGACAAATCTTGTGCTGCCCGTAACCGGCGGTGAAGCAGCACCAGTCTGAATTTTCACCGACTTTTGGACTCCTCAGACGGGGATTCCGCAGTCAGGGCAGCCTGTCATCAGGCAGCCAGAGCAAAGCTCTTGTCAGCAGTTGTTGTTTGATCAGCTTTTAACGTGGCCCACTGATCAACCACGGCACGCCACCTCGACCGACAGTGATCCAGTCGAAACCGTTCGCCCAGCGGGCGAGACATCTCTGCCGGTGTCGTGAATTGGCGTGAACCACCGGATTCATACAAAATATTACGGATAGCCAAAGTCAAGCCAGGGGAAACCATCCGGAAGCTTTCGGTCAAGAGCATTTGGACCGACGCAAGCACCAAGTTTCGCCATTCAGGTTCCGCTTTTCGCTGCTTCGTTCTAGATGGCCGTGAATGATCGGGTGTATGACCTGCGGGCTTCGTTTCAGCTCGCGGGCCCGAACGACGGTAGCCGCTGCCACAGGGGGCGAATCACATGCTTGCTCAAGGGAGCCACTGCCGCGCCGATCACTAGACCGGCCATTCCCGCCAACGCAGCGCCAACGATCCAGGCCACCAACCCGCCACCTATCGGCATCATCGATCCCGCCGATGCACCGAGGTCCTTGATCCAATACTCCGGCCCGCTGAGCCCATATTTGGTCAGACTGTGCAGGATGATGCCGCCACCGACCCAGAGCATCGCCACAGTACCGATCAGACTTAGCGACGACAAAACCCATGGCATCGTATGCACGACACCTCGGCCGATCGCCGACCAGGGATGATTGCGACTCGCCAGTGCGACTCCGAAGTCATCGGCTTTCACAATCAATGCCACCGTTCCGTAGACCGCGATCGTGATACCCAATCCTACCACCGCCAAAACGATCGCTTTCATGGCCAAGGACGCTTCACCTACAGTCGACAGCGTGATCGCCATGATCTCCGCAGACAAGATAAAGTCGGTGCGGATCGCGCTGGCGATCTTCTGCCGTTCAAGCATTTCTGAGTCGATTGCTTGTGGTGGCTTAGCCGTTTTTTTGGAAGAATCAGCCACAAACAGCTCGCGCACCTTGCCGTACCCTTCATAGCACAAATAGGCACCGCCGAGAATGAGCAGCGGTAGGATCGACCAAGGCGCAATCGTCGAAAGCAACAGCGCGCCGGGCAGCAAGAAAACCAGCTTGTTGAGTACCGAACCCCAAGCGATCTTGCCGATGATAGGAAGCTCGCGGTCAGCTGCGAATCCGACCACGTAACGCGGAGTTACGGCGGCGTCATCAATCACAACGCCGGCTGACTTGCCTGCTGCCTTTGCCGACATCTTGACAACATCGTCGAGTGAGGCCGATGCGATCTTGGCAATTGCTGCCACATCGTCAAACAATGCCAGAAGCCCAGAGGACATAAATTCTCCTGGTCATGGTATTCATGAAGGCCTGTTCGGGGCAGAAATGGAGGGCGCCTGCGTCAAACCGGACCTTGGAAAATCTACCACAGGAATCAGCAACCCGCCATTCACAGTCATCCCGCTGGATTGCACGGTCCACCCATGATTTTAGTCATTCAGAAATGCCCCCTTAAAATGGCCGGTCATTCCCCCGAATTCGCTCCGGTCACCCAAACCGGTGCGAGTTGCTTGTTCTGGTTTTATCAAAACCGTCTCAATCGGCGCACGGCGAAGCTGACTGTTCGCGTGAGAGCACGCCCGTCGAAAGAGGCACCCGTCGGATCAGCACTCGAAAAACCGGTGACCAGACCGCATCTCGTGATTCAGTACTCCCAACCTTGGAGTGTACTTATGGTGTTTCTCCGACGAGAATCAGACCTTTGTTTCCAGTTCCGCTGCCTCTTCGGGAGACATCGCAGCAGCGGAGCAGCTCGTCAGAACAGCGTAAGAAGAACGCAGCGTGAACTCGCCACTTGGGAAGCTGCTCATCACCGCGGCACGCGATAGTCAGGTTTTTCAGGTCACAGCCACTGGCATTTTTCGCTAAAACCTCACGCCCGTTCGAAATCACGAAATTGCCGCGTTTTGCAGGGTTTCCGAGTACGGGACTCGTTTGGGGTGAGTCCCATGGTTGAGCGCCTTTGGCCCCGATGTGAGCCTTTTTGGGTGGCGATGGGTGCCAACCGCGTCCCGTGGTTTGTGTAACGGAGAAGCTCGACGAATTGCAAAACCGCTCGATTTCTTGGGTAGAAACGCAAAGACCCGCTGGGGTGAACCAGCGGGTCTAGAGCGGAATGGTCACGTTGCGGTGACCAAGTCGATGGAGGCGGCGGGAATTGAACCCGCGTCCTGTGACACCTTGGAAGAAGCCTCTACGTGCATAGTCGCTTGATTGTGTCGTACGGGTGGGCTCATGCGACCAGGCCCACTCCGCACCAGCCGATAACAAATCTTGTGCTGCCCGTAACCGGCGGTGAAGCAGCACCAGTCTGAATTTTCACCGACTTTTGGACTCCTCAGACGGGGATTCCGCAGTCAGGGCAGCCTGTAATTAGGCAGCCAGAGCAAAGCT
>Ga0315904_10004542_pt1 | contig 19728 bp, 15 predicted proteins | sample LakEriMetagenome_6_FD_203529 | JGI IMG/M metagenome (GOLD analysis project Ga0315904, IMG submission 203529) | Freshwater fungal communities from buoy surface, Lake Erie, Ohio, United States - Buoy 12 MA120 | ecosystem: Environmental > Aquatic > Freshwater > Lake | place: USA: Lake Erie, Ohio...
ACTTGTCTTTGCTACAATAGCTTGTCTCAGGTTCAAAAGGTTGATACCTTGCGGATGAATGTTTGAGACGCAAACAGCATTTTGTCATTAGTTAAATAAAATTAAGCAAAAAACATTTGAGATAACTTTTTTATTACTGAATTCAACCGTTACAAAATCATCCTCCATTTCATTTCAGATGGACGTAAATGGTGGCTTAACAAGGAAAAGCAAGTTGTTTAGCAATGATTTTAATAGTTGCGAAGATCGAATTATCGCTCTCACACTTCACTCTCGATCTGAAAGAAAAGCGCACGAAAAAAGAGCGAGAAAGAGAGTGAGGGCGAGGTTAAAAAGAAAAAGCGCCTGCCAAAAAGTGTGAGAAAGAGAGTGAGAGCGAGGTTAAAAAGAAAAGCGCAATCACTTTCGTAACTGCGCTTTTCTTTTTAGTAGCGGGGACACGACTCGAACGTGCGACCTTCGGGTTATGAGCCCGACGAGCTACCAACTGCTCCACCCCGCAATGTATCTTTATTTGCGTTATTTCAAATTTTTCGGGTTTTTCTCCCGACGAGCACTCCGCACTCTATCAACTAAATCACCGCGTTGAATGCGCTGCAAATATACAATGTTTTTCATTGAAAACAAGTCCGTTTGAAAAGATTTCCTCTCAATTCTAATAGTGAACCGACGTGCATTACTTGAAATCCCTTTTCCAAATGGCACGTACTGCGTACGTACTCATTTTAATCGTCATGCAGATTTTATTACCCGTTGCAAAGGGAATTCAACGGAAACATAGAAGCCGGGGGCTGATTGTGATTTTTTGTCAAAACTGATCTTCCCATAAAATGTTTTTGTTCTCTCAAGTATACTATTTAACCCAACCCCAAACTTTATGTTTTTCACTTCAACACCAATTCCGTTATCAAAATAATCAATTCGGAACATATTATCACCCACTGTGTACCCGCGGAGTTCAGCTGTTTGTGCTTGTGAATATTTGAGGGTATTGTTTGCCAGTTCCTGAACGATTCGATACATGTTAATAGCAAACCCATCGTCATAGCTTAATTCTTCGACGTGCATACTAAATTCCACTTCAGATTGCTGATTGTTAAGATGTGAGGTCAGATCCATGATCGCACCATCTAATCCGTTCAACTTCAAATTTTGCGGGTATAAATCACGGCATATCTGCCGAAGGTCCTGAGTTCCTGCACTAATCAATTCCCTCATCATCTTAATCTCTTCATTCCCCGGATTTTCTTCGAGCTGCTTACTTAACAAAAGCCCTAACACCGTAAAAGTTCCTCCCATGCTGTCATGCAGTTCACGTGAAAATCGCAGTTTTTCATTTTCAGTCGCTTCAAGACCAGCCCTCTGTAATTCGATCCTTTTTTCCTGCTTTTCTTTTTTCCTTCTGAGCGCAATAAAAGTTACGAATACGGAGGATAACACAATGAAGATTACAATGATGAATGTGACAAGATTTTGAAGTTCCAGATTAGCCAGCTGGGATCTTTGCCTGGATAATTTGAGATCAGCAATCTCCTTTTTCTTATTCAGGACATCATACTCTTCCTGCATTTCAATCATCGCCTGATTTCTTTCTGCATCCAACCGCTTCAATTCAGCATTGGAATACTTCTCTAAATAATCTCTGCTCGACTGAAAATCTCCAAGCGCATATTTCCAGTCACTCAAGGCTAACAGCAACTCAGAAGGTATCTGCTGTGCCGGACTGAATTGCTCGTGAGTTTTCAAACTCAACTTTAAATAGTCACCCGCAGCTTTGAAATCTTTAAGGCTTAGAGCAATAGAGCCAAGATTATTCAGAGAATTGATCATTGAACTGGTATCACCTACCAATCGAGACAATTCTAAACAATCTAAAAACATACTGTTGGCTGCTTTCAAATCTTTCAGCTGATAGTATGCCGCTGCAAGGTTGTTTTTAGTATTGAGCACGAAAGTTAACTTATCCTTTGGGCAGAACTCCAACGCTCTTAAAAAATGCCTGACTGATTTTTTGATTGATTGAGCGGTACCCAAATTATAATCAATTAACCCCAACCCGTTTATTGAAAGTGAAACCAGGGATGAATCCCCGACCATGATAGCATCTTGGTAACTTTTCTTAAAATATTTCTCAGCATAAACGTTATTGCCAAGCTTCCAATGAGCATTCGCTAACATAGAGTTTGCCTTGCCTGTAATTTCCCTGCTTATCTGTTTTTTTTTTAATAGTTGATAGCACAGCGGTATGGTTTCCTCGTAATCCTGAAGCAGAAAATGCAAAATTGATTTTTCCAGAATTACAGCGTTTGCAACATCAGAATCATCAATCTTTTTGAGCAATTTCTCCGCGTATCTAATTCCGGAAACATAGTCTCTATCGACTCTGTACTGCTTGAGACGAAAAAGCTCCAAAAAACTTATTTTTTTGGAGCTAATGTCGTTACATTTATGTTGATACTCACGTATGAGTTCCGTTGGATTTATATTCTTTTGAAAAGACTCTTCAATTTTTTCAACCAACTCATCACAATGCTGTCCGAAGACTAGGTTATTGGTGGCAATAATTAAAAACAAGAATATAAATACCCTCATTGGTTTTACAAAGGTATGTTTGTCACCACAATTATTCTTGGATCAGGCTTTGGTCGGCCAGTAAACAAAACCTCGACGGCATCAAAAGTTTCACCTCTGTAGCCTAAGCTTCCCAAGTCAACTCTCATCGTGTTTTGACCAAGAGTATCTTTTTTAAACTCCATTTCAAGTTTTAACACATTGAAACCATCAATTGTGTACTTAGAATGTTGAATTAATTCAGCTCTTCCCAGATCACCGTTACAAAAACTGAAATTACCTGTTAGCATTTTGTTGGAGACGTCTCCCTTGAGGTACACCCCCCCGAATTCAAATGAAGCCATAGAAAAAAAGTGTTAATGATTAAGTTCTTAAGCAAATTTAACTGTTTTTTGTAGTGGAGATATCTCAACCTAAAATATTTTGTGAGATCACTTGAGGTCAAGCGATTCCGCAAATCCATCCCGGGAAAGATTTTCCTCACGAAGCTGATAAAAATCATGTTTCAACTCAAAAATATTCTCTCACTTTGTACTATGTTAAGATTCAAGTTTCCTTTTCTGGTATCTCTGATGTTAACCAAAGGTGCTCTTTTGCAACCTTTCCCTTATCGTTTAAGTATGGATTCCATCGTGATTGCTGAGATCGGAGGAATCCAATCATTTTCATTCGGCCAGGCCAACGGAAAATGGTTGATCATTGGAGGAAGACTTGATGGTCTTCACCGTCGCCAACCCTGGGCCTCTTTTGATATGGCCGGGAACAATAATCAACTCGTTGTGATCGATCCGGTGGAACAGAAAAAATGGTCCTGTGGCCTGACTTCACTCGATTCCAATCTGCGGGAACAACTTAGTTCTACCAATATGCAATTTATCCAGCGGGATGGTATCCTTTACCTTATGGGGGGATATGGTCGCTCCAACACCATGGATGATCATATTACATTCCCCAATCTTACAACAGTAGATGTTGCCGGTGTCATTGATGCGGTAATCGAGAAAAAGGACCTTAAACCCTATTTCTGCCAGGTCAGCGATGAACGCTTTGCGCTAACTGGTGGACAGCTTCTCTTCCTTGACAACGATTTTTACCTGATAGGCGGTCACCGCTTCGAAGGGCGATATAACCCAATGAACCAACCGAGCTTTGAACAGACCTATTCGAATTCCGTTCACCGCTTTTCCATCAAATTGAATGGTTTGGTACCTGAAATCACACCAATGCCTTCTTTCACCGAGGAGACCTTGATGCATCGTCGTGATTTCAATGTTGCCCCTGTCATTCAGGCTACCGGCGAACAAGGGATCATCGCATTTTCGGGGGTATTCCAGAAATCCCTTGACATCCCTTATCTCAATGCGATCAGCATCGGTAATAACGGCATGGAACCAATACCCGAATTCGCTCAGTATTACAACCACTACCACTGCGCGAATGTGTCGCTGCATGATCCTCAAAACAATACCTCCCACTTCCTTTTCTTTGGAGGTATTGCTCAGTACTACGACAGTGCAGGAATACTGGTTCAGGATAACGAGGTGCCATTCACGCAAACGATCGGACATGTCGTTCAACATCCGCACGGAAAACTGGAAGAATTCGCTCACCCGCTGAAAATGCCGGGCTACCTCGGCGCCGCTTCTGAATTCATTCCTTCGCCTGATCTTTTCCAGCACTCCAACGAAGTGGTTGACATGAGTAAATTCATTACCCGAGACAGCCTCCTGATCGGATACATCTTTGGCGGCATACGAAGTACAGCACCTAACATATTCTGGACCCACGAAGGCACGGAAAGTACCGCTTCAGCCCTGATCTATCCGGTCTATCTGATTCGCTCGGAAACGGGCTCAGGAGCCAGACAAAACCCTCACAGTACCAACGGGTTGCAGCTACAAGTCTTCCCTGATGCCGTAGAAGATAAGATCTATTACAACTTTAACCTGAAGGAAGGATCAGAAGTAAGAGCCTCACTCGTCGCTCCCAATGGGGAGATCGTTAAATCAAAACGCTGGAAAAAGATCCCGTCCGGAACCCATACAAAGATCCTCAAATACCGAAAACTTAAACGGGAAACCAAATTTATCCTAATTTTGACCATCGATGGAACAGAACATCAACATTGGATGAACGTTCATTAACCTAACCTCTATGAAAAATTATCTATTCTTACTCCTTCTTCTTCTTTCGTTCAATTACTCCTTCGGACAGGTGAACGTTTCAGATGACTCTTTAGTCGTTGTCACCCTTACCAACGGGGAAATTCGCATTGGGAAGTTGATCAGTGATGATGGACGCGAGATCCTGTTGGAGTCAAAGGAAATCGGAAAAATCTATATTCGAAAAGAGAACATAAAAAGCATTGCCGCCTACAACCCAAAGGAATTTCAGAATGTGGGTGGTGAATTGAGGGCAGCCGGTCCTTTTACAACACGCTATTGCTTTACGACTAACTCACTACCCATAAAAAAAGGAGAAAATTATGCCCTGGTTAATTTGTATGGACCGGAAGTTCATTTTAGTCTCTCAGATCGCTTTTCATTGGGAATAATGGCAACCTGGATAGCGAGTCCAATGGTTTTAGCGGCCAAGTATACGATCCCTACTAAAAATGAAAAATTGAATTTTGGTTTGGGAACCCTTTTTGGTACATCTGGTTACTTAAATACGTTTCGTGGTTTTGGTGGCTTACATTGGGGAATGGTTACCTATGGAGACAGAATGAACAACATCACGTTCTCAGCGGGGTACTCCTATGTTGACCTTGGATTCAATTCAAATTATGCCACGAAATTTCAGCCTGGTACTTATCCGGCCATTGATGGTGGGGGTTACTATTATTTTGCAACTCCACCTTATCAAGAAATTGAATTAAAACGGGGGCTGTCTTCTGCTCCTGCTTTTGGATTATCAGGGATTGCAAAAGTGGGAAAGAAAGCAAGCTTCATTTTTGACGCTATGGTCTTTATCGGAAAAACGAAAAGTTCAAGTTTTACACAAAACGTAGAATATTTCTACGACCCGGGTACAGGTCAACCTTCATACACTCTTGTTTCAGAGGGTACCCTGACAGAAAACCAAGCGACAAGGTCAACATTAGCTTTCTTCATGCCAGCGATGCGTTTTCAGACAAAGGATAACAGAGCTTTTCAGGTTGCTCTGGCAGGTGCACTTTACAAGTCGGAGGATGAGACTCGGGCTTTCCCTCTACCCATGGTCAGCTGGTTCTTTAAGTTTTGATAAGGGACCTGGGTTGCCCACCCCCTGAAATTTTCGTTTCTTTGCAATTCGTTTTCAGGAAATGGCGCATAGATCAGGTTTTGTCAATATTGTAGGAAGTCCCAATGTCGGGAAGTCGACCCTTATGAACCGTCTGGTTGGGGAGAAACTTTCCATCGTTACATCCAAGGCTCAAACCACCCGCCACCGAATTCTTGGGATCGTCAATGATGAAGATTACCAGATCGTTTTCTCTGATACACCCGGAGTTGTTAATGCAGCCTACAAACTCCATGAGGCGATGATGGAATATGTGAATACTTCGTTGAAAGACGCGGACGTTCTTCTCTTCATCACCGACACCAAGGAAAATGACATGAACCACAAGGAGACTTTGGAGAAGATCCAGAAGCTTAAGGTTCCCGTTATTTGCCTGATCAATAAGATCGACCTGAGCGATCAGGAAAAAGTAATGGAACGAATAGCCTATTGGCAGGAAAAACTACCGAAGGCGCTTATCTACCCTGTTGCAGCACTGCATGGGTTCAATCTGGAGATCGTATGGGAAAAGATCCTCGAACTCGTTCCGGAGAGTCCTGCCTATTTCGATAAGGAAGAGATCTCGGACCGACCAATGCGCTTCTTTGTTTCGGAGATCATCCGTGAAAAGATCTTCCTTCACTGTGACAAGGAGATCCCTTACAGTTGTCAGGTAGAGATCGAAGAATACAAGGAAGAACCGAACCTGGTGCGCATTCGTGCTTTGATCATCGTTGAAAGGGATTCGCAGCGCGGTATCCTGATCGGAAAAGGCGGCGAAATGATCAAACGGATCGGGCGTGATGCGCGCAAGGAGATCGAAAAGTTCGTCGATCAGAAAGTCTTTTTGGAAACTTACGTCAAGGTTGACAAGGACTGGAGAACGACAGAAAGCAAATTGAAGAAATACGGTTATTGAATTGACAACTGTCAATTGTCAATTGTCAATTTTGAATTGTAATGAGTAACATAGTAGCAATAGTAGGACGCCCGAATGTCGGGAAATCAACTCTCTTCAACCGACTGACCGAATCGCGCGATGCGATCGTGAAAGAAGTAAGTGGGGTGACCCGCGACCGACTTTATGGTAAAGGTGAATGGAACGGGATCCAGTTCTCGGTAATCGATACAGGTGGATACATCCATGGTTCAGAGGACATCTTCGAAGGTGAGATCCGTAAACAGGTGGAGATCGCCGTCCAGGAGGCAACTGTGATCATTTTCATGGTGGACGTTATGGCTGGGATCCTCGACCTTGATGAAACTGTTGCTGCTCTGCTCAGAAAAAGCAAGAAGCCCGTACTTATCGTGGCCAATAAGGTCGATAACACGGAAAGAGTTGGATTGTCCAGTGAGTTTTACGCACTGGGCTTAGGTGATGTCTTCGATGTTTCTGCTACAAACGGTAGCGGAACAGGTGAACTTCTGGATGAAGTGGTTAAATACTTCAGTAAGGAGGATGATGCAGTTCGTGAAGAAGACAGTCTTCCTCGTATTGCAGTTGTGGGGAAACCGAATGTGGGGAAATCATCACTTGTCAATGCGCTGACAGGTGAAGAGCGCAATATCGTTACAGATATTTCAGGTACCACACGTGATGCGATCCACACACGCTACAAAGCCTTCGGATTCGACTTCCTTCTGATCGATACGGCAGGGATCCGAAAAAAGGCGAAGGTCACCGAGGACATTGAATACTACTCTGTGCTGCGTTCAGTACGTGCTATTGAGAATGCCGATGTCTGTATCTTCATGATCGATGCCAAGGATGGTCTTCAAAAACAAGACCTTCACATCTACTATATCATTGAAAAGAACTCGAAAGGCGTTGTGGTCCTCGTCAACAAGTGGGACCTCATCGAGAAGGATCAGAATACCATGGTGAAGATGGAAGAGAATATCCGAAAGCAGCTTGCACCGTTCAACGACGTCCCGATCATCTTTACTTCTACTATCAACAAACAGCGCATCCACAAAGCACTGGAGGCGACCATGATGGTGTATGAGAACCGTACAAAGAAGATCCCTACATCGAAGCTGAACGAAGTCATGCTGGAGGTGATCGCTCAAACCCCTCCACCGGCTGTGAAAGGAAAATACGTGCGCATCAAGTTTGTTCAGCAACTCCCTACACACGCACCGTCGTTCGCCTTCTTCTGCAACCTGCCGCAGTACATTCCGGATTCCTACAAGCGCTTCCTCGAAAACAGGTTAAGGGAGAACTTCGACTTCTGTGGAGTTCCTATCAAGATCTTCTTCCGAAAGAAATAGAACCTTGAAGGCCTTGGTTACCGTATTGAAATTCTCACTGAAAGAATAGTGCACGTTTGTTTTTGGCTAATTTTACCTCGATGAAATTCGGCGCCATTGATATCGGAACGAACGCTGCACGACTACTGGTCGGAGAGGTAACTAAAGAGGGTGGTCATTCCTTCGTAAAAAAAATATCTTATACGCGGGTGCCGCTTAGACTTGGTGAGGAGGTCTTCGACAATGGTAAGCTTTCAAAAAAGAAGATCGATCAGTTCGTTAAGACGATCAAGGCCTTCAAGCTGATCTCTGAGATCTTCGAAGTGAAAAAACTGAGAGCCGTTGCTACTTCTGCCATGCGGGAGGCAATCAATTCCAAAAAGGTTATTGAACGAATTCAAACTGAAACAGGTGTACTGGTTGAAGTGATCAGCGGCGACGAAGAGGCCGAACTGATCTTCGGCACCTTCTTCCTGCTCGACTTTGACAAGAACGAGCCTTTCATTGTGATAGACGTGGGAGGTGGAAGCACTGAAGTAAGTGTTTTTGATAGCGGCGAACGTATTGCTTCGAAATCATTTCAGATAGGGACACTTCGTCTGTTAAAGGAGAAAGTACGCGGCGATATCTGGGGCGATATACATGATTGGATCGCAGGACACGTCGACCTACGGTCACCTCACAAGATCTTTGGTACTGGTGGTAATATCAACAATGCGCACAAGATCCTTGGAGCCGGACATCTGGAAGCACTCCCCTTTTCGAAGCTCGAGGAATTGAGAGACGATCTTAATGCACTTTCAATAGAACAGCGCATTGACCAGTATCAGTTGAAAGAAGACCGGGCTGATGTGATAGTTCCGGCGCTGAACATCTATCTGTTCATCATGAAGGAACTGAATTGTAAGAAGATCTTCGTGCCAAAGATCGGCCTTTCAGATGGAATGATCTATCAGATGTATAAACAGCACAAAAAGAAGTAGGTCACTCAACCGGGTTGAATACCATTTGCTTTTCATATCCCTTGGAGGAAGTGCAATTAAGCACTATTGAACGTTTGTTCTCGTCTGTTACGTTCCATGTTTCACTCAAATTCTGCAAGGGATAGTTCATATTGAGCGCCAGAACAACCTCCTTATCATCAGATTTCTTTACCTCCCAGGTTCCATTTACTGCTACTCCCAGTGTCTGTATGCGGGCAACAACCTTACCTTCCTTATCGAAGCGGAACACATATTCTGAATACCCTGAATCCGTCTGGTCTTTCCCATTCTCAATGAAGCTGTAGATAAACCACTCGCCTTCCGAAAGATTCCTTTCGATACGGTTGATCTCCATCTTTTTGCACGATGAGAGCACCGTACTCAGTGCTACCATCAAAATCATGAACCTTCTCATGACGACGTTTTTACGTAAGTTACTTCATCCCTTTACGCTAGAAGACCAAAAAATGTTAAGGTTACAGATAAAATAAAAATAAAAGGAGAGCCTAAACCTTTGCAGCAACGTTAAAAACCGAACCAAAGATCAGCAAAACCGAATGTTGGCCCTTACTCCTTTCGCTGCCTCTTGGTCTTTGAACACAGTACTTTCTCTTCTTAAGCGGAAAAAGAAAAGTAGGTGCTCAAGAGGATAAAAAATCACCTCAACACATTCACATGTCCGGTCATCATCTGCCAGGCGTCCGGGAATTCACATGAGACATACCGAAGTACATAAGTGTAGGTGCCGGAAGGGACTAACCCGAATTCATTCATATACACTCCATCCCAGGCTATCCGAGGATCCGTTGTTTCAAACACCTTTTCTCCCCAGCGATCGTAGATCTTGAACTCCCATTCCAGTACTTCTAGCGCATACGATGCATTGAAATCATTGTTGAACTCGTTTCCGTCAGGCGTGAACGTATTGGGAATAAAGATCAGGAAAGGCTCAATGTACACCTCCTGATGACTGGTATCCCGACAACCGAACTCGTTCGTCGCCACCTGATAGGGATAGTGATATCCGCTGTTCTGGAAAGGATAAATGATCATCGGTTCTGCGTCGTCCATGAATGTTCCTCCATCATTGAACCAGTAGAAGATCTCCTCAGCGCCTTCAGAAAGATCGGTAAAGACCACTTCCGGATGACAGATATCCGTTACCTCCGGACTGACCGAAAAATTCGAAACCGGCGACGGGTGGATCGTGACGGCATCCTGCTGCATCATGTATAAGGTATCAATACAACCCTCCGTAGCGATCACACCTAACGACACGCTGTAACTGCCCGGCTGTGTATATACATGAGAAGGGTTTTGCAGAGTTGAGCTACCACCATCCCCAAAATTCCAGGAATAAAGGAGAGGCGAATCAGCCTGACTTTCATCTGTAAACTGAACAAGTGCAGGAGCACAGCGTGGTCCGGGCTCAACCCTGAAATCGATCGTAGGTTCACGGAAAATGAACACACTCGAAGAGGCCGATTCGAAGCAATTGTCAAATGATACTGTTAACGTTACAGGATAAGATCCAAAGGTGCTGTATTCCACTCCGTTCACATCGACCGTATTTGCTGTCGAAGGAGTGGCATTCGGCCCGAAATTCCACGCATAGGAAATATCAGGCGGCCCGGTCACCGTAGCGTCGAAATTGAAGCTGTTATCTGTCACACAAAGCGAATCATTGTGCGTGAACGATACCGTTAGTAACTCATTGACTTCGATCTCCACATTTGTCGTATCGAAACAGGAACTGGTTGAACCAGCGATCAGTGTTACCGTATACACTCCTCCTGCAGGGAACGTGAATTCCGGCTCGAAGTCACTGCTCACGTCTGTCGAAGTACCGGCTACTCCAAAATCCCATTGATAGTTCGAAGTGTTCTGGGAGTTGTTCCCAAAGGGGATGGTAAGACCTTCACACTCGAACCCAACCGGAAGTTCGATCACTGCGATAGGTTCAGGGAAGATGTAAACCGAATCGGTAAATGAAGCCTCGCAACTCCCATTATCGGCCGAAAGGGTAACAGGAATGAATCCGGTGGTAGTGAAGGATACGTCATTCACGTTCTGAGAAGTAGAGGTCTGGATACTCGCATTCGGTCCAAAATCCCACTCGTAGGTAGTGGAAGCTGGTCCATCAGTTATCCCCACAAAGTTGAAACTGTTGTTCAGGATACAGATCGAATCATTAGAAGTAAACGAGACATTGAACTCGTTGTTCACATTTACCGTCATATAAGCCGTATCTGTGCAAGGCCATCCCGGATTTACGACAAGCATCGCCTCATAGATCCCGGGAGCCGGATAAGTATAGGATGGAGCAAATACCGTTGACACATCGGTCGTAATACCATTCACACCAAAATCCCACTGATAATTCGTTCCGCCGTAGGAATCATTCTCGAACTGCACCGTCAGCCCCTGACAATAAGATTCGAAGCTGGCCAGTTCTTCCTGCGTCGGAAGGATCGCCTGCATGGTGATAGTACAGTTGAACACTTTGAAAAGGAAGTCACGGACAGTCTGCCCGATCAACACCCCGTTTCGGTATTCCTGCACACGCACTCCAACAACGAAAAGTCCCAGCATATTGGGAGAAGCGGTCAGCAAACCGGTGTTCGGATCTATGCTGATGGTAGCTCCCGGTCCAAGAGGATTAGCGGCTCCAAAACCTCCTGCCCAGGTAACCGGAAAATAAGGCGGGGGCGGTGGTGGCACTGGAGCAGGATTGATATCATTGGCACCGGCATTCGGTGTAACGAGTGAGTAGACCAACTGGTCACCATCCGGATCAGTAGCAGCGTGGTTAAAAACTAAATCGTCGTTATTACATAACAGCAATGGAGGATAATTCACGAATCTTGGACTGCTGTTTTGCCAGTTATTCGTCTCATTGCCCGGAATGGTCGCCACAAGGGTCAGACCGGTATTATCCGGGTTAACAAGGTTGGTGATATTGGGCCCACGGCAGCAACGCTGGTATACGATCGTATATCCTCCGGGTGTGGGAGGAAGTGTAAGTACAACAATATAAATGGCACGCTCCACACAAATATCGGATGGAGGGATCACGCATGGATTATTGAAGTTCACCGGAAGGATCTGACTTCCCGGAAAAGGGACCTGAGGCTGCTGAACCAGTTGCAAACCTTGGGTGGTATAGACTCCTAATGGAAGCGGGTTGTCGTACTGTGCACCCGTTGAATTACAATCGCGGTAGAGCGTTATATAAAAACGGTACTGATTGTTGCCCAGATAATCATAGTAGATATCTCCTCCGACGATATGCGAAGCCTTGGTGAACTGAGCGCTCACCAACAAGATCATAAGGAGGATTAATTTTCTCATTTTCAGTTCAGACGTAAATTTAGTTCAAATGTTGTCCGCTGATCAATAATTCTATTCATAGTTCATATAAAGAAAAGCAGTAGATAAAGCCTGTTTCCCGAGTGATCTTCTCTCCGGATACCGTTTTCCCATAACTTTGATCCTGAGTGAACTCGGGCATCGGAAGCTGCAATTTTCCTGCCATTTCAGCATAATAGGCTTCCCTTCCCGGATGTTCCGGATGAACAACATTATAAGTCGCTCCCCTGAGATGTTGTGATAAGACGGTCAGAATGGCATTGATCACATCCTGAAGGTGCACCAGATTAACCGGTGCTCCACCATTAGCAAGTCCCGATCTTCCCGCCATGAACTTCACAGGGTGGCGCTGATCTCCAAACAATCCGCCAAGTCGAAGAATGCAATGACGATCAGCACACATGTTCCGGATCTGCTCTTCGGCCAAGTAAACCGGATGATCCGAAATAACGGCACTTTTTTCGTCGGTCATTCCGTCATTTTCCTTGTACACACCAGTACTCGAGGTGAAAATAACCGTAGCTGTCGGGGAAGTATTTGCGATCAGTTCCGCGATCTGCCCCGGGTAATCAGCACTACCGGAAGGCGGAAAGCAAATGATCAGCACTTCTGTGTGAGCAAGTTGCTGCTGAAGGTCAGCGCCTATTTCACCTGAATAGATCAGGGGTACAATACCATTCTCCTCAAGGAGCTCCAACTTATTCACGTGACGAACTGTTCCGCATACCGAATGACCTTCCTTTACCAGGCGCTTTGCCAATGGCAGTCCCAACCAACCACAACCGATCACTGTACTATTCATAGCTTCAAATCTACGAACAAAGAAAGGAAACCGCTTGTTCAGCAGTAGTGCACAATTCACGAAAGATTAACTTTACAGCATGTACTCAACTCGATTTGTCCGTTTCAACTGGATCACGCTGGTGCTGATCTATCTGGTAGTGGTAGCAGGAAGTTTTGTTCGCATCACCGGTTCAGGTATGGGCTGTCCGGATTGGCCGAAGTGTTTTGGCCAGTGGATCCCACCGACAGAGCTTTCACAATTACCTGAGAATTACAAGGAGATATATTCTGAAAAACGCTCGAAGAAGATCACCAAATTCTGCCGCCTTCTTCGAAGTATGGGTATGGAAGAAACCGCTTTACGCATCGAGACCGATCCTATGCTTTTAGTGGAAGAAGATTTCAATGGCCGAAAGACCTGGACGGAATACATCAACCGCCTCCTTGGATTCCTCGCCGGAAACGCGATGCTGCTCGGTTTTATCTGGATCCTGTGGAAATACCGCAAACGAAAACTGGTGATCCTCGCCGCTGTGAATTTGGTACTCATGGGAATTGAGGCATGGTTCGGTTCTATTGTGGTGGCAACCAATCTGGTTCCATGGACGATCACCGTGCACATGCTGTTGGCGCTGGTCATTATTGCTATCCAGATCTACATCCTGCACCTCATCAGTAACGTACAGCAAAAACGAGTGAACCTGAGCAGAACCATGAAGATCCTTGTCCTTGTGGTATTCGCGATCACATTTTATCAGATGTTCCTCGGAACACAGGTAAGAGAATATGTGGACGAACTCACAAAAATGGGCTTTGGCCGCGATCACTGGACAGACAAAATGGGGATGCCTTTCTTCATTCACCGCAGTTTTTCCTGGCTGGTATTGATCCTGATGAGTTATATGGTTTGGAAAAACGAAAAAGAGAACAAGATCCGGATGATCCGTTCAGCCTATATCTTATTGGCACTGGAACTTGTTTCCGGTGTGTTGCTTGCCTATGCCGACATGCCGGGATTGGTACAGACTTCACACCTTATATTTGCCGCGATCCTCTTTGGTGTGCTGATGATGCTTGTTTTCCGCATGCGGCCCCTTTTTAGGGTATAAATTCAAGGAATTCTTGAATTTTCAGGATCGATCAGTATATTTGCACTCCGCAACGCCTTTCAAAGGCTGCGAGGTCCTATAGCTTCCGCCTCCGTTTCACTTCTGCGGACAGGCTCCTTCGCTACAGGATGTAAAAAATTGAAATACTGTTACTTCATTGTAACACGGTCCTATAGCTCAGTCGGTTAGAGCAACAGACTCATAATCTGTGGGTCCCTGGTTCGAGCCCAGGTGGGACCACAAAACAGAGTGAGAGTGAAAAGCGAGAGCGATAAACTCCACTCTGTTTTTCTTCGCTCTCACACTCAATCTCGCTCTTAACTTAGAATTTCATAAGTAATCTTTAGACGCAATAATTGCATCCGCATCCTGTCTCAAAAAGTTCAATACTCTTGACCTGTCGCCCACAACACTCTAAAAGCCCCATTACTTGGGGCTTTTTTACTTCCTATAACAATTAGAATTCGAGAATTTATCCTACATAAATTTGCTTTAATCATTTCTCAATGCTTCATTTTAAGGTAATATCCTTAATTTAAATTTGTTTTATTAAGGTTATATCCTTATTTTTGAATATTATTTTCAGGCTTTTACCATATGAAAAATAGTAAACAACATTTACTTTTGCAGCAAGCAGATAAGAAATTAGACAATTTCAAGCAGTTGAAATCAACTGTTCTTCCTACTAAAGGATGGATAAACACCTTTCGAATAGCCCTAAAAATGTCATTACGACAATTGGGTAATCGCTTACGCATTTCGCCTCAAAGTGTAAAAGAAATTGAGGAGCGAGAGGCAAATGGAACAATTACGCTTAATTCTCTTCGTGATGCAGCCAATGCGATGGATTTGAAATTGGTCTATGGTTTCGTTTCTAAACACGAATCATTAGAGCAAATGATTGAAAAAAGGGCAAAAGAACTAGCTATAGAAATTGTTATGCGCACACACGCTACAATGACATTGGAAGATCAGCAAAATTCAAAGGAACGCATTGAACAGGCTATTGAACAAAAAACTGCAGAAATCAAATATGAAATGCCAAAATACTTATGGGATTAGAAATAAATTATCTTGACCATCAAACTCCGTTGTGTGAGGAAGAACTGCATGGGTTGAAGATTTTATCAATAACAACACGCGAAGAGCTAGATGAATTTGAGCAACTCAATATCGAAAAGGCAATACAATGGACCATTGGTAAAAAAATCAAACCCAACGAATTGCTCTCCGAAAAATTCATTAAAGATTTACATCAGCGAATGTACGGTGAGGTTTGGAAGTGGGCTGGTTCTTTCAGAAATTCAGAAAAAAATTTAGGGATAAAGAGTTTTTTAATTCCCATTCATCTCAGGCAACTGTTGGATGATGCAGCATTTTGGTATGAGAATAAAACGTATCCTCCAGACGAAATGGCAATTCGCTTCAAGCATGAATTGGTAAGTATTCATTGTTTTCCAAATGGAAATGGCAGACATTCCAGATTAATGGCAGATTTGATCATGGAAAAACTATATGGTGAACCCTTCCTCACTTGGGGCAGTTCTGATTTAGTTAAAGCAAGCGATAAAAGAAAAGCATACATAGAAGCCGTCAAAATGGCAGATAATCATGACCTTAACGCACTAATTTTGTTTGCAAAAACTTAGATTGCTTGAAACAATCACGACTTATTTCCTATTGATAAAATCGTGTCTATATCCTCCTTCAATCGGTTCGATACTTCTGACCTTTCGCCCACAAAACAGAGTGAGAGTGAAAAGCGAGAGCGATAAACTCCACTCTGTTTTTCTTCGCTCTCACACTCAATCTCGCTCTTAACTTAGAATTTCATAAGTAATCTTTAGACGCAATAATTGCATCCACATCCTCCTTCAAAAAGTTCGATACTTCTGACCTTTCACCCACATCTCGCTAAAAGCCCCTCAAAAAGGGGCTTTTTGGTTTAAAAACTATAATACATGTCAATGTTTTCTTAATTGTTCAAAAAGTGCAGTATTGATATACAATGTTTCCTTCCAAACCTTTTTTGACTGAAGAATTCCAATATTCTCAAGAGCTTTTAGGTATTTAGCTGCAGTAATACGTGAGATAGACAATCGATTCTCCAAATATTCGCTCTTACTGTACGGGTGCTCAAAAAGCAATTCGATCAATTCTTTACTGTATATTTTCGGAATCTCCTTCCTCGTCTTTTCCTTGGTCTGCTCGAAAAGCGTATTAATTTCTGTTACTTGGTTTATAGTCGCTTTAGCCGTAATTTCAACTCCTTTCAAGATATAAAGAATCCAGTCTTCCCAGTTGTTATTTGTTCGTACTTCTTGGAGTAATCGATAATATTCTGACTTATTTTCAATGATGTAACCGCTAAGAAACAACGTGGGTTTTTCAAGCAGATCAGTCATTATCAGATAGAGAATATTAAGGATCCGTCCAGTCCGTCCATTTCCATCATAAAATGGGTGTATGCTCTCAAATTGATAATGTTGGATAGCCATTTTTATCAAATGAGGAATTTCGTCTTCATCAAGATTGATGAACTTTTCCAGATTGCTCAATAGCGATTTGATAACATCTGTTTGATCGGGCGGGGTATAAATAACCTTTCCCGTTACTGAATTTCTCAATGCCGTTCCGGGTAGTTTTCTTATACCGGCATTATTCTCTTCAAGAATTTGCTGGATTTCAATAATCGTATTGACTGTGAGGATCTTTTTTTCCTGAATTGTTCTGTATCCAAATAACATCGCCTCCCTGTATCTCAAAACTTCTTTGGTGGAAGTATCGATTTGATCACCCTTTGCAGACAACGCTTGATACAATTTATCTTGAGTGGTTATTACATTTTCTATTTCTGAACTTGCTCTTGCTTCTTTTAGGATAACGGCATTGAGTAAAATTTCTGGATTAGGTAAAATATGTATTATTCCTTTTAATTCAGCAAGCGCAACTGAGGATTTTACCAATTGCTTTAAAATAAGTACGGATTCAATAAACTCATTTACAGGGGGCAAAATGGGCAGATCATTAAATGGAATCTCATAATTATCTTTTACGCTCCTTCCCTTTTTTGTCATGTATAGTATTTTAACTTCATCTTCTTATCATGTAAAGATATTAAATATATTTATACATGATGGCCCTCTCGTGTATAAATCATTTGTTTTTCTTCGCTCTCACACTCAAACTCACTCTTCTGATCTTTTCTAGGAATTTTACAATGAATCTTTCCATGATTGCATTACATCCGCGTACTCCCTCAAAAAGTTCGATACTTCAGACCTTTCGCCCACAAAACAGAGTGAGAGTGAAAAGCGAGAGCGATAAACTCCACTCTGTTTTTCTTCTATCTCGCTCTCACACTCAAACTCACTCTTCTGATCTTTTCTAGGAATTTTACAATGAATCTTTCCGTGCTTTCATTGCATCCACGTCCTCCCTCAAAAAGTTCAATACTTCTGACCTGTCGCCCACAAAACAGTGTGAGAGTGGTGAGCGAGAGCGATGATCTCCACGCTGTTTTTCTTCGCTCTCACACTCAATCTCGCTCTTCTGACCTTTAGCCCACCCTAAATTCTCTGCAAAGCCGGAAAATCAACCTCAACTTTGGCATTGAAAAGATCAATTTCGGCTGAAGACTCGTGGTAAAACCCCAATATTTGTAATTTTAGCAGAATGACAAGACTGTTCTGTATCGTTGTATTGATCCACGTGCTCCGTCCGGTTGAGGTGTATAGCCAATGTCCGGCGGGACAGTGGCCGGTTGAGATAAACATTATTCCTGACTCCTATCCGGACGAGACGACCTGGAATTTATTCAGCGATGGTATTGAGGTAGCCAACGGAAACTATTTAAGTGATATGGTTTGTGTGGACAGCACAACATGTCTTCGCTTCGACATTCACGACAGCTACGGAGACGGAATCTGTTGCGGATACGGAATCGGTTCCTATGTCGTCCTACTGGATGGGAATGAGGTTGCCAGTGGCGGGGAATTTACTTCCCTTGCATCCCATTCGTTTAACTGTGAACCCGGAACCATTTGTGAAGACCCACTCCCTGCGACACCAGGAGTAACTACCGCTCCACAGCCTGACATGTTCTATTCATTTACACCTGACCTAACCGGTAATTATTCGATCAGCACATGTGGTTTAGCCAATTGCGATACAAAACTGTGGGTCTATAACAATTGTGCAAATGTTGATTTCAACGGCTCACCAACTGGCGCACTCTATTACAACGATGACAATACGAACTGTGGCTATCAGGCGGATATCGATGCCTTGTTGACAGCCGGAACTACCTATGTGATCAAAGTGGGATTGCAAGTGAGCGCCACATGCACAGGAGGTATTCCGTTCAGCATTACGTATGATGGTGCCTTAAGCAGCGTGATCCCTATCGTGAAACTCAGCACCGTCAATGATCCTATCAATAATGATGTAAAAGTACCTGTACACATGGAAATTATTGATAATGGCCCCGGTCAGCTCAATTTTGCTGATCAGTCGAACTATGCCTACGAAGGCGACATCATGGTTGAATGGCAGGGATTTACCGGACCGTTCTATCCTAAAAAGAATTACGATTTCGATCTGATCGACAGTTTTGGAAATGAAATTGACACCTCCCTGCTTGGTATGCCTGCTGAGAATGACTGGATCTTCAAGGCCGAATACCTGGATAACAGTTTGCTGAACAATTCGATTGCCTATGAATTTGCACGTAGGATGGGCAGATATGCACCTAGAACAAGACACTGTGAAGTTTTTCTTGATGGAAATTACATCGGCGTGTATACCCTGACAGAAAAAGTAAAACGCGACAATAACCGCCTGGACATTGCCAAGCTAACCAGCGCTGATACTGTTGGAAGTGATCTCACCGGAGGATATATTATTGAAATGAACATTAACGGAGATCCCGGATCATGGAATTCAAACTATCAGCCGATCAATTTCGCCACCTGCGGTCTACCGGTTGAGTTCAAATATGTGTATCCAAAGGCAGATTCCATTCTTCCCGTGCAGAGTGATTATATAAGAACCTATGTCGACTCGTTCGAGAATGCACTCAATTCCTCCTCATTCATGGACACCGCAACCAGCTATCGAAAATGGATAGATGTCAGTACGTTTATTGATTTTCTGATCGTGAATGAATTCACCATGAACTACGACAGCTACGGTCGCAGCACCTACATGTACAAGGAAAAAGACACAGACGGAGGAAAGCTGTGTATCGGTCCGCCATGGGATTATGACCGGGCAATGGCGGATGCCCCAAATTCAGGATGGGTTTGGGAAAATACTCATCTTGGATGGCCGTTTCCTTTCTGGTGGTCTAAGATGTATACCGACAGCACCTATCGGCATGAACTGGCCTGTCGCTGGTTCAG
>Ga0315904_10004544_pt1 | contig 19723 bp, 32 predicted proteins | sample LakEriMetagenome_6_FD_203529 | JGI IMG/M metagenome (GOLD analysis project Ga0315904, IMG submission 203529) | Freshwater fungal communities from buoy surface, Lake Erie, Ohio, United States - Buoy 12 MA120 | ecosystem: Environmental > Aquatic > Freshwater > Lake | place: USA: Lake Erie, Ohio...
ATGATTTATCTCCGTCCCCGAAGCCAGGCCTTGGTTTAGGGGTCAAAAAAATGTCATTGGGATTGTCGAAAAACACGCGTAAATACGGCAAAACCTACAGAAAACTTAGGAAAAAGATATTATCTACAAACCCAACTTGCTACTGGTGCAAACTGGCAGTAGCGACCACGTTAGACCATGTGCCACCCCTAGCCGCCTTCCCAGTGCCCGAGCTGTGGCGCGGGACGTTGGTTCCAGCATGTGCAAAATGCAACTACTCAAGAGGAGCGCGTTATGGCAACGAAAGAAAACGTCGAGCAAGACACAGTCGCAAGTGGTAGGAAGCCGATTGGCAAACACTTAAAGATCGTCAAACGCGCAATCAAGAAACGCGATGTCGAACCAGTCAAGGCTGAGATGCTGCGTGGCCTTGCTAGAGCATGGGACGCCATCGAGGAATCAGGCAATCCGATTGCCAGCATTCCTGCAATCTGTCGAGAAATGCGTGAAGTCTGGGACTCCTTGGGCAATCCCCAAGATGACATTGCGGATTTATGGAAAGACTAGAAGTAGATAAACAACAACCTTGCGCTCCGAGATGGGCTACGCCGCGCGACGATCGATATGAAACAGATGGTGGTCGGCTGGCGAAGGTAGCCGATCTCATGGGCTTCAACCTGTATTCGTGGCAAAAACTCGTCGCTGACGTTGGGCTTGAACGCGATGGCGACGCTTACCGATATCGCACTGTTGGGTGCGCTGTAGGACGTCAATCTGGCAAGAGCAAACTCATCGAGGTTCGCATAGCGTATGAACTTCTGCAAGAACGACGTGCTGTCGCCTACACAGCACAAGACAGAAACATGGCGAAGCTGAAGTGGGACGAACATGTGCATGATCTTCAGTCATCTCCTTTAGGCAAATACATCCAGAAGGTACAACGCACCAATGGATCAGAACGCCTCTACATGAAGAATGGATCAACCTATTCCATTGTCACACCTAACGACAAAGGCGCGCGTGGAATGAGTCTTAATCTGATGGTCATCGATGAGGCATTAAGTCATCCGCTATCGCTGATCGCAGCATTACAGCCGACCCTTGCAACACGTCGCAATGGTCAACTCTGGCTTCTATCGAATGCTGGCATACCTGGTGAATCAGAACTCTTGCAGCATTACCGCAACATTGGACATTCCGGAATACAAGATCAGAACAATCCTCTTGCATGGTTTGAATGGGCTCCAGCCGAAGACAAGTTTGACTACATGGATGAACAGGTCTGGCGTCAAGCAATCCCAAGTCTCGGTGAATCTCATGGCGTATTGATTGAGGCGGTTCGAGAAGCAGCTCTAACCAACAGCCCAGATATCTTCATGAAGGAATGGCTCAATGTCTGGCCAGCCCAAGAAGCTGCTCAGGTCGTACCGACTGAACTCTGGGACTCATTGGCTGACACTGGCGTTGTCAATAATAATCGGATTGTGCTTGGCGTTGACATATCACGCGAACGCGACAAGGCCTCCATCGGTGCATCATCACTTGTCGCAGGCATGACTCCAGTGGAAGTCGTCGAAGCGCGCGATGGTGTTGGCTGGCTTGTTCCCAGACTGATCGAGATTGCTAAGCGATGGAAGGCTCCAGTCGTTATCGATGCTGGATCACCTGCTGGTTCCATCATTGGCGAAGTCGAAAATGCAGGCATAAAAGTAATCGCCATCGGCCTGCGTGATTACGCACGCGCCTGCGGCAGCTTCTTTGATGGCGTGCAGAATAGAACTATCTGCCATCTTGATGATCCAAACCTGCGTGACGCCATTATTGGCTCAACTAGGCGTAGGCTTGGCGATGCTTGGGCATGGAATCGTCAGAGCACGACAAACATCACGCCTCTAGTCGCAGTCACATTGGCGCGTTATGGCGTGGTCAATGAACCCGAAGAAAAGCCAGTGGCAAGGAGCAAAATCTACTGATGAAAAAATACATGGGATCAATCGTTCAGGTCATTGGTGCAGGCGTTCTGGTAATCGCAGCATCTCTTGTCTCGACTATCGCTGCGGTATCATTAGCAGGGATTCTTATTCTTCTCTTTGGGATTGCGCTTGAACGGAGACTATTCTGATGCTTGGCCGACTCTTGAAGCGACAAATCCAACCGAACACTGTTTATACATCAAGCGGTTACGTCGATTCGCTTGGTCGCGTTGGACGATTCTTTCAAGGATCATGGTCAGCCACTTACGTTGACGGAAAAACTGCTCTGGGTATTCCTGCAATTTGGCGCGGTGTCACCTTGATTGCAGATGCAATCGGTGCACTTCCGATTCATGCCTATCGTCAAGGCGAACTTGTTTATCGAACACCAAAGATTCTTGACCGACCAGTGCCAACCGAGACGCGCATGGAAACCTATGCAGCAATGGCAGCATCATTAATAGTGCATGGAAACTATGTCGCAGTACTTGGAGAACCTGGTGCCAATGGATTGCCAGAGTATTTCTACCCTGTAGAAGTCGATCGTGTGCAAGTATCACGCGAAAGCGATGGACGCATCGTGTATCGCATCGATGAGAAGGTCTATGACAAATCAGAGATTTTGCATATCAAGTATTTCACCATGCCAGGATCGCTTGTTGGTGAAGGAATCTTGGCTGCACAAAAGCAAGCAATCGGCAAAGGCATCGCCATCAATGAATATGCTTCACGCTACTTTGACGGCGGTGTTCTTCCATCTGCAGTGATTAAGTCAAGCAATCCAGATCTGAGTCAAGAAGAAGCAGATGCACTGAAGACTGCATGGATGTCGATGTATAGCGCACGCAATCGAGCACCGGCAGTTCTCAACGCATCAACCTCATTTGAGGTGCTTTCAAGCAACGCGCAAGAATCGCAACTGATTGAAGCGCAACAACAATCACTCGTTGAGGCTGCAAACATTCTTGGACTTCCAGCATATTACTTAGGCGCACCTAACTCATCACGCACCTACACCAACGTAGAGCAGGAGAATCTGCAACTTGTCCGATGGTCGATTCAGCCGATTGCAGAGCGTATCGAACAAGCGATGAGTGATCTTCTTGTTCGTGGTCAGTATGCCAAATTCAACTATGATTCATTACTTCGCACCGACACATTAAGCCGCTATCAAGCGCACAAGATTGCTATTGAGGCAGGATTCTTGACGATTGATGAAGTTCGTGAATACGAAGATTTAGAATCTATGGATGAAGCGACCGAGGACTATATCGAGGACGCACCAGAAATGGACGAAGAAGAACAACAACCTGCTGAGATCGGAGACGAAGAAAATGCAGACCTTTGAGAAACGATTTCTGTCTGCTGACCTAGAACATCGAGCAGAAGGTGATGGTCGCACCATCTATGGCATCGCAGTCCCATACGACGTCGAGATGCGTGTCTCCAGCGATACAACCGAAGTCTTTCGTCAAGGTGCGTTCGCTGACGTTCTTCGAGCACCGCATCGAGTTAAGTTACTTCGTGGCCATGATGCAAAGGCTTATCCGCTAGGCCGAGCAACATTACTGCGTGAAACCGACAAAGGCCTTTATGCTGAATTCAAGATTAGCAAGACACGTGAAGGCGATGAAGCTCTTGAACTCATCAAGGATGGCGCACTCGATCAACTATCAATCGGCTTCATGCCATTGAAGAATCGCAAGCGCGCTGATGGTGTTATCGAGCGCATCAAGGCACATCTGGCTGAAGTCTCATTGGTAACTTTTGGCGCGTATGGCGATTATGCAATGGTGTCAGGCACACGCGCAGAAGATCGTCAAACTACACCGCGCCTCGATGCCGCATCGGAGATTCTGAAGAAACTGCGTGGCTGATGCCATACTCGATTGTCAAAGATCATCCAGATTGTGAAGGCTTCGCAGTCATCAAAGATTCATCACGCGAAGTCATGGGTTGCCATAGAACCGAGGCACAGGCACAAGATCAACTGACTGCACTTAACATTGCAGAATACGGCAACCGAGAACTGCCAGAAAACTACAGGCCAGCATCAAGCGATGATGTGCCAGAAGGTCGCAACTGCGGAAACTGCTACTTCTACGAAGCAGGATATTGCGAACTGTGGGATGAGAACGTTCAAGCCGACTATTACTGCAATCGATGGGCGCAACTCATTGAGCGTCAGGAAAGTTATGCGCCAACTGCATCAATGCAGGCAGAAGCGCGTCGTGGCCTTGCTTGGCGTCGAGAACTTGGTCGCGGTGGAACTGCTGTAGGACTGGCACGTGCACGCGATATCGCAGGTGGCAAGAACTTGCCCTTAGAGACAATCCGCAGAATGGTCAGCTTCTTTGCACGTCATGAAGTCGATAAAGAAGCGCAAGGATTTAGACCTGGAGAAGATGGTTATCCATCGAACGGCCGAATCGCCTGGGCATTATGGGGCGGCGATGCTGGCAAGTCATGGGCAAATCGCATCTCCAAAGCGAATGAGACGCGACTAGATCATGCGCGTAACATCCTCGATATCTTGCGAAAATCTGATATAGAATAGGCACGTCGTAGATCACCATCGACCGACGGATGCAACACCTCATCGTCTGATGACACCTTGCGCCGAGCAGATCGATCACCATCTCGGTTAATCCATCCATCATTAGACTAGGAGAAAATCATGGCTAACGCCTTCCTTGAGTCTCTACGCGAAAAGCGCGAGAACAAGACCTCCACTGTCGAGTCGATCATCAACCGCGCTGCTGAAGAAACACGCGATTTGACTGAGATTGAACTTGCCAACGTGGAAGCATTAAACCTTGAAGTCAAGAAGCTCGATGAGCGAATCGAGCAGATGTCAGACATCGAACTTCGCAACGCAAAGGCAGCAGAACTTGCAGCTAAGGTTGACGGAGCAGCAGCACCAGAGAAGCGTCAGAGCGCATCAGTCAAGATCGTCTCTGAGGAGCTTACCTACTCAGAGCGCACTGCAAAGAACTTCTTACAAGATGCAGTCAACGCACACTTCCGTCGTGATCCAGGTGCAGAAGATCGCATCGCACGTCACCAACGCGAAATGGCAACTGAGTATCGTGCATCGTCCACTAGCTCATTCGCTGGCTTGGTCGTTCCACAGTACCTTGTCGACCTTTACGCACCATTGGCACGAGCAGGTCGTCCATTCGCAGATGCAGTTCGCAAGCACGAACTTCCAGCACAGGGCATGTCGGTAGTTATCAGCCGCATCACCACTGGCACAGGCGTTGCTTTCCAGACTTCACAGAATGACACCGCATTTAGCCAAGATCCAGATGACACCACACTGACTGTCGATGTCAACACCATCGCAGGCCAGAACTCAGTCTCGAAGCAAGCACTGCTTCGTGGATACAACATCGAGAACATTGTGCTCAGCGATCTCATCCGCGCTTATCACACCAAACTCGATGACGCTATCCTCAACGGATCAGGCACAAACGGACAACCTTTGGGTATCAATGGCATGACAACTGGAATCGTGGTCACTTATACCGCGACCACTGGAACTGTCGCTGGCATCTATCCAAAGATTGCCGATGCATTGCAGCAGATTCAATCAACTGTCTATGCAAATCCAAACGCAATCGTCATGCATCCTCGACGACTTGCATTCTTCTTGTCAGGCCTTGATTCACAGAATCGTCCACTGGTCGTTCCAAACACCTACAACCCAACAAATGCAATGGGTTCAGGACTTGGCACACCGCCTTACGGCAACAGTGGCTATTCGTTGCTTGGCCTTCCAATCATCACTGATGCAAACGTGACAACTACTGCATCAACTGACCAAGATCGCATTTACATCGTTGATCTCAACGAATGCCATCTCTGGGAAGAAGCAGGATCGCCAACCTACGTCCGATTTGAAGAGCCAAACGGCAAAGTCGCACTTAACTTCGTGCTCTTTGGCATGTCAGCCTTCACATCACTTCGTTATCCTGGAGCAATCGCACGAATCCAGGGCACTGGTCTAGCAGCTCCGAGCTTCTAGCGAAAACGACTGTCAGTGGCGTGTCACCTTTCCCACGCCACTGATGGTTATAACCATGATCGGTTTCACTAGAATGAGAAGGTCATGTCCCGTCCCTGATATGACGCGCTCGAAGGAGACCGATCATGGCTATAACTAACGGCTACGCAACACTGACTGAGATCAAGAACTTCTTATCGATTCCAATCAGTGACACAGCAGATGACAGCCTGCTCGAAGGCCTTGTTGAATCTGCATCACGATCTATTGATCGCATTGCCAATCGCCGCTTCTATCTTGACAGCTCTGCATCGGCGCGACTGTATCGCGCCTATTCCAACGTCTTCGTCTTCACTGATGACATTGGCACAACCAATAGTCTTGTGGTTGCTATTGATGAAGATGGCGATGGCACATTTGAGACGACTTTGACGCTTAACACCGATTACATTCTTGATCCTTTAACTGCCGCATCATTAGGACGACCATTCACACAACTAACGATGGTCAATAACACGACATCATTCCCCATCTTCCCCGGACTATTCAGCAATGGCCTTCGTCCAGGCGTTCAAGTCACGGCACGCTTTGGTTGGCCTTCAGTGCCAGATGACATCAACACAGCCTGTCTGATTCTGACTGCCGATCTTTACAAGCGCAAAGATGCGCCAGGTGGCATCCTCGGACTTGGTGATCTAGGAGCTGTACGGATGAGCGCACTCGGTCGAGATGTCTCCAGCATTGTTCGCGCTTATCGCAAAGAGACACTGGCATGAAACCATCCGATGTGCGAAATGGCCTGCAAACCAGGCTTCAGACAATCTCAGGCCTTCGCGTCCTAGACACTGTGCCAGATAGCGTCAACATCCCGACACAGGGCGCAGTCGCAGTCGTCGGAATGCTCGATCTCAACTTTGACTTCGCTATGAATCGTGGCGCAGACCAGGCTACCTGCAGCATTCTTGTGATCGTCGGTCGTATGAACGAATCAACGGCACAAGATCGGCTTGATGGTTACCTATCATCAAGCGGAGCAACATCAATCAAGACCGCCATAGAAGCTGACAAGACTTTAGGTGGAGCAGTAGCGACACTTCGAGTCACACAGGCGACTAGCGGTATGATTACCATTGCAAATATCGACTACATCTCGTATCGATATGAAGTAACACTCATCGGCTGACCAAAAGGAGAAAACAACTCATGGCAATCTTCATGGGAAATCAGGTCGCGGTCGTGGTCGGCACGACGAACACGATCTCGACATTCGTTCAAAGCGTAAGTCTCAACAGAGAACTCGACGTCGTTGATATCACAGCGATGACCGATTCCGTCGCTAACGCCATCACTGGGGTCGAGCGTTCAAATGTGACAATGGAACTTTTCAATGACTTCGCAGCGTCCAGCGTCAACTCATTGTTTGAGAACGCGCTTGGCACAAAACTTAATATCAGGCTCATTCCAGTATCAGGAACAGTCTCAGCGACAAATCCTTCGTACAGTATGTCCTGTTTGATCTCAAATTGGACACCGATTAACGGAACTATCGATGGCGTAGCGACTGCCAGTGTGACGTTCCCAGTAACCGCGATCACCAAGTCAAACTCTTAACAACTGAATAGGGGACACAATGCACCAAATCAAGGTAGTAAAGAAAGACGGCAGTGAAGTCTTGTATGACTTGACAGCCAGCGCGCGTGTGGCCTTTGAAAGCCATTACCAACAGGGATGGCGCAAACGCCTTGTGGAACAACAGATGGAGCGTGACCTTTGGCACTTGGCGTGGTTTCTCGTCAAGGCCAAGGGTCAAACGACACTGGAGTTCGGTGACGAATTCATCGATCAATACGATGACATCGACATCATCCTTGACGCAAAAAATGGATAGACCGCAACGGAGACATCTATGAGGTCGCTTCCGTTGCGGTGCTAACTGGCATCGCACCAAATGCGTTGCTGGAATGCGATCCAGCGATTTACACCGCTATCAAGGCCATCTTGCAACGACGCAGCATGACAAGACAACAGGCTCCAAGGAGGCGGTAATGGCACAGCCAATCGACCTTCACAACTTTGACAGATTGCTCAAAGATCTGAAGAAGTTCAGTCCAGACACCGCTAAACAGTTTCAACGCAATCTGAGCAAGGCTGTGACACCAGTTCGAGATCAGGCACGCAATCTTGTCCCAGCACAAAGTCCTATCACCAACTGGCGATCTGTAGATCCGACTTATACATCACGCGCATGGCAGAGCGATGATTATCATCGAGGCCGAGATGCTGCAATGCGCTGGAACTGGCGACCAACTGATGTCAAGCGTGGCATCAAGATAAGTCGCACCAAGACAAAGACTGGGCGTGGCAACACACTCTTTGCAGAGCAAGTAACAGCTCTAGCAGTCATCAACAGTTCTGTCGGTGGCATCATTTACGAACTTGCAGGCACAGCCAAGGCTAAGTCAGTCAATCGCTCTAAAAGCGTCAGCCGCAATCCGCGTGCTCGGGATTCATTCATCAATGCCATTGATCGCAAAGACACTGGGCGTGGCAATATGCAGAAAAAGGGTTATCGCTTGCTGTATCGCGCTAATGCGCTACGAGGCAAGCGTGCCCTGGATGAGATTCAGAATATACTTGACACTCAGTTAATGAGATTTGCAAGGAGTAGGTGATCATGGCTCAGACACGCAATGTGATCATTAACTTCATCACTAAACTGCAGGAGCGTGGCCTCCAGCGTATGTCGAGGCAGACTTACGGCCTCAACAATAACTTCAATCGCCTTCGCAAGTCGATGCTCAGATTCGTTGGCTTAACGGCAATCTTCACTGTTCTTGCCAAATCAGTTCGAGGCTTCATCGATGAAGGAAAGGAAATGAAGCGGCTTGAGATTCTTCTCAACAATCTCAACAAAGGCTTCCAGAGCGTTGCGGTAGAAGAATTCCTAGGCAGAGTTCAAACACTTACTGGCGTCCTTGATGATCAACTTCGTCCAGCATTCGGGCGCATACTTCGAGAACTCAAAAACATCGAAGCAAGTCAGTCGCTCCTCAACATTGCGATCGATATTAGTAGGGGTACTGGTCAAGATCTTGAAACCATCATCAGTGCTCTAACTCGAGCATTTAACGGAAACAACACGCAACTCAAGCGACTTCAAATCGGTTTGAGCAAGGCAGCACTGGAAGGTAAAGATTTCAGCGTTGTTCTTGGCGAACTTGAGAAACTTTATGGCGGTGCTGGCGAACAATATCTCAACACCTATGCAGGGAAGATGGATCTGCTCAAGACTCGACTTGATGAAGCAGGTGAAGCCCTTGGCAGAGGAATCCTTGAAGGATTGACAAAACTTGGAGATGGCGATCTTGATCGAGGCCTACAGAAGGTTGTTGATTTTGCAGAAATGATTGCAGATGGCTTTGTCTGGGCTGGCGAAAAGATACGAATGGTCTATGACTGGTTGGTCAAGTTAGGCCTTATCGATACGAATGAGGATGAAGCCCTACGAAAAAGATCATTAGAACGATACCAAGCATTTGTCGAAGAACAAAAAAACCGCAAGGAACTTGAACGATTAGCCAAGTTATCGGCCGCACGTGCTGCTGCGTTGGAGCGTAAAGCACGAGCAAAGAAGGCTGCTGAAGAAGCTGCAGATCTTCTTAAGAAGCGACTTGAGGCAAAGTTTGATATTGACAACATCAATCTTGCTGCTGCTGCACAGCGCAACTTGAATGAAACCGATCGAGCCAGAGTCGAAGCGTTGCAGGCACTCAAGACCGAGGCTGTTGACGATGATTTGGCTGCGCTCAACAAACTCATCGAACTTGAGAAGAAGCGCGAAGAAGAAATCCAGCGTCAGGCTAGGGAATCCATTGTCGCCAGCGTTGCAGTCAAGAATCAACGCCTTGCGGATCTACAGGCTGAACTTGATGCCTTGATTGCGATTTCATCAGCACGAGCTGCCTCTATCATGGGCGGTGCAGCACCAACTTCAGTCAAAACCCCATCACTGGAGATTGAACCGACTGTGCCAACTAATATCGCAGAAGCGTTCATTGCTTTGTCTCTAGCAGGTCAGGCAGAGCAACAAGGCGCAGCGTCATTGGCTGCTGCTCAGGCTGTGTCTCAACAGATTACAGTTATTCAAAACATTGCAGGCAATGTCACGACCGAGCGCGAACTGTTTGACAACTACGTTGATGCCATCTTCCAGATCAACAGACAGGGCACGAATTCTCAGCTCGTCAATCTGGGGCGATAATGGCAGGCGCAGTCTTCAAATGCATCATCGACTTTAGCAATGGAGCCACATTCGATCCAGCCCTTGTTCTTGATGATCCTACGACTCCACTGGATACAGCAGTTCTAGGCACTGCAGCAGCCGATACCCTAGACGTTACTCAATACGTCATTTCAGCGCGTATTCGTCGCTCATACAACCGCACAAGCGATTCATTTCTTGGTGGATCGGCTCAGATACGGCTCATCGATCAGACAGGCCTGTTCAACCCTGCCAACACGTCAGGTGCAAACTACGGCAAGATTTTACCGATGCGAAAGATTCGCTTTACTGGCACATATCTGGGAACTGAATACGCATTGGGGTCGATGTATATCCAGGAATGGAAATACACCAGCCCTGTCGGTGTGACACCAGCCTTCGTTGATCTCAACTGCGTGGATGGATTTCAACTTCTAAATCTGACCACCATCAGCACTGTCTCGGGTGGCACTGCTGGTCAAACTACAGCGCAACGCATTACCAGTCTGCTCGATGCAGGTGATTGGCCTGCCATGCGATCGATTAGCACGACGGCAACGACCACTGTGCAAGCCGATGATGGATCATCGAGGTCGCTTCTAGGCGCATGTCAGACAGTCGAGCAGACAGAACTTGGTGCATTCTTTATGGACGAACGCGGCTTTGCCAACTTCAAAAGCCGCAATGACATCATTACAGCGTCAGGCGGCACGCCTTACATCTTCAGCGACGTTGTCTCAACCAGTGCCATCACCTATCAAGCCATTAACTTCGATTTGTCGGATTCAGGCCTTATCAATCGTGCAACAGTCACGCGCACAGGTGGCACTGCTCAGACCGCTTCAGATTCGGCCTCCATCCTGGCCTATTTTGAACATTCAAGAATCAGAAGTGGAATCATGCAAACTGATGCCGATGCCCTATCTCAGGCTCAACTGATTATTGCCAGTCGCAAAGAGGTCGGCACAGATATCAATCTGCAATCCATTACAGTCAACCTTGCCAGTGATGATCAGCCAAGTCGGGTCGTAGCAGGCCTAGACATGGACATCTTCACACCGATTCAGGCGACTCAAACCTTACCTTCGGGGGCAGTCACAGTGAACAGCGTTGTGACGGGGGTGGGATACGATGTATCGCCCAATAACTTCACCGCAACCTTCACGACAGCCCAGCCCTTCGCGGTAGGATTCGTCCTTGACAGTAGCGTCGATGGCGTTCTTGATCAAGACATCTTGAGTTATTAGGAGATCAGATGACCTTTCCAGCACAGGACTTCACGACTGGTCAAGTCCTTACAGCAGCACAAATGGATGAGATATCCACTGAAATCAATGATCTCTGGCGATTGACGTTTAGGGCTGTGACAGGAACATCTGACACGCTTGTTCTTGCCGATTCTTACAACAAACTGATCACTTACTCGAACACAGGCACGACGACGATCACTATTCCGAACTCATCAAGCGTTGCATTTACTACTGGCGCGATTATTAACATTCTGAAAACTGGAGCGACGGGTACTGTCTCGGTCATTCAGGGATCAGGCGTCACTATCTCCAGTGCTGGCGCAACTGCGACGAATCCAGTCATCACCGCAACCGCAGGAGCAGCGTCGATCATTAAGACAGGTGGAGATTCATTTACAGTCGTGGGGCGTATCGCTTAACATGAACATTCTGGGGATTGTTGCATCGCAATCATCACCTTCTGGTGGTTATCCATCAGGAAAAGCCCATATGTGGTACGACGCATCGGATACCAGCACCATTTCTGTTTCAGGAAGTGCGGTCACTCAATGGAATGATAAAGGATCTGCGGGTGTAAATCTGACTCAGGGAACGGCAGCCAACAGACCAGCCTCAGGCACGACCACGCTTAACGGCAAAAATGTTATCGCTTTCGATGGTGGAGATGTTCTATTGGGAACAACTGTGGCCGATTGGAAATACTTACACGATGGCACAAAATATGTTCTAGGAGTGGTTGTCAAAGTTGCTACTGTTGCCGATCCAGAGAATGACATCCATGTCTTTACCAACATAAGAAGAGCTGCTGCGGATGTCGCTGGTCGAAACTTACAAAGTGAAACTCGATCCACTACAGTTGATGGACTTCGCGTTTATGTCTCGAACGGTAGTGGTGCTAACTATTCGGTCATTCAATCATCCAACAATGTTTTTGATACGGATAACCCAGTCGTTTACACCGAGTTATGCGATCCAAACAATGGGACTGCTGCAAATAGAATCTATTCTTATTTTGGTACTGGTTCGGCCATTCAAACAAACACACAAACTGCCGCCGTCTCGACAGCTAATCCGACAAACTCGATGGGCATTGGCGCAACGGATCAAGCGACGCAGGGAATTACGGGGTATATCGCTGAGATTGTTATTATGAAGTCACCTTACAATACTGAGACTGATCGTGTTGCTTTACGAGATTACTTAAAAGACAAATGGGGATTATGATGATTGGCAAAGAGTGGTATGAATGGGATGACATACAACAGTTCGATACATGGCATCAAGCCAAGATAATCGAACTTAATCTGCCCAATCCTTCGGTAAATCAAGCCACAAACGAAGTGAATACAAAGGTTCAAAAAACTGAGGTTTATACAATCGCCCATGAAGTAGATGGCAAAGTCATTGCGATTGTTGAGGATGAACATTCTTATGGATTGAGAAAAACTACACTTAGAATAAAAGATGAGCCGCCACCTCTTTAGTCATAACGGCTGGCCAGCATCTAAAAAACGCTCTGAGATTGGCATCAAGTCATTCGTTGTCCCAGATGCCGAAATCAAACTAGCGTGTGCCGAGGCAGTCGCTCCATTACTCATCAACTTTGCGTATGAGTTTCATCATCGCATTGAAAAAATAGATAAGGGCACGCCGGATGACTGGGGTTATGCCTTCCGCACTATTCGCGGATCAGATGTTCATGTCTCTAATCATGCATCCGGCACGGCCATCGACATCAATGCGACTAAGCATCCTCTAGGCAAGCGTGGCACTTTTACGAAATCCCAAGAAAAGACCATCCGTGAACTTTGCAAAAAATATGGCCTTCGCTGGGGTGGCGATTACCAGGTGCGCGCAGATGAGATGCACTTTGAAGTAGTATTAAACCCTGAAAAAGCAGAGAATCTCATTGAATCATTACGAGATGGGCTAGAAATATGATTTCAAAGAAAGACATCAAGACCATCAAGGATCTCAGTGCATCCTGGGCGCGTGCTGGCATTGCTGCTGCAATGGCGTATTACCTTGCAACTGGTGATATGAGCCTCAAGGCATTGGCATCAGCCGCTCTGGCTGCAGTTATTCCGCCAATCATCCGCTTCGTGAATCCGAAAGATCCGCTTGGTCAATGAACACCGAACTTGTCGCAGCACTGGGCATCATTGCAGCCAGTGTCATCTCAGGTATGGCCGCAATCTTTGCCGCAAAAGCCGAGAAAAATTCAAGGCCAGTCAGTAATGGTTTCGTTCCAGAACTCCGTCATGACATCAAAGAACTCAGAGCATTGCTCCTCGATCATCTGAAGGAGCACAGTAAGGGATAAGTAATGGATAAGGGACACATCACAAATCTGGTCATGGTAGGAAGTCGCGGCAGACCGCACAATGTCGAGCGATGCTTCACACATCTTAAAGCCAACAGTCACATATCTGACTTCATCTTGGTCATCAACGAAGATCAACGTGATATTTATCCAAGCATCGAAGGCGTGCGAACTATCATTGTGCCTGCATCCTATGGCACGACATCATGCGCCAAAGGCAACTATGTCATCGATCAGAAAGTTCATCAGGGCTACTTCACATTGTCTTATATCGATGATGATTGCGTCGTTGAAACTGACGGATGGGATCTTCTTTTATCGTTACCTTTGAAGGCAAAAGGTTATGGCGTGTCATGGGGCAATGATGGAATCCAAAATGGTCGAGTTCCAACAAAAGGCACAGTCACGACCAATCTGCTTGATGTCTTTGGTTGGCTTTGCATTCCAGGACTCATTCACCTATTCATAGACGATTTCTGGGCGCGTGTAGGGCAAGAGTTACATTCGGCACACTATGCGCCACACGTACTTATGACGCATCATCATTGGCTTAACAAGAAGGCTGACATGGATGCCACCTACATGGAGAACTCGACTAGAGAAGTCTGGGTACATGATGAGAAAGTCTTTACTGACTATATGACAGGCCAGTTCCATGATGACATCGAGCGCGTAAAGCAGGCCTTGAAGATCGCATGAGGATCAAGGTAACGATACCTGGAGCTGGATCAAATGCTTCCTTGACCGAATGGACTGGCACACCTGATTCATCCGTTGATGGTGTGCAGTTCTTCGTCAACACACACGTTGATGCACCTGATGTCTGGATGGTCTTTGACGATGGTGTCGAAGGTGATTCGGCCTACATCGATCATCACAACATCTTCTACATGACGGCTGAGATCTGCTATCCCATTGGCAGGTTTGATGATGCACGAGGCAAGAAATATCTGAGCCAGTTCAATCGACTCTTTACCATGCACGACATCCTTGACGAGCGAAAGGTTCACGTCAGACCTTTTACTGGATGGATGGTCAATGCCAATCATGGCTATTCGTCCTATCCAGAGACAAAGCGTGGCAAAGATTTCTTCATGTCAATGCCTATGCCAGAAAAGACAGCAGATATCTCTGTAATCTGCTCGGATAAGTCATTCACACCAGAGCACTATCTGCGACTGAAGTTTGTGGCAAAACTTAAAGAAGATCTTGGCGATCGCCTGCATTGGTATGGCAACGGCATCTCGATGCTTCGTGATAAGTGGCCAGGCATCGCTCCTTACAGATATCACATCGCTATCGAGAATCGTTATGGGCACGATGTCATCTCCGAGAAGCTCTATGACTCATTTCTGGGGATGGCTCATCCCATCTACTTCGGTGCGCCAAATGTGCATGACTACTATCATGAATGGAGTGTCTCGACCATCAACATCTACGACTACAAGCAAGCCAAGGCCAAGATCCTGGACTTGATCGACTCAGACTGGGCTGAGCGCAATCTGAACTACCTTCGCCAAGCGAAGGATCGTGCGGTCAATCGGGACAACTGGACGACACGCATGGCTCAAATCGGTCGAAATTACAGCGTGCCCAACATTGTCCGAGAACAGGTGTATCTTTATGCCTATAAGTGATCCTGGGGCAGTCGGAGTCAACATGCCAAAGAAACCTACGAAGTCAGAGAAGGCGGCAAGGCGTCGTCGCAAAGAGGCTACAGCCAAGCGACTTGATACCAAGCCACTGACTAACTTGCATTTCTGGGCTGCGTGCGTCGATGAGACTGCCAGGGCAATGCGCGACATGGGCATCGCTGAGGATCTTGTGATTGGCTGGATCTATGAGCAGAAGCCACCAGTCTTCGATGATTTCTTTGAACGTCGTCAGGACTACCTCGACGAAGAATAGGCTCAAATAAGCCCTAGAAGGCCTCTAGGAGCCACGAACGACTGTAGGGACAAGTGAATATCTATAGGCCGATGGACAGGCGTTAAACAGCCAGGCGCACTCATCATGCGTCCTCCTCCGTTAGATGGAGACTTTAATCCTGCCGGGATAGTGGCAGGCGTAGCGGTGTGACGATAAGCCGCGAGGATGTCGGTTGGTTCTGATACGGGTTGCCCAGAATCCATTGTGAATCGATGTCCACATAGCGCAATCGCCTTGATGTGTAGTGCACAAGGCCTATCGATAGTCATGCAGTGACAGGGTGACGGAAAGAATCACAGAGATAGTTCTCATCACAGGGCTATCTCTGTCTTCAGCTCTTGAGTTCTGGAAAGGGTTGAATGATTTAATACTGGGCAGTAACTTATCCAATCTGGGTTGTTATCATAGAAAAAGACATCAAAACACGCCGAAATAACATCAAAACTGTCTGAAACTGCTACCTTATGTAAGTGAAGTGAACCCCAAACACACTTCACGAAAGGGACGCTCATGACTTTCTATGAAGTCAGAATCTTTGCGAACAATCAATGGAACACGATTAGAACATACGGCAACGAGTCCGAAGCCACTAACTTTGCACAATCGGCTTTGACAGATTCGACCTGGGATATCAAAGCAACTCCTTATGATCTTTACTGGAGTCAGCGATGACGGCTATGACTTTTGATCCGCTAGCTATTTACTTCATCATCGCACTCATCGCCATTCCCGTCTTTGGCCTGATCTACACCGCTATCTCAGAACATTGGTATTGGAAAGGATGGAAAGATGGAAAACGATTCATTGCCAACGCGCAACGACCCGTCACTTATCCTCGAAACCGCAGCTAGAACCATTCGGGAACGAGGCCTGTCGTATGGACACCATGTCGGAAACTTCCGCAACATACGAGACATTTTCAACGCGGTATCTGCACACTCCTACTTGGACACTGTTGCTGATGTGGCGATACTCAACATCGCTCAGAAACTTTCCCGATGGAAGATGTCACCGCATAACGACGATCACATCATCGATCTACTTGCTTATGTCTCGATGATTCCATCACTCATGGAGTTCGATGATTACACCTTTGAGGAAGAACGACGAAAGGTGGAGGCCGACTGATGCCAGCCTGGAATCTTGACACCTACGAAGATGCAGCATCGCTCAATCGATGGTTTCAAGAGAACTATCCTGACGGATCCATTCTGATTATCAGAGAACACTTTGATCCGACAGTCGGTGAAGTGTTATTTCGATGTGATCTCTATCGTCGATTTGATGATGCCAATCCTGCTGTGCAGAACTGGGCACGCGGCAAGCGCGCAGATTATCCAGTCAACATGCAGCGATGGTACGTCGAAGATACTGCGACATCGGTTGTCGCACGCGCCATCTTGTTATTGAAAGGTGGACAACGCGCTGTAGCACGAGTTCAAGCCACACAGACTGCAATCAGTCATGGCGCACAACACACAAGACCTTCGGCTGCTACTGCAGAGCCGCTTCCGTCAGACTTTGGGGGAATGGCAGAAGATGCACCTTTGCCAACTGCAGCCGATGCTTCAGGTGATCCGTTCTGGGAAGGAATGGCAGTCAGCAGGCCTGTCAACACTTCTGTGGTCATCGAGGCTTCCAGCGACCAGAGCTGTCGATTCGGCACTCTGGTCGTCAAGGAAGGTCAATCAAAATCAACTGGCAAGCCTTACAAAGGCTCGTTCTGTCAAGTCAAGCCATGTGAAAAATGTCCAGAGACAATCGATGGACTCAAACTTAAAGATGGCGTGCTCTGGTGGAAGTCATTTGATGACGGCACGTTCGAGTTACCACGAGGAGGATACGATGGGTGATTTCGAGATCATTATGCCTGGTGGTCATGGCATTCGCATGACGCAAGAAGAAAACGTCTATTTCAAGTGGACTGTCTGTGATGTCTGCAATAAGCCACAAGATCAACTGGCTGGCACTGGCACATCACGCGATGGCGAAGTCCTACTCTGGACATGCGATGAATGCAAAGCGCAAGGGTTCAACGTATGACAGATACCTTCGTTAATCGATGCACTCAATGCGGTGCATGGATCGTGCACTGTCAAGTCTGTCATTATTGCAAGGTCGGCCAGAAGGCCTAAAGATGCTGACCTTGACTGCTGAGGAGATGATCCTGGCATCGGAAGGTGCTGTGCACAGGGCGCGCACAGATATCCGTCAACTGACCGAGCAATGGGACAACCTTCACATCAAGTTCAGGGGTGATTACTTTGCATATTGCAAGAATCACATGGAGGCCTGCGCGTCAGAACTGCTACTGGCGCGCATTCTTCAACTGCCCTATCCCAATCTTCGGGATGATCGTCGGAAGACTGCAGCAGATGTCGGTGGCATCTTCGAGGCTAAGGTCACGCGATATGACAACGGACATCTGATTCTGACAAAATACGACAGACCGCAAGACATAGCGGTTCTATTCATCGGGCAATGTCCCAACTACCGAGTCGCTGGTTGTTATCGAGTCAACCAAGCAATGATCGACAAATATCGAAAGGAGGATCAAAGCTTCTGGATTCCCCAATCCGATCTCATGCCATTTAAGGCAGCATTCATCAAGGAGGAATGATGAGACGAAGTTTCTTGATTCTTGTGATTACAGCAGTATCACTGGCAGTACCACCAGCCAGTGCATCGAAAGGATGGAAAGACCATCCCATGAACTACAAACTCCACGCATACAACCTGCTCCTAGACTTTGATGAGTTTCAATGTCTGGTCGAGTTATACGAGAAGGAATCGAACTGGAGGCCTTCAGCTCGTAACGGATCTCATCATGGGATTCCGCAAGGCAGGTCAAAGTGGCTGGCCACAGTCGATGGCTTTAAGCAGGTCGAATGGGGCATCAAATACAATCTGAATCGCTACGGATCGATGTGCAAAGCACTACGATTCTTCAAGAAGAACGGCTATCACTAGGGGACACATGCGCGACACTGAGAAAATCACCATTGGCATTTGTAGTCCAGGACATGTCTCAACGCCATTCATGACGGCAATCCTGGACATCGCTCGAAGCCAACGACAGTTAGGACAGTTCATTAGCCTGCAAGGATCAGGCGTTATCTCCAGGCTACGCAATCAAATCTGTTCAACTTTCTTGGACAAGACCAAAGATGACTGGCTACTCATGATTGACACTGATGAAGTGTTGACCATCGAAGGCTTCAAGAAACTTGTTGCTGCAGCAGATGCAAAGACAAGGTTGATCATCAGTGGCGTCGTACATGGCGCATGGGAAGTCGAAGGTGCGATCTATCCAGAGCCAGTGCCCTGCATCTTTCGACGTGGCGAATCAGGTGGCCTGTACTCAGTCCATGATTACGAGGAAGACAGCGTCATCGAAATCGATGCGGCTGGTACTGGATGTCTGTTAGTACATCGCAGAGTTCTGGAACGCTTCAGAGCTGAGGCCGATCCTGTGCATCAACAAGAGAACTGGGGCTTTTTCCAAGACATGCCATTGGGCGGTCAATGGGTGGGTGAAGACCTGCTCTTCTGCCTACGAGCCACATCATTCGGCTATAAGATATGGGCACACACTGGAGTTCAACTAACCCATGAACGGCGGTATTGGTTAGGTAAAGAACATCACACAGACTTCCGAAGATTCAACCTACCGAGACACCATTCACCTGATAAGGACGTTTAAGATGACAGTAATAGCATCACACATCACTGTAACAACAACTGCACAAAGGATCGTTGACACCGACAACGTTCGACGCGATGTATTACTTCACGCGAAGCAGGCATGTCACATTGGCGGCGAAGGCGTCACCTTCGGCAATGGTTACTTAATGGACAATGGCGATGAAATCAGATTGACTGTCTTTGAAGGCGACACGCTCTGGGCTGTCACTGAAGCTGGCACTGGTGATCTATATGTAATCATCAGCGCACAAACATGACATTAAATGCGTTTTTTCCCTGTCAAAACGGCTTGGATAC
>Ga0315904_10004545_pt1 | contig 19718 bp, 16 predicted proteins | sample LakEriMetagenome_6_FD_203529 | JGI IMG/M metagenome (GOLD analysis project Ga0315904, IMG submission 203529) | Freshwater fungal communities from buoy surface, Lake Erie, Ohio, United States - Buoy 12 MA120 | ecosystem: Environmental > Aquatic > Freshwater > Lake | place: USA: Lake Erie, Ohio...
CATTTCTTGTACTTGTTGCAATTTGCGTACTGATACTTCGGTTTCTACTGCTTGCAAATAATAGTTAAAAAGTTTATTTGCTGTCATGTTTTGCAAACCTTCGCGACAAATATTGCGTTTCAATATGGGTGTTTCTACACAACCGGTTTTTTTCCATTTATTCCATATCTTGTATACAAAATCATTTACTTGTGCAAAAAATGGAATACTTAAAAATTCTCGATCAATACCTCCATACAACAAACGGAATGTTATTGCCTTGCTTTCATCTCGTTGTTCATCTGTAAGTTCATCTACTCCAAAATAGAATCGTCCTAAATAATCATGTATAGATGACGTCGGTAAATCATAACCAATCATTTTTGCAATGAGCCGTACGTGATATGAATCAAAGTCCATTTCTACCAATGCACCTCGCTCAAATCTACTATGAAATGCAGCACGCGTACCATCTTCTTTATTCATTGCAGCAAAGTTGAATCCTCGAAATGCATTACTAGGACGACCTGTTGTTGTGTGATAATGATATTGAGAATATACTCGACCATCATGTATCAATTCCGGCATTCGAAATGTTTCGTCTACTGCTAATCCTGCTGATTCTATTGTTGCAAACGTTTTAGGATATGTTGCATTGAATTGCAAATATGATTCAGTTAATTTTGCATTTACGCACATTGGCCAAGCATAGTGACGTATTTTTTGACACATTGCCATATGTTGTTGTAATGGTACAATGCAATTAACTGCATCTAATGCAGTGTGTCGACGCCAATAAAATTGATGCGCTGCTGTTACGTAATGTGATTCATCATATGCCTCGCCATATGTATACCACCACAATGTTTTTACATCCCATACGTCATTGTTTCCGCCGGTTTGTAGCCATCGCTTCTTGTCATGAACAAATATATTCTGTAGAGCCATAAACTCCGGGACAAGTTCTGAAAAGCCCCTTAGTTGTTCGGTATGATACACAGGAATCATACGTTCTACATCATCTTCTGTATAAATGTATATTGCACATAAACGATTAACTGCAGGATGATTTGTGGGACTACAGTATATAGGAACTAGCAAAGTTTTTCTATCTTTGATATACTGTAACGTTTGTTGTGCCTCTTCTATAGTATCCACTATCATTATATGGATAATAAGAAAATTTTATTAAGAATCCAATCCGTTTATATCTATAGGAATAAAGAATTCATTATCAATATAATATTCAGTTAAATTTGTTAGATGCGAAACTATTGCTGGCATTCGTGTGGATGCAATTGCAATTTGTTTTTTATTTTTTGTTGCAACGCCTTCTTTTAAATAACCATTTACAACTTCATCGTCAATGTTTCCAGTTATAAACCAAGACAGTTGTACTGCAGAATACAATTTTGTATCAATGATATTGTTCTGCCATTGTTGATATTGTAGTTGGTTTGTTTCTATAACGTTAAAATCATTGTGTTTTTTAAGAAAAAATCTTTGAATACTACCGTTTAATATGTCTTGTTTTTTAATTTGCACCGCAGTGCTTTTTGGAGTAACATACTTTCCATCGTATTGAAAATTTGTTAATTGTTGATATGTAATATTTTTTTCATTATCTGGAGATAATTCATAATATGGAATTAGTTGTACGGATGACTTAGGATTCCAATTTGGCTGCGTATATGTTTCGCCAGTTGTATATGTATGATATAATCCAATATATTCTTTTTTATCTGTAGTCATCCATTCCTGACCCGTAGTATAAAGATTAGTTGTTATTTCATCAACCGGATAATATAGTTTTAATCGTGCCATTTGTTATCCTATTTCTGGTCTCATTATGCATTTAACTTTAGTTGTCCATTGACCTGAGATTTCTACATCATGTGTAATTCCAATAATACTAAACACAGTATTGCGTCTGTATTTTTCAGGTAACCCATCAAATGTTAAAACATCACCATATCTTAATCCGTTAATTCCATCAATTGTAAATTCAACATCAAAAGGAAATATTGGTGCAGTTAATTGCTGTGCTGTCGTAATATTAGCAAATGGATATTTTATATATTCAAGTAACGCTTTAGATAATTTAGTTGTATGTTCATCAACAAATGGAATTTTACCATATTCAGTTTTAGCATCATTTAAATTTGCAAGAACCTGACCATGTTTTTCTTCATATTTAGCTCGAGCTTCGTTAATTTTAGCTGGGTCTTTTGAATTATACATAAAATTTAAATATGGAGCAATTTCGTCGTCTGAAACATCGGTACCAGAATTTAAAACATATGATAAATTTTTAACATTGCTAGGTAGTTTTGCTTGAAATGTAAATGTTTGCACAACGGTACCATTAGGATGATTTGCTAACATCGGAACAGAATATTTTGTAACCTTCTTTTTTGGATCTGGATCAATTGGTTTTAAATATTTAGTATCAGCAAAAACTAATTTATTTAAATCGTCTGGAGATGAAACTAATTTCATTACAATTGCATTTCCGGTAGCAAAAGCAATTCTATTGCTAATGTTTTGTAAAAATGAACCAATAGTAAATGTTTTAGTATTTAATGCAGAAAGACCATTTAATACTTGTTGAATGTATTCTAAATTAATAAAAATTTTAGATGGATATATTCTGTCAACATTGTTTGTTGTATCTTTAATACCAGACCATTGTAATACATCCTTTGACGAATACGGTGCCATTTTTGTAAGTATATCTGGATATAATGTTAAATTTCCATAACGGTTCATGCCTCCGGCGTTTGCATTTAAATCAGTTTTATGTGGTAGTAATAAAATATCTTTCGGAGCGCAAGATGTTAATGATGGATAATAGTTGCTAAAATGTTGTGTATAGTCACAATCAATTTTAGCTGACTGAGCCGAACCAGCTAATTTAGGAAGTATTTTTTCATTGATAAAACTAATTAATGCTCCTAACGTTATGTAACGTTGAGTTTGTGTATATGGTTGATATTTTTTATTAAAATTTTCACGTTGTTGTACAACTGTTAATGAACCCGTCGGACCAGCTACAAATTTTGGAATTTCTATATGTGGATACATTTCACCATATAATATAAAACGATCTGGAGTGGGTGAAGTTTTTTCTTGATTATTTTTAATATTTGTGGTAGTAAATGGTATTAATAACGGTGTCTCATCTTTGATTTGATTTTCTTGTTTAAAAGTAGATATCAATTCTTCAAAATTATTATACAATAATCCATAGAATTCAGTACTGCCAGTTGGTTGGCCTGCTGCTTGTAATTCAGCAACGCTACTAGTAGCCAATGTAGTATAACTCTTAGTTTTTTGTTCATCTGTTTTTTTAGTATTTGGATTCATCAACATGGTTACGTCGGTATATGTATTACTAGTACCAGTTAATGAAATTGTAGCATCTACTGTTCCATCTTCTGTATATGAAAAATCAAATGATGTAATTAATCCTTGAAATGAAAATTCATTAAGTTTTCTTCGTTGTCGTTTAAATTTATCTAAATTTGAAACAGATGGATATAATTTTTTTAAATTTTTATCAACTTCATCTGGAGGTAATGAGCCAAATAATGATGAAGTAGCTATCAAATTTTCATCAGCACCGGTGATAATAGCAGAGTCAGGATATACAACATCAATTTTTACATATCGGCCCGGATAAAACCATACTTCTTCCACTGCATCTAAATCTCTAGTTGGGTTCGGAATTGTAATATTAACAGTTGCTTTATTTAACAACCCCATTGAATGATCGCCGATATCAATAGAAACAGCTGTTATGATTGGTCCGATTCTTCTGGAGTTATCTGTTAAAGGTGTAGTTTTTTTTGTTACAGGATTTTTTTCAAAATCAATTGATTTAATTTCATAAGTTGGATTTTTTAAAAATCCACCTTCGCTGCTAGGTTGAAATCTTGTCCCTAATACCGATTTGCCGCCTAAAATACCATATTCGCCAGGGTATTGCATACTAGGATCAGCTGAGCCTGATTTATATGCTGTTACTTGTACATTGGCAATTTTACCTGCCATAAAATTAATGTCTGCAGTTGTACGATTTTTACCCGAATTTCCTCGAGCATTTAATTCTCGTTGAACAGCGTCGTCTACTTGCGAATAAAATATATTCATCTTGATGTATTTACTTGATTAATAACTTGTTGAATAATTTGTTTATCTGGAATACGTAATGTTGTATTTACTGGCACTATCAATGTTCCTTTTCCTAACCCATTTGCAACAGCAATAGCCCACCACATTGTAGCATCTTGATAAAAATTTAAAGCTAATTTATCTAAACGCTCCGTTGATGTTGTTTGTATGTATACATCATTTGGCGATGCTGGCATACTAGGAACAATGATTGTAGATTGTCGTTGTTTACCTTTTGAATTTTGTAATGTTGTGGCAGCTGCATATCTACTTGACATTTTTTTATCTTTCTATTTATTAATTAGGGCTACTCCGTATCTAAAGTTTCATCAAAATCAGTAAATGCTGTTAAATCGCTAACGAGTTGAACGCGTTAGTAATGCGTTGTTCAATGCTTTCTTCAGCTGTAGGCGATGTTGTTAAACTTTCTTGTTCAAAAGCTCTAGATGGTACATTGGATTCGAAATCACTTAACCAATTATTATTACCTTCTATCGGCATATTATCGCGATCATATTCTCGAGCTAATCCAAAGAAACGACCATTGTTTTGTGGTATTGCATCTGAAATAATATTAAAGTTACATGATACTGATATTTTTCTCGGCGTTTCAAACATTTCTTTATCACCTTCGATATTAATTTCCCAAGAATGATCTAAATCATATGTATATGACAATGCCGTCATCACCACCGGTGTTTGATGAAATAAATCTCCTAATGTGATTCGCATCCACGGAGCAGTTAATGCAATTGATGCACCATCATATTTTGGAGCACAATATCCGGCTAATGCATTTAATTTTCTCCAAGTTGGTTTAATTTCATCGCGATCTGTAATCACAATATCAAATCCAAGATCTAATGATCTACCAAAGCCGCCATAATGATAATTGGGATCAGCGCGTCCAATCATTTTAACATCAGTCCACGATGGAGAAAATGTATCACTTAAACTAGTTAATATTGCACGAAAAACTATGATATCGTCAGCAATGCCTTCATTATTTCCGGTTCTGTCTCCGAATAAATAATTAGCTGTTAATGTTGGACCAGTTAAGAAAAATTTAATAAAATCTTTTGTTAATGATGTTTTCGGAACTCGACCATTTTCTAATTGATTTCCACTTGATGGCTTCCATTGATATGCATTTTTTAACAAACGTTTGCCAAAGTCAATAACAGTAACTTTGTCGCCGCGGAACGGTGTTACGAGTTCAATTGGATTTCTAGTTCGAACAAATGAGCCAGAATTTATATTCGCCCATCTTGTTGCAACTTCACTTCGCAGAGTAAAATCGCTACGCAATGCAAACTGTGAATCATGATCGCCCCATCCATAACCATACTCTCCTACACCATTTAAATTAAATAATGAATATGCTCCGCCTGGTGTTAAAGATGTTGCTGCATAAAGTGAAGCTCGGGGACTAAAATTGCCGGGACGTATTGCAGCAGATGCCCCATCTTTACGAGCTTTACCAATTGCTGAACTAATTTTTACTGCTAAATTTGCATTTTGATTAGCAAATGAACTAGCAAAACGTTTAGCTCTAAAATCGCCATATGGTGCTAAATTACCTATAGAATTAACAATATCAATAGTATCACCTGAAAAATTTATTTTATTAGTCAATTGATCAAATGGCAATGTAAAATATGTAGAATTAACCACATCTTTTTGATCAGTTGCTGCATCAAATACTTTTTGTGCACTTTGACCAATTTGTGGAAAACCTAATGCTCCTGCTGCAATTGAAGATGCATATCCAACACCATTTCTCGTAAATTGTGAATTATTTAAATTGGTAAAATCTGATAATGTATTTGTAACTTGCCAATTTTCTATAGTTACATTTCCTTTAAATTGATCAGCATATTTATCATCTTTTGTGCCAGGTGTTGTTAAGCTAGCTTCTGTTGGGCCATATAATGTTTGCGATGGTGCTGCAGTTATTGGTTGCGTGCTTGGTTCAACAAATTGCGATGTATGTTTTAAAGTTGGGTTTATAAACGTTGGATCAGGCAATATGTTAAATGGTGCTGAAAATTGTTGAGTAGCACCTGGATCAAATATTGTTGGATTAGATAATTGTTGCGTTGGAGCAGCAAAACCTAATACTGGGTTCGATCCTACGCCAGTGGTTGTGCCTATACTACTAGCAGCAATAAATTGAGATGCATATACGGTAGTTGGATTTGTAAATATAGTATCTGGTAACACGTTAAATGGTGCAGTAAATTGAAATCCAGAGTACTCTGTTGGATTTTGGAATCCTAATATATTTGAACTAATCCAATTTTCTTGTTGAGTGGAAATATTGAATGGTTCCGTAAATTGTGATCCTGCTTCTAGCGTTGGGTTACTCATCGTGTTCCTTATCCGTAATATGCACTATTAATACCAGCGCCAAATGTATTATCTCGTTTTGATAATATGCGTGTTTGATTTCGTATTTCTGCAATCAATTCATCTATTTTAGCAGCCATGTTGCTACCGCCAGTTGATGTGTTTGGAAACAAATTTGTTCCTGCAACAATTGTGTCATCATTATTTAATGCAAACGTATCTTCTCCTGCTAGCAATATGCGATCGCCGTATCCCGTTGGTGTTGCAATAAGGTCATTTGTTGTTTCTGCTTTTCCGTACTTCGGTGTGTTGATTCCTCCAGCTTGAACTACTCCTGTTAATGCTTGTTTTATAGTACCGGGTATCTGAGCAGTTAATAATAGTCTAGCAAGATCGTCAATCCGGTCTTGATCCATGTTAGCTTGTGCTGCAGTCATTTCATCAACGGCTGCCGTAAAATCATCGCGCATTGCTTGTGTAGAGTTTCTAGCAAAATCTATTTTTTGCATGATTAATGATTCTGTTGACATTTGTAATTGTTGTTGTAACAATTCTTCTGTATCTCTCTGATCAGCATTGGTTTGAAATTTTTGAAGTTCTTCGGCGGTTAATGCCCCAGTCTCAGCTAAATGTTGAGCCGCTGCTGCTATTGATCCATCATCATCTAAATTAATAGTTAAGCCAGCTTCTGCAGCTTTATCTAGAATTTTTTGTTTTTGTATAGCCGCCGCAAGTTGTTGTTCTTGAATACCTAGTAAATCAGCCATTTGTTTTCTAGCAAATAAATTCTTTTCTAACATTTCGCCTTGTTCGCCTACAATTTGTGTCATTACATCTGCTTGGGCATTCATATCACCGCGAAGCGTTGCTTCTCGATATAAATTAGTTAAACTTTGATTTTGATCATTAACTAATCGATTTCCGGTTAATAATTGGTATTCTAACTCTTTACCTATACTACTTTCTATATCTAGTAATGCCTCGCCAGACCCGGCTAAATCTTCTAATTTTAAACCCAAACGTGCTGCTTTAATAGCAGCTTTTTCTAATGAACCAGGCAAACGACCATATTGTAATTGAATATCTGATCCTGCTTCGGCAATTGCTTCAGTTATCATTTTAACATAACCCATATCACCTTGCGTATCGCCAAACGCTTCTGCTACCGCTTGAGTAAATTTTAATTGTTGAGCTGCATTGCCGGCATTGGCTGCAGCATATTGTGAAAATGAATCTGCTTGTTCCGCAGATAAACCTATAGATCGATCCAATAAAAAATTTGTTTGCATTAGGCCTTTATAAAAACCTTTTTCATCTTGCATGTTTGCACCCAATTGTTTCAAATTAGGTAATAATTTTTTAATATTTCCGGAATATTGACCTAATAACTCTGCAGAAATTTTAGTTTCAGCACTGTTACCGCTCATATCTTTTGACATTTGCAAAAATTGACTAGATAATTTTGCAGCTGCATTGAAGCCAACACCCATTGATTTTGAAATATTCTTAAATCCTTTTTCATAAAATGTAGCAGCCTGCGCTACTTTCATTAATGAGTCTTGAGTTGTTTGATTTAAACTAATGAATTGAGATATACCCAAATTTGTTTTAAGTACTTGAGAGTCTAATTTTATAAAAGCATTGGTAGTACCTTCACTTACAATCGTAACTACTTCAGCTAATGCCGCAGGTACACCTTGTGCTGCAGTTATTAATTGATCAAAAAAGTTTGTCCATTCGGTACTAGAAGGCATACCGTGACGAGGCTGTTGCTTTAATTGTTGTATGAATTGTTGCTGAGTCATAAATACTTATTTTTATATAAATATTTACTAGTTATTTTTTAGGTGGTCGCGATGGCGTAGATGGTTGAGATCGTTTGCTTCTTTTATTTTTAGCAGCATCGGCAAGTTTCTTTTGGTGATCTTCTCGTTCTTCTAGTATTCGTTTAACATGTTTCATCCAACGGCGTCGTAAAAATATTGGCATATTGTATAATGTATCCCAGTCCCAACGACCATCGCCGTGCCAAATCATATTGAATAAATTGTCGTGTAAAAATACTCGGTCTTCTGGTTTAAAACCAAAAAAGGTCTGATCCAAGTTGAAATCCAGATTTGAAGGTGCCTCCATTTTCACCTTCGAATTCAAAAGTTAAATCTATACCCGGGACGTTTTCTAAATAATATGAACGAAAATCTCGAGAATCTTTAGCTAATAATTCATATCGAATAAAATTTTCAATATCAGATGTTGCTCTAGTTTCATTTACTTGTTTGATTATGGTTGCTAACATTTCAGTTACTGATGAATTTAGCATATCTAATTTAATATTATATGAAAACTTAATTTTATTTCCATTGATATCATAATCAAATTCACCGTTTGCATCAGATTGTAAATCAAATGATTTAAAACCAACGCTTCGTAAATCTATAGAACGTTCCAACATGTTGCCTGTTTCTGGATCTTTCATTTGGACTGGATAATCAGCACCATATGATAAGATACGAGCATATATGATCAATCCGTTTTTGTCAAAGGTTGAAATTTCTTGTACATTTACGCCTTCTGTTACAATAATGGATTCTAATAATTTATCAAAAACTACGCCGTTCTTGATGTAAGATGTATTAGTTAAAATATCTTCATCATATGCAGTCATATAACGCATTTCAATTTGGCCGGAGCGAAGTGGAGATGATTCTGGATATATTTTGCCAGCACTTGCTAATGAAACAATAATACTTGGCAATGTGCTTCGTTTTTTAGTTTCATAACGTTGTTTTGCTAACTCAATAATGTTTGGATCAATTTTATTAGTATGTGTACTCATATATTCCTTATATAACCTTTATTATAAATATGTGCGAACATAAAAAAAGCCCCTTAAATTGGGGCTTTTGAAATAGTTTATTCTGAATTAGTAGTTTAAGAATGCCCAATCAAACTGAATAGTTAATTCAATTTCTTGTACAGCATCGCTACTCCAATCAAAAGTACCAAATCCAGCGCTAGTAATAAATGCACCTTTAAGGATCCATTCTTCAATTACTTCGCCAAGCGGTGATAGTTGATGTAAACGAATTTCTTTTTTGTAAAATGATGAATAACCATCGCGACCTGTTGCAGATTCGTGATGCAAACGAACCCATTCCATTACTGCTTGTGCTCCCGATGGAACAATTGCATCATACAATGTCATCGTAATGGTGTCCCATGCATGTTTTCCAGCAACGTAACGTTTAACGTTAATCATATCTAATTCAACAGCTGTGTTTGTGATTGTCGGCTTACCAGAAGCTTTTACTAAATATGATGGAATGTCATTCATTTCTAAAATAAAATGATGTTGGCGTTTCGGTTCCCACGAAAATGCTTTGTCAAAAATATCAACATCTTCAACAAGAGCTAAATTTGGATTGACTTGATCTATTAATGCCATTTTGCTTTCCTATTTTTTAATATAAATATCGCGAATGTAAAAAAAGGCAGAGCGAACCCTGCCTTTTCCGAATCAATTTAATTTTACTATTCTGGGAATGTTGCGCCCGTAGGTTGAATATTGAAATCTAATATGATAAATTCTGCCGTTCTTGTTGGTTGAAGGAAGATTTGACCATATAAAATATTCTGATCAATCAAGTCCGGTGTGTTGTTTGTTTGATCCATAACAACGCGGAATGCATAAAGGCCTTGATTGGCTCTTACTTGTTCCATGTATGGGTTAACAATGCTTAAGAAACGGTTACGTGTTGCATTTGTATTTTGTTCAAACACTAAATAACGAGTTGAAGATGCAATAAATTTCTTAACTGCAATCAACAAGCGGCGCACATTAACGCGGTCTAATGCACTTGGTCGAGCCTGTAGTGTCTTTTGACCCCAAACAACAATTCCATCGTTTAAGAAGTTCGCAATAGGATTAATACGAGCTTCATACAATGTATCACGATCTGATTGTGATAATTTAAGATATGTGTCTGTTGCAGTAATCAAACCACGATTCAAACCTGCAGGTGCATACCATGGAGCTTGCGTGTTATCATTGAATGCCAATACTCCTGGAATAAGAGTTGATGGTGGTACCCAAGTTGGAATATTATTTGCACCCGTAATGCGAAGCCATGGCCAATATGCTGCTGTATAATTGCTATCCAATGATGTTACTTGATTAACTGCGGTATTGATTGAATCAGTTAATCTATTAGTATCCATCACAAAGAATGTATCTTGACGAGTTTCAGCCAATGTGCGAGCTAATCCAGTTACATATGGATGCAAACTATCAATAATACCAGGCGTAACAAGTAAGTTCATATCATAGTAATCAGCATTGCTTAACAATGTAAATGCTTTGTTATATGATTTAGTACCTGTTGATGTTGCTGCTGAACAATTGAAACCAAATGTATTTGTTGCACTAATATACTGCCCTGAATATTTTTTCAAGTTTGGTTTAGCTCCATCAAATCCTCCCTGGAATGGAAGAATGAATTTACGAGTTGATGTTGCAACATTTGTAGTAAACGTACCAGCAACCAATGCAGATTGTAATGAACCTGAATATGCTGTCGTAATTGTTGGGAAACCTGCATCTGCATCTTGACTTACATCACCTAAATAAAAATCTGAGTTGCTACCTGTATTCGAACCCGATGTTGGAATTGGAGCTAAATAGTTCATGTTATTTTGAACGGTAAAATTGAATCCAAAATAATTGTTACTATTATATGTACTAGATACAACTTGTGATGTAGCATATGTTGCTGGACGAATATTCAATGAACCCGATGCCATTGGAATTGGTGTAGATAATGAACGGAATCCAAATGGAACTAAAGCAGGGTCAATCAAACGATCTGCTACATTTGCATCTACTTCTACTCGTATGTATTTTGAAATATTTGGATAATCTCCATTGATAAGAAGTTGATTTGAATCATTAACTGTTTGATAACGATTACCAATTCTTCTTGCAATATAGTTTGGAGATGTAGGATCTAAATTAACATTTAAATATGTTTCTACAATATCCGGTGCACCATCAGTGTCTTGTGATGAATAAGGTGAATTCAAAAGACCAGGTGCAGGAGTTGATGTATTAACTCGACGTACTTCAACCGTAAATGATCCATAACCATTTGGATCTGGGGTTTCTGATCCTAATTTAATGTCACGAATACCAACTTTGGTTTCATAGTTAACTGATGTACCATGTGATAAAGTATGGAAACGGAACAAGTTTCTAGTAATTGAACCAATTTTTTGTGATGTAATCCATGGTGTTGACGCAGTTTGATAATCTTGCAAAAATTCAAAATTTGAAAGTTTTGCTAATTCCATAGTAACGTCACCTAAGTTATTAAATAAACTTGATGCATTAAGATTTTCATACTGAACATAAACTGGATAGTTTACTGATTTAGGATCACGTTGGAAAACTTTTGCAACATATTCATTGTTTGTAGAAACAATTGATGCTGAAATTGCTGTACCTTCAGTTGCTAAAAATGCGCCGCTAAATCCAATTGCTGAATCAGCACCTGCTGCATATGATCCTGAAATTTTAATTGCAAATGACCCAGAACCGCCATTAAGCAATACTGAATCTTCGAATAATGCTGTTGCACCATCCGATGTTACTGCTTGAGTTGGATGAAGTACATGTGTTACAGCTTGTACTGCTGATGCACCCGAACCTGATTTTGCAATGATTGCTAATGCACCGTTAGTTAAATAATATCCATCTTCATACAACAAACGTGTTACTGTAATTACATTGCCGCCTTTAGCTAAATAATCTTGAACTACATATGGTACATATGAATCTGTAGTTGTTGGTCCAAATACTTCTTGAAATTGACCAAAACTAGTAATTTGTGTCGGGATGAGCGCAGGACCTTTTACGGTTGGGCCTACAATTGCCGCGCCAATTTGTGCAACGCCTCCAGCTAAAAACGATTGATCTACTTCGTTCGTAAATACGCCTGGAGAAACTATTCTTTCTGCCATTATTATACTCCTATAAATTTTTATTTATAAATATAGGATTATTGGGTCAAACCATCTTCTGGCGTAAATGTTCCGTCGGCAATATTGATTTGTCCGTCGCCGTAACGCTCGCGCATTTTTTGCATTAGTTCAGCTTCTTGTTCTCGTAACGCTTCAAATTCATTTAACAAACGTTGTTGTTCTTGATCTAATCGTTTTGCACGTGCATCAACAATTGATTTATCAATTACGATAGTTCCAATTGTATTAGCATTTTGTACAAATAATTCTCTCAATTTTTGAATTTCATCTAAATGTTCTTTGTCTAATTTTTTTGTCATTGTTTCCTTTTATTAATTTTAAATTTCTTTTATAATTTTTGATATATCAAACATTTCTTCCAAACTAAAATATGGACATTCGTGAGTTACACCTTCAAATGAATAATCAAATAAATATGAATCTATCAATTTAACTGTGTTTGTTGGTGGGTTCGCTTCGATATTTTTATGCAATGAATAACCAAAGTTTTTAGCAGATGTCCCAATCCAAAATACATTTGATTGCAGATTCATTGCAGCTGCTGCATGTTGCAAACAAGAATCAATTAAAATTCTTTTATCTGCAACTGCTAACAATGCAAATAACTCCATTGCCGATGTTTGATAATCAATAATTTCAGCACCTTCAATTTTTAATGATGATGGTTTACATATTTGAATGATATGATGCGTTTCTTTGTATTTGTCTGCAAGTTGTTTGGATATATTAAATGGAATATCTCTAGTCCATGAATATTCTAAATTGCTATTTAATGGTCCGCCGTTTGTTTGAATTAATAAAATTGGTTTTTCTCGTTGCCAATTTATTGAATTTCTTTGTTGAACAAAATTAAAATTTAAAACTGGCATTTGAAAATCATATTTAATATCTAATATCTTGCACCAGTTTGCAATTAAATGTTTATTCTTTAAAATGTGTTGAGTTTCAAAATACGGTTCATGTCTAAAAATAAGTGTATCTTTATCTTTGATATAATCATCATAAAAATACTGTGTAACGCCTAGTTTATAAACACGATATACAGCTGGATGATTTAGAAATACTTCAGGGTATGATGCTACTACTACAATTTTTCTATCAGAATATTTTTCTTGTAAACTGTTTAACAATGCAGTACCGGCAACGTTCTTACCTAAACCGCCTTCAATATGCCAAACTATATATTTTTCTTCCATAATTTTTTATTTCCTATTTTAATATATTTGTACCAAATACGTTCGTGAAAAAAATATAAAATGGGTTTAATTAATAATTCTCCAACACCTAACAATGAAGATAACTCTAAAGAAACACCTAAAGCATAAGCCGTAAATATAGTTGTTATTGTGCCTAAAATACGATATGAAAATGTTTTTAAAATATGACGAGTCATAACAGCATCTTCTTTTGTTGTTATAACATAAGCTACATTGTTTTGAATATTAACATAACCTTCGCAACTAATATGCCATTTATAATCTTGTAAATCTTCCATCCAATCTTTTGATGTATATGTATGACCATCCACTATAATATCAGACACTAAAGTTTCTTCACCATCAGCAATTAATCTCCAACGATCATTTTCGCCGGTAGATACTGTATTAAATCGAATTTGAAATTTTTTTATTTTTGCTTTCATAACTTGCCTTGCATGCGCATTTGTTCTCTAACTTTTGTAGCTGAAATATCTGCAATTTCCGCCGGCGGAATATGTTCAATAATATCATATCCAACACCTCTGCCAAATTCAATTGAACAAATATCAGGAATAATACTTACTTTAATTCGTCCTTGACTGCAAAGTTCTTTATATTCATTGCTAATGTTTTTGAGTACTTCTTGAGCATCAAAAGGGTTTGATTCAGTTGTTTCTACATCTCGAATTGCAATCCATACATTTTTTCCAGCATCCAATGCTTGTTGAAACAACGCTTTATGTCCTGGGTGTAATGGTTGCCATCTTCCAACAAATAATGCATATTGATTTGGTTTAGATTCTAATGATGATTTTACGTGAATTTTTTTATCCCAAGTTTGCATAACTTTTTATTTTATTTAAACATTCAGTAACTGAACAATTTGTTGTATCTACATCTAAATAATTTTCAGTTGGTGCTTGATATGTTTCTACATGAAATTGTTCTCGTCCTCTAATTTCAGAAGTATGAACATAAAACTCTTTTAAAGACTGATTCATTTTATCTTTAAATTGATCTCGTTGGTCTTTATATGGCGAAACTAATGACACAACAACATTGCATCCTTTATTGTGTAAAAAATGTGCTATTTTTTGAGCCAATTCAATATTTTTGCGACGACCTGATTCACTATAATCTTTGTTTTCAAATATAGCTCGTAAGTCATCACCGTCAATATGAAATGTGTTATCTAACTCATTTAATAAAGCAGTTGCTAAAACCGTTTTACCATGTCCAGGTTGTCCCGTAAACCAATATATCATAACTTTTTTAGTTGATTTTATGCGGTGTATGTGTTTCCGGCAGTAATAGCGGCATTGATATCGGTTTTTTGTTGTGTAGTACAACCATCTACAAACCAATCTTTACCCATCATAATTTCAAGATGTTGAACATTACGTTTTACAGTATCTTTACGATTGTCAGTTGCTTCTTGAGTGATTTCGTTGTTAATTAGATTAACTGAATCAAATGCTGCACTAATATGTTGTTGAATTTGTTCTGGTGTCGGGGTTTCCATGTTATTCCTTTATTATAAATATTAAATGTAATTAAAAGCTCTAAAATACCAATCATAATGTTGACGTAAACGATCGCATTGTTCTTTTCCAAGAATTTCAATAAAATTGTCTTTTACTGGTTTTACTTGTGGTTGAATTTTATGATCTCCGAATATTCCATGAATAACATCATTTTCATGTGTCAATTGTTCAACGTTATTAAAATCATGTTTAAAATATGGTAATTCTAAATACTCATAGATTTTTTTCAATTCAGTTTCAGGATCTGTTGTCAAATCTTCAAATCGAATAAATAAAATATCTTTGTCTATTCCTTGATGAATTGCTTCAGATAACCACTCCATTGAAGGTCCAATTGGAGGAGCAACTGAAAAATGATCTACGCGTGCTCCGGTAGTCATATTTTTTAATTCAACACCATTAATAATCATTGGATCTTTATCTGGATGTTTACGGAAATTTTTCTCCATAGATGCAAATATAGCACGCAAATCTCGTACCATAACGACCATTTTAGGTTTTTCTTCCATGAAAAATTCAATAAAATTAAAATGACCTAACCAACCTCTACTTTTTTCCATTACATATGGGCGATCAGTAATTCCATCAAAAAAACCATATAATCCAGTTTTGCAGAAATTTTTAAATCCTGCTTTCATTACATCTTGATCTTGTGCTTTGAATGCATCACCTGCAGAATAAACTGTTCTTGCATTTAATAAAAATTCAATTACACCTGATGTTGGTGTTGAATAGATATCTGGATTCTGCATCATGATATTTTGTAATAATGTTGAGCCAGCTCTTGGCATTGATGCATTATAAAATATTTTTTGTACCATAACTAATTACTTGTTTATTATATAATATAATATTATTATTTCAATTATCCAACCTATGCTAATAATATTTTTTGCGTAACGCCATTAATAATAACTGTCCATGTTTTTGTTGATGTACAAGTTTCTGTAGTTACTGGGCCTAATGGTGTTCCGGTACTACCAACTACGAACTGACAATTGGCAGTAGATCTTGCATCTTTACCTAAAATTACTGAGAATGAACCTGTAAATTGAGTATTATAACCTATACCAACGTTATGACTTCCTGTTGTTGCTGTATTAAGACAAAGAGCATTTTGACCAATTGCAATATTATTACTTCCTGAAACATTATTTTTTAAGGCATTAAAACCAATAGCTACGTTACGTGAACCCGTTACATTGCAGAATAAAGCACATGAACCCACTGAGGTATTATAACATCCTGTAGAAGTAAAAAATCCGGCGGCGACACCAATGCCTACGTTACAACTTCCTGAGGTATTAAAACGAAGGGCACACCTTCCCATACCTAAATTATCATTACCAACTGAGTTGTAGTATAATCCACCTTGACCTAGAGATACGTTATTACACCCTGTAGTGTTGGCTTGGAGAGCTCTATTACCTAGTGCTAAATTACAGTTTCCAGTGGTATTTGAACGTAATGTGTAAGATCCTATTGCTACGTTAACAAAACCAGTAGTAGTAGCACACATTGACTCTCGACCAATTGCTACGTTCTTACCACTCAATTCTGTTGCTAATCGTAATGTTCTATACCCAATAGCAATATTATCGCTTCCTACTGAGTTAGAACAAAGGGAATTTCTTCCCATAGCAATGTTATGTGCTCCGGTTGTATTACAACGTAAAGAATATCTACCTAAAGCTATATTGTTATTTGCTGTAGTATTACTACATAATGCCATATACCCAATAGCAATATTATCACACCCCGTTGTATTATTTCGTAATGACCATAATCCTCCTCCAGCAGTATTATGACATCCGGTAGTGTTATATCGTAATGAAATTATACCTAAAGCTACATTATAACGCCCTGTTGTATTTGCATATAAATTAAAATACCCAATTGCTAGATTATTACATCCGGTTGTGTTATTTCGTAAAGCTGTATGTCCTATCCCTATGTTATTTTTACCAGTAGTTGATTGTAATGCATATCTACCAATTGCTACATTTTGACAACCTGTGCTATTAGTATTCAAAGCCATATAACCGATTGCAACATTGTTTCGACCAGTAGTAGTATTAGCTAATGCCCGAAAACCTACGCCTATATTACTGTATCCGGATGATAAAAGTCTTAAAGCACAACTGCCGATAGCAACATTATTTGCACCAGTTGCAGAACTGCTTAAAGTAGTTGCTGCACCAATTGCTACGTTAGACGCAACGGCACCTCCGCCGGTGCTAATTCGTATTCCATTGATCGAACCAGTAACAACTAATGATCCAGTAATTTCAGCAGAGCCAGTAAATGGAAATGCTGCTCCGCCAGCACTAGGTGCCCAAGAAGCGGATAAAGCTGATAAAGCAAATGAAGCAGTACCTGCAAATCCAATGCCTGATCCAGTAGTGGCAAAAAATGATGTTGAACGAGTTTGACCAAATAATTGAGTTCTAGTTACATCACTATTACCAATAGTTGTAGTATTAGTACCTGCTCCTAAAGAACCACTACCAATTACAATTTCATTTCGATCATTATTACAAAGTGGAATTGCACCTTGTCCAATGATAATGGAAGAGGTTAATGATGTTAATGGGGAACCGGTGCAATCTACGTTAGCGGCACTTACACCTATTGCTACATTGAATGAACCAGTATTTAATTTCATCAGAGCACTTAAACCTATTGCTATATTAGACTGTCCGTCTGTGTTATCTTGTAATGCACGACGACCTATTGCTATATTTAAGTTACCGGTAGTAATTCTATATAATGATTGATCACCTAGAGCTATATTACCACAATTACTCCATATACATGCGCCATAAGTTGGATATCCTACATAGCAATATGTTCCAAGTAAAGCATATGCACCTAAAGCAATATTACTATTTGAGTTAACATGGTATGAAGAGCAATTGCCTATTGAAATGCTATTAGATCCGCTTATATTTTTAGTTAAAGCAGCGAAACCTATTGCAGTATTGTGATTTCCGGTTGTATTAGTTTGTAAAGCACTTTGACCAATTGCGGTATTATAATTTCCGGTTGTGTTGTATCCTAAAGTATATCTTCCGATTGCTGTGTTATTATTTCCGGTTGTATTATTTAGTAAAGCATTAAAACCTAGTGCTGTATTATTATTTCCTGTGTCATTAGCTTGTAATGCACGATTACCTAATGCTATATTATTATTTGAGATTGTATTACTATATAAAGCATTTTTACCTATTGCTATATTATCAATTCCGGTTGTATTATATTTTAAAGCATTTGGACCTATTGCTGTATTATAGCTTCCGCTTGTATTAGTGCGTAAAGCAGCTAGACCTATTGCTGTATTATAATTTCCTACGCTATTACCCCTTAAAGCACTATAACCTATTGCAGTGTTATTAATCCCATCTGTATTACAACTTAAAGCATAAGTGCCTATTGCTGTATTATTATCTCCATTTCTGTTAGAGCATAAAGCATTAGTACCTATTGCTATGTTGCATCGACCGCAACTATAACCGTTAACACCTCGGAGAGCAAAATCACCTATTGCAATATTTGCTCTGGTAGAAGTAACATATCGTAAAGACTCTCGGCCAATTGCTATGTGGTAGTTTCCGTCAACATTTTTTGCTAAAGTACGACAACCTATTGCTATGTTATAAGCTCCGGTTGTATTACTATATAATGCAGATTGACCTATTGCTACATTATTAGCTCCAGATATATTATAATATAAAGCACGATATCCTTGAGCTATATTGTATGCTCCTGTAGTATTTTTACATAATGCTTGGCGACCAATTGCAATATTTTTATATCCAGTTGTATTACTATTTAATGTAAATTCTCCTATTGCTACATTGGAGTATCCTGTAGTAGTATCACGTAATGCATATTCACCTATTGCTATATTTTGGGTTCCAGTTGTGTTAGAAGTTAAAGCATTGCGGCCTAGTGCTATATTATTACTTCCTGATTCATTATTAAATAAGGAACCACTACCTATAGCAATATTGTTTATACCTACGGCACTTGAAGAAAATGCAGTTGTAGCACCAATTGAAACGTTGGATGAAATGTTTCCGCCTCCAAGTCCAATAAATAAATTATTGATTGAACCTGTTACACCTAACGAACCTGTTATTTGAGCTGATCCTGTAAATGGAAATGGGTTTGATGGGGCACTAGGTGCCCATGATGCCGATACAGCAAACGAAGCAGTTACTGCTCTTGAAGAAGAAACAGCAAATGATGCACTCGTAGCAAATGAACTTGAAACAGCATTTAAGACATATGAAGCAGTTTGAGCGGTTTGCACAAATGATGCGGTACTAGCAAATGAACTTGATATTGTTGTTGTTGCAAATGAAGCGGTTCCAAAAAGAGAACCAGTTATACCGGCTGAAACATTAAGTGATCCGGTTATGTTAGATGATCCTTC
>Ga0315904_10004550_pt1 | contig 19704 bp, 15 predicted proteins | sample LakEriMetagenome_6_FD_203529 | JGI IMG/M metagenome (GOLD analysis project Ga0315904, IMG submission 203529) | Freshwater fungal communities from buoy surface, Lake Erie, Ohio, United States - Buoy 12 MA120 | ecosystem: Environmental > Aquatic > Freshwater > Lake | place: USA: Lake Erie, Ohio...
TGTGGGGTGACGGCACCGTGTAGCGGTGCACCTCGGCGGCGGTGGGTGCCGGGACGGGATCGGGGAACGGCAGCGGCGTACCGGTTGCCGATGGGCCGGAGTCGAGCGCGATCACGGCGATCCGGCACGGCGTGTCGGCCGACTGCTCGGCCACCACCAGGCCGTGCTCGGTCATGGCCAGCGGCGAGATGCTTCGGGCCCCGGTGAGCACCTCGTCCCACGAGCCGTCGACCAGCGAGTGGCGGGCCACGCCCATCCGCCCACCCCGATGCGTGCGCACGTACAGGTCGGTGCCGTGCATGGCCATGGCCGTCTCGAAGGCTTCGCCGATGAGGGCCGGGGAGTCGCCGTACACACTGCCGCCCACCTGCACCGGCGCCGTCACCTGCTGCACGGTGCCGTCGGGGAACACGCGGTGGAACTGCTCGTCGGCGTCGGGCAGGGGCCCGGCGGGGTGGCTGACCAGAACCAGCAGGCTGCTGTCGGGCGCCCAGGCGGTGACCAGCGTCAGGCCGCTGGGAACCGCAGGCGAAGTGACCGTGCCGTCGGACTCGATGATGCGCACGTGCTGGCCGAACGCCTGCTCGTCGGGGTCGAAGCCGGCGACGGCGGCGAGGCGTGTGCCGTCGGGTGACCATCGTGGTTGCGACCACCACCACTCGTCGTCGGTCGACATCGTGCACGCACCGGTGCCCACGTCGCACGTCCACACCTGTGACCCGTCGTCGAGGTGGCCGATGCCGTCGAACCAGTACACGCCCCGCGTGGTGCGCCATGGCAGCGACCGGTCGACGGTGCGCCCTCGGCCGGCCGTGAGCGCGATGCGGGTGCCGTCGGGTGACCACGACACCGGGCCGGCCACCGGGCCGGGGAGGGTGGTGACGAACACCGGCACGGTGGCCTCGACGTCGGCGACGGCGACCTGTGGCGTACCGGTGCGCTCGGTGATGAACGCGATCCGCCGACCATCGGGCGACCAGGCGGCGGTGTGGTCGCCCGGTTGCGCAGCGGGCAACGGCCGCGGTTCGCCTCCGGCCGGGTCGAGCAGCACGATCTGCTGCACCTCGGTGGTCGAGCCGAGCGGGATGCGCGTGGTGGTGACGGCCACGCGCGAGCCGCCGGGGGCGACGTCGGCGTGCACCGGATAGGGGTGGGCGAGCCACTGCGCCGTGACCGAATCAGTCATGGGGGGGTTCCGTTCGTGTGCTCTCGAGTCTCAGCCGTCGCCCAGCGGCAGGACGAGCCGGGGTGCACGGGCGGCGTCGTGCAGCACCTGCACCCGGGCGACCGGCGCATCGGCGGGCCGGCCGTGTGGGTAGGCGTTCATCTGGATCGACGACGCGTGGCGAACCGCGACTCGCAGGCGACTGCCTGCTCGCACGCGGCGCTGGCACCACTTGAACCCGCGGAACCCGATCGCCGTGGACTCGCCGGGCACCAGCCAGTCGTGGCTGCCGTCGAGGTGCCGGCAACTCAGCCGCAGCAGGTCGCTGGTGAGGAAGATCGACGCGCCGTCGGGGGTGATCTCGTGCACCAGCACCGACAGGTCGACGTCGGGCTGGTCGCACACGAGGTGCAGGTGCAGTTCGGGGTGCCCGACCACCACCAGGTCCTCGGTGAGCGGTGTCGACGTGTACACCAGGCCCTGGCCGTCGATCTCGAGCACGAAACGTGAGTTGGTGGGGTCGTTGCCCGCCTGGGTGGCGACGAAGCTGTTCATCGGCTGGCCGTGGAACGGTGACTCGGGACCGCTGCCGGCAGGTCGTGGCAGCAGCTCGAGGCGTGCGGTCCGCAGGTCGTGCGGGTCGCACGTGAACGTGGCCGTCGGCCCGTCAACGGCGATGTCGTCGACGAAACCGGAGTGGAGCACGTCCATCGGGCCGTCGACCGAGCGGAGCCAGCGGTCGGCCGAGCCGGTGGTGGCCGCCTCCAACGACGGCGCACCCACCCAGTGCTCGCTGCCGGCGACGTAGAGCATCACCCGGTCGCGCAGGAACTCGGGCAGCGGGGCACCGTCGAGCACATGGCGGAGCCAGTCGCGCCGCAACGCGGGCAGGTCCACCGTGGCGTCGGGGCCGAACACCAGCTCACCCACCTGTCCGGGCCCGAAGTGGGTGCCCATGTGGTCCCACGGCCCCACCACCAGATGGCTGCTCGCGACCACGTCGGCGGGGGCGTTGGCCGCGAACCGGCGCCAGTTGCGCAGTGTGCCGCCGCTGCTGTCGTCGTACATGCCGGTGATCGACAGCGTGGGCACGGCGTGAGCAGCGAATTCCGGCGGCTGGGCGAGGAACCGCTCCCACGCCGGGCCCGGCTCGGGATGATCGACGAACCGCAGGGTGCTCTCGTCGAGCGGCGCGCCGGCGGCGGCGGCCGCCTCCACCAGGCTGGTGCCGGCCTCGAGCGCGGCGAACAGCTGCCCGTGCCAGTTGGCCAGGTCGCCGGAGATGGTGAAGTGCGTGGCCCGGTTGCTCACGAGGCGACGCCATCCGAAGTGGTAGAGCATCGGCACGCCGCCACGGGGCAGGTCGTTCCCGAAGCCGGAGGTGGAGTCGGGTGTCATCGCCCGCAGCGACGGCGGGGCGGCCGCCATGATGAGGTACTGGTTGATGCCGGTGTAGGAGCCGCCGTGCAGCACCACCCGGCCGTCACTCCACGGCTGAGCCGCGAGCCATTCGACGGCGTCGTAGCCGTCGAGTGCGTCGTGCACGAAGTCCTCGAACTCGCCGTCGCTGTTGCCGCGGCCGCGCACGTCGAGTGCTGCGTAGGCGAAGCCGTTGGTGGCCCAGAACACGCCGTCGGGGTGCAGGTGGTCGACGCCGTAGGGGGTGAGCTCCATCACCACCGGCACCGGCGCCTCGGCATGCCGCGGTCGCCAGATGGTGGCGTGCAGGGTCGCGCCGTCGCGCATGGGCACGCGTACGCCGACGGTGGCGATCACCTTGCTCGATTCGGGTGAGGTGCTCTCGAGGTTGCTGGCGACGGTCATTCCTGGCTCCTAGTTGCTTGCTGCGGCCGTGTCGGGCCGACCCTGTTGGACGACGGCGAGGCGGGTGGTCGCACGCATGCCGGGCAGGCCGCCCTCCGTTCCCGACCCCGACCAGCCGATCGACTCGGCGCCGAGGCGCATGTCGGGGGGCCCGGCGAGATGCGGGTTCACGGTCACCCACGCGGCGCGGATGCCGTCGGCCAGCGCGGTGGCCTCGGCCGGGTCGTCGCTCCAGCCGGTGCCCGACAGGCCGAACGGGGTGGCGTTGGCGAGGGCGATGCCCTCGCCGATCGTGGCGAACGTGGTGACGGCCAGCACCGGGCCGAACACCTCGGTGGTGAACAGGTGGTGCCCGGGGCCGACCCCGTCGACGATGGTGGGCTGGTAGTACCAGCCTCGCCGATCGAGGCGTTCCCCGCCGGCGACCACTCGGCCGCCCTCGGCGCGGGCACGCTCGACGCACTCGATCACGTGACCGAGGTGGGCCTCGCTGCCCAGCGGCCCGGCCTGCACCTCGGGGTCCTGCGGGTCGCCGGGCTGCCACTGTGCGGCGCGCTCGAGCAGCAGATCCATCAACGCATCGTGGTGGCGTTCGTGCACGATGAGCCGCGAGCCCGCCACACACACCTGGCCGCTGGCCCAGAAGATGCTCTGCGCCACGGCGTCGGCCACCACCTCGAGGTCGGGTGCGTGTTCGCCCACCACCTGCGCCGACTTGCCGCCCAGTTCGGTGAGCACAGGGGTGAGTGTGGTGGCGGCTGCGGCGCCCAGCACCCGCCGCCCCGTGGTGGTCGACCCGGTGAGGTTCACCTGGTCGACGCCGGGATGGCGCACCAGGGCGTCGCCCACGATGTCGCCCCGGCCCGGCACCACACCGAACACACCGGCGGGCAAGCCGGCCTCGTGGGCCAACTCGCCGAGGCGCAGGGCGCTGGCGCTGGCGAGCTCGGTGGGCTTCAGCACCACGCAGTTCCCCGCTGCCAGCGCGGGCACGGCCTTGGTGAGTGCCACGAAGAAGGGGAAGTTCCACGGGCCGAGCACGCCCACCACACCGCGGGGCACCCGGCGGGCGGGCGCCGCGGTGTCGGCGGCGAGGTCGGGCAGCAGGCCGACGATCGACCGCACGATCGACGCGGCGACGGCGGCATCGCCCGTGGTGATGCCGATGGGCACCCCCACCTCGGTCGTGTCGAGTGCGGCCAGTTCGGCGGCGTGCTGCTCGATCAGGTCGGCGAGGCGCAGCAGGCTGTCGGTACGCAGTGCCGCATCACGCGACCAGCCACCGGTGTCGAACGCCTGCCGCGCAGCGGTGACGGCCAGGTCGATGTCGTCGGGGTGACCGGCGGGAAGGCTCCACAGCACCGCCTCCGTCGCCGGATCGATCGAGGTGATGGTGGCATCGCTGTGGGACGCGAGGTGGTGGCCGCCGATGAACGGACGCATGTCGATCTGATGCATTCGCGGCCCCCCGGACGCTGTGTGCGAGAGCGAGACCCTTGCACCTCCGCGCAGCAGCGTAGTTTACTTACGCAGGGGCTCCTCCGGGAGCGGAACGAGGGGGAGAGCGATGCGGGGGTTCACGAGAAGGTCGGCCATTGCGCTTGCGCTGGTAGCGGCGCTGGGCGTGGCTGCATGCGGTGGCGACGACGACAGTTCGGGCGGCGGTGGCGGCGGTTCGGGCGCCGGCGTCGAGGTCGACAAGATGGTGTGGGCCATCCAGTCGCCCATCCAGTCGATGGACCCGGCCATCATGGCCGACATCCCCAGCCTGCGTGCCCAGTCCGCCGTGTTCGACCGGGTGCTGTCGATCGACAACAAGGGCGTCGTGCAGCCGTGGATCGCCAGCAAGTTCGACATCAGCGACCCGTTGAAGGTGGTGCTGACCATCCGCGACGACGTGAAGTTCTGGGACGGCACACCGATGGCGATCGACGACGTCGTCTACTCCATCGCCCGCCACACGGGCGCCGACAGCACGTCGATGCAGGCGCCGCTCTTCGCGTCGGGGGCGTCGGTCGAGGCCACCGACGCGTCGACCGTGACGATCACGTTGGCGGCTCCCGATCCTGCGCTGCCGGCGAAGTTGTCGATCTGGGCTCAGGTGCGCCAGCAGAAGTACGACGAGGCTGCCGGTGAGGCGATCGGTGGGTCCGACAAGCCCGGCATGGGTACCGGCCCCTTCAGCATCACGTCGTACTCGTCGGCCGACGGCGCCGTCCTCACCCGCAACGACAACTACTGGGCGGGCAAGTCGAAGGTGAAGCAACTCGAGTTCAAGGTGATCGGCGACCCCGACACGGCTCGTCTGGCCCTGAGCAGCGGCGAGATCGACGGGTTCTTCGACGTGCCCCTCATCGCCACGCGCCAGTGGGACCAGCTCGAGAACGCGACGATGACGTATGTGCCGGGTGCCTACAACGACTTCCTGTCGATGAACGTCACCCGGGCTCCGTTCGACGATGTGAACGCTCGTATCGCCATCGGCCACCTCATCGACCGCGCCGGCCTGCTCGGCCCGCTCTTCAACGGCCGGGCCACCGTGGCGCAGAGCATCGTGCCCGCCATCCAGATGACGGCCACGTTCGGCGACGACGGCGCGAAGAAGATGTACGAGGCCATCGGAGCGCTGCCCGAGTTCTCGATCGACAAGGCCAAAGAGGCACTCGCCAAGTCGGCCACGCCCGACGGCTTCGCCGTCGACCTCGCAGTCGACACCAGCCAGCCGTGGATGTCGCCGCTGGCCCAGCACCTGGCCGAGAACGCCAAGCAGGTGGGCATCACCATCAACGTGAAGCAGGTGTCGGCGGCCGACTGGGGTGCCGGGTTGTTCGATCCGGCGGGCAGCCCGCTGCAGCTGGTGGCGCTCGGCGGGGCCACGCCGTGGGCCGGTGAACTCCCGCCCGTCGTGTTCGGCACCGCGGCCATGTTCCCCATCGCCGGCTACGGCGACGAGGCCATCGACGGCCTCGCCGGTGAGGTCGCTCAGGCCGCCACCGTCGACGCCATCCGGCAACCGCTGCAGGACCTGCTCACCAAGGCCACGGCCGACCTGCCCTACGTGCCGCTGTTCGACGAGCAGGCGGCAACGGCCATCTCGAACAAGTTCGTGTGGGAGGGCGGCTACTCGTACAACGCCATCTCGCAGGCGTGGCCGCTGCAGCTCGGTGGAGCCGGGTGACGCTCGCTGCGTACGCGTTGCGCCGCATCGCGGCGATTCTCCTCATCCTCGTGGTGCTGTCGTTGCTGGTGTTCGGGCTGCTCGCCCTGATGCCGGGTGACCCTGCGCTCACGCTGCTGGGGCCGAAGGCGTCGACGCCCGAGGCCCTGGCAGCGGTGCGCGAGCGGTTCGGCCTGAACGATCCGTTCCTCACCCAGTACGCACGATGGGTCGGCAACGCCGTGCGCGGCGACTTCGGCGAGTCGATCTACTCCGGCGACCCGGTCACCACGCTGATCGCCGACCGGGTGGGGGTCACCGCCTGGCTGGCGGTGTACGCCCTGGTACTCACCGTGCTCGTCGCCGTGCCGCTCGGCCTGGCGGCGGGCACCCGCCCGGGTTCGCGCACCGACCGGGCCGCCACCGCCGTCAGCCTCGTCACCCTCAGCGCCCCCACGTTCGCAGTGGGCTTCCTGCTCATCTACCTCTTCGCCGTCACGCTCGACTGGTTCCCGTCGTTCGGTGCCGGCGACGGGTTCTTCGACACCCTGTGGCACATGACGTTGCCTGCCGTCACCCTGGCCGCAGGGCAGACCGCGGTGCTGCTGCGCCAGACGCGGGCCGCCACGATGGACGTGGCCGAACGCGACTTCGTCACCTTCGCCCGGGCCCGCGCCATCAGCCCGGGCCGCATCCGTCAGCGGTACGTGCTGCGAAACGCGTCGCTGCCGGTGCTCACCTCGGCCGGGTTGCTGCTGGCCTACGGCCTCACCGGCGCCGTGCTGGTGGAGAACGTGTTCGCCCTGCAGGGCCTGGGCACGTTGCTGGTGCGGTCGGTCGCCCAACTCGACCTGCCGGTGGTGCAGGGGTTGGCCATGTTCACCGCGCTGCTGGTGCTGCTGACCAACCTGGTGGTCGACCTCCTCTACTTCGCGCTCGACCCACGGTTGCGGCGTGCGGCGGTGGCGTCGTGACCGCGGCCGTGCAGCCCGCAGCGGGTGCCGAATCGGCACGCCGGGTGCGGTGGGGGTGGCTGTTCTGGGCCGCCGTCGGTGTGGTGGCGTTGGCCGTGCTGGCTGCGCTGACGGTGCGGTGGATCGCCCCGTACGAGCCGTCGGCGCAGAGCCTGGTCGACAGCGGGCAGGGGCCGAGCGGCCAGCACTGGCTGGGCACCGACCAGTTGGGCCGCGACATCTTCTCGCGCCTGCTCGCCGGGGCGCGCACCGGCCTGATCGGACCGCTGGTGGTGGCCATCGGCGCGGGGTTCATCGGCACCGCGCTCGGGCTGTGGACCGGGTATGCCGGTGGGGCGGTCGACTCGGTGGTGATGCGCACGATCGACCTGATGTACGCGGTGCCACCGCTGCTGGTGGCCATCGTGGTGGTGGGTCTGTTCGGTGGCGGCTACTGGCTGGCGGTGGGGGTGCTGATCGTGCTGTCGGCGCCGGGCGACGTGCGCATCGTGCGCGCTGCGGTGATGGCCCAGCGCGAACTGCCGTACGTGGCGGCGGCGCGCACCGTGGGGGTGGGCCCGCTGCGCATCGCGGTGCGGCACGTGCTGCCCAACGTGGTCCCCACGGTGGTGGCCAACGTGTTGCTGCAGTTCGTGGTAGGGCTGATCGCCCTGTCGGGCCTGGCGTTCCTGGGTCTCGGTGTCGAGGCCGGCTCGCCCGACTGGGGCCTGATGGTGGCCGAGAACCGCGGCATCCTCGACCTCAACCCGTGGGCCGTCATCGGGCCCGCGGTGTGCATCAGCCTGCTCGCCATCGCGGTCACGGTCATCGGCGACCGCGTGTACGAGGTGCTCTCGCAGCGGACGGCAGCGCGATGAACGAGCCGCTGCTCAGCGTCGACGATCTCGGTATCGCCGTCGACCACCGCGAGCTGGTGCACCGCGTGTCGTTGCACCTCGCCAGCGGCGAGTCACTGGCGCTGGTGGGCGAGAGCGGGTCGGGCAAGTCGCTCACGGCGCGCGCCCTGGTGTCGCTGCTGCCCAGCGGGCTGCGCGCAACGGGAACGCTGCACGTCGACGGCGTCGAGGTCGACCCGACGGCGCGATCGGCCGGCCACCGCGGCCGCCAGGTGGCGTTGCTGCTGCAGGACCCGTTCACGATGCTGAACCCGACGATGACGGCGGGCGACCACATCGCCGAGACGTTGTCGGCCGCGGGCCGCCCGCGGGCCGATGTGCAGGCCGAGGTGACGCGTCGCCTCGCCGAGGTGGGCATCACCGACCCGTCGGTGGCCGGTCGGTATCCGTTCGAACTGTCGGGTGGCATGTCGCAGCGCGTGGCCCTGGCGGCGGCGTTGGCCAACGACCCCGGTGTGCTGGTGGCCGACGAACCCACCACTGCGCTCGACGCCACCACCCAGCACGATGTGCTCGCCCTGTTGCGCCGCATCCAGGCCGACCGGGGCATGGGCCTGGTGCTGATCACCCACGATCTGCGCGTGGCCTTCTCGGTGTGCGACCGGGTGATGGTGATGTACGCCGGGTCGATCGTCGAGCACGCCCCCGCCGCGGCGCTGCGCGACCAGCCGCTGCACCCGTACACGGTGGGCCTGCTCACCTCGGTGCCGTCGACCGAGCACTACCAGCAACGTCTGGTGGGCATCGAGGGCTCGGTGCCCGCCACCCACACCGTGCTCGACCGGTGCGCGTTCGCCGACCGGTGCTCGCACCGCATCGACGCCTGCGTGGCTGCAGCGCCGCCGCTGGTGGAGGTGTCGCCCGGTCGGTTCAGCGCATGCCTGCGTACCGGCGAGTTGGCCGCTGCGGTGCAGGTGCGCGACAACGCCGGGGCGCGCGCCCCCGCGGTGCCGGGCGAGCCGGTGCTGCAGGTGCGCGACCTGCGCAAGGTGTACCGCTCGGGCGGCAGCACGCACACGGCCCTCGACGGGGTGTCGTTCCAGTTGCGCCGTGGCGAGGCGCTGGGGGTGGTGGGCGAGAGCGGGTCGGGCAAGACCACCATCGCCCGCTGCCTGCTCGGTCTCACCGAGGCCACCGAGGGCGAGATCGAGTTCGCCGGAGTAGGCGTGGTGGGCGGTCGGCGCAGCACGGCGCAACGGCGGGCGGTGGCACGGGTGGTGCAGTGCGTGTTCCAAGACCCGTACAGCACGCTGAACCCGATGCACACCGTCGGTGCCACCCTGGCCGAGGCGCTGGCGCACCGTGGTCGGCCGGTGGTGGATCGCGACGACGAGGTCGCCGCGCTGCTGCAGCGGGTGGGCCTCGCCGCCGACCTGGCCGGTCGCCGACCCGTGGCGCTGAGCGGTGGCCAACGTCAGCGGGTGGCCATCGCCCGTGCGCTCGCCGTGGAGCCGCAGGTGCTGCTGTGCGACGAGCCGGTGGCGGCGCTCGACGTGTCGGTGCAGGCGCAGGTGCTGGAACTGCTGCGCGAGGTGAACCAGCAGCAGGGCACGAGCCTGCTGTTCATCACCCACGACCTCGGCGTGGTCCGCCAGGTGACCGAGCGGGTGCTGGTGTTGCACCGCGGTGCGGTGGTGGAGGAAGGTGCCACCGACGCTGTACTCGACCGTCCCACGCACGAGTACACCCAGCGGCTGGTCGCCTCGATGCCGCGTGTCGGAGGGGACTGGCTCACATGAGCGGCCCGGTGGAGCGAGAGTTGCGGCTGGACCTGCTGCCCGAACTGGGCAGCACGTGGTGCCGCGACGTGGGCGAGGCCGGCACGCGGCCTGCGCTCGTGCTGCTGCACGGTGGGCCGGGGTACAACTGCGAATACCTCCGCCGGTTCGAGCAGTTCGCGCACACCGGCCGACGGGTGGTGCGCTACGACCAGATCGGCGGCGGTCGGTCGGCAGTGGGGGACGAGCACTACGTGCCCGGCACGTTCAGCGTCGACGTGTTCCGTCGCGAACTGGCGGCGTTGCGCCGCGAGCTGGGCCTGACCGAGGTGGTGCTGGTGGGCCAGTCGTGGGGCTGCATGCTGGCACTCGAGCACGTGCTCGCCGGCGCCGAGGGTGTGCGCGGGCTGGTGCTCATGAGCGGCCTCGCGAGCATCGAGGAGTGGAACGCCGAGACGCTGCGGCTGCGCAGCGAGCTGCCTGCCGACGTGCTGGTCGTGCTCGAGGCCGAGGAGGCCGCCGGCCGCGTGGGCAGCCCGGCGTTCAAGAAGGCCTACGCGGTGTGGGAGCGCACGCATGTGCTGCGGATGGACGATCCGCCGCCGTGGGAAGCCGAGGCGCTGGCGATGTTCGAGCACGACAGTCGCGTCTACGACCTGCTGACGGGCGGCGCCGAGTTCCCCACCGGCGGCACGATGAACGAGTTGCAGGACTGGGACGTGCGGCCACGGTTGCACGAGGTGCGCGTGCCCACGTTGCTGCTGTCGGGCCGGTACGACGAGGCCACACCGGCGGTGATGTCGACGTTGCACCGGGGCATCGCCGGCTCCGAGTGGCACGTGCTCGAGGAGAGCTCGCACAGTTGCCACACCGAGCAGGAGGCCCTGACGATGCTGCTGGTGGCAGACTTCCTGGCTCGTATCGAGACGAGGACGGAATGACCCGCAAGCGGCGCACACGTGAAGAGACCCGAGCACTCCTCCACGACGCCGCCCTCCGCGTGGTGCTGGCCCGGTCGAACGGCGATCGGAGCGCCTCGACGAACCCCCTGGCCGGAATCCGGATCACCGATGCGCTGGAGGAGGTGAACCGGTACCTGCGCGAGCACGACCCGAACGCCACCGAGATGACCACCGGCGCCGTCTACAACATCTGGCCGAGCCAGGAGGACTTCCAGGCGGCGATGCTCGACTTCGTGATGGTGTCGTCCGGTCTGCCCCAGATCGAGCGGGTGCGCGCCGCGCTCGCCGAGGGGCTGGCCGAGGGACTCGACTGGCGCGAGCTCGTCGCGCGGTGCTTCGGAGTCGACTTCGACGTGAGCTTCGAGGAACCGAGCATGTTCTTGATGATCGGCGTGTCGGCGCTGGCCTCGCCGCAGCGGGTGGCCGAGTCCAACGAGGAGGGCAACCGCGCCTACATGGCCGAGACCGGACGGATCCTGCGGCGCATCATCCGCCACGGCGGCCGGCGCATGGCGCCAGGCCGCTCGATGGAGGATCTCGTCTGGGCGATCGAGGCGATCGAGGTCGGCTACCTCATCCGCCGCCGCACGAATCCCGAGGTGACCGCTCGCACGGCGCGTGGCCGCACGGTCGTGCAGGACGCGATCATCGGACTCGTGGAGCAGTTCACCGTCGAGGCGAGGTGACGGCTGCTCGGTGCGACGTCGAGACCGATCTCACCGCTCCGACAGCTCCGACAGGTCCGACAGGCCCGACGGACCCGGCACGTGGGGCAGGAGACGCCGCACACGCTCGGCGAGGGCCGAGCCCAGGCGGCGGTGGTCGTCGACGTCGAGATGCACCAGATCGGGCCCGCTCGTGGGCGTGGCCGAGCCCGCGTCGAAGGCGTGCAGACCAGCTGCCCGTGCGACGCGCTGCACCGCCGGAGCCAGCTCGCGCGATGCCCGCCACACGGCCGGCCATCCCGGCAGGTCAGGCCCGGCGACGCCACCGCCGCCGAGCGGCGGCGGGCAGACCAGGAGCGCCTGCGGCACCCGGCCCGGCGTGAACGCGGCGGCACCGCGCACCAACGCCTCCGCCACGTCGACACATGCCTGCGCGATCGCCTCGGGAGGACGCGGCGGGACGATGGCGAGGTCGTTCGTCCCCAGCATCACGATCACCAGGTCCAGCGGCGACTGACTCAGTCCGGCCGCTTCGGCATGCTGCAGACCGTTCAGGGCTGACGGCGCGACACCGCCGACCACGGGCAGGTCGGTGTCGGCATCGAGGTCGGTGCGGCGGCCGGGGATCGCGTCCACCAGCACCTGCACCCCGCTGCCGAGCACGTCCTGCAGGATCCCGGGCCAGCGCACCGTGTCCGGGAGACGCGACGGGTCACCCGTGTCGGGGTCCGAGACGAAGCCCCACGTGTTCGAGTCACCGAAGGCGAGCACGCGCTGCGGGAGCGACCAGGGAACCTCGACCATGTCAGAACCCTCCCTGGTGTGGCGGCGACGTGCGACATCCCGGCAGGGCACGGTCGGGTGCGGTCATCCGTCGCTCTCCATCACCTCGGTGATCAAGAAGTCGAGCCACACGGGCCACAGCTCACCCTCGCCCGCCACGTGGCCACCGTGCGGTCGCTCGCGCAGCACCACCCGGCGACCGGTCGGCCCGGCGATCTCGCTCAAGCGCTCGGCGAAGCGACGGGAGCGTTCGGGTGGGCAGCGGATGTCGACCTCACCCTGGTCGACGAGCACCGCCGGGTACCTCACCCCCTCGCGCAGCTGTTGCAGCGGGGAGATGCGCCGCCACTCGGCCACGTGTTCGGGCACGTCGGCTCTGCCGTACTCGGTGACGATCGATCCGACGGCGTGTTCGGGGAGATCGAGCAGGTCGATCGCCGGGATCGCGCAGATCACGGCGCGGAACAACTCGGGGCGCTGCGCGACGGCAGCTCCCGCGGTGAGGCCTCCGTTCGACGCTCCGACGAACGCGAGGTGGCCCGCAGCGGCGATGCCGGTGTCGACGGCGTGCTCGGCCACGGCGAACAGGTCGTCGAAGGTGCGTTGCTTGCCGAGCGCGAGCGCTGCCCGGTAGTGGGCCAGGCCCTCCTCACCGCCACCGCGCAGCTGCGGCAGCAGCAGGCACCCACCGCGTTCGAGCCACGGCATCAGCGGTGTGGGGTGACACGGCGTGTGCATGGCCACGTTGAACCCGCCGTAGCCGTAGACGAGCGCCGGCGCCGGTCCCTCGGTGCCGCGGAGGCGCACGTGCCAGTAGCCCACCGGGTACCCGTCGGCCGACACGGCCCGATGCCAGGTGGCCACGATCCGCTCGTCGCGCACCACCGGCATCAGCGGCGTGAGCTCGCGCGTCGCGAGGTCGTAGCGGTGCGGGCACGGTGGCCGGTCGAAGCCGCCGAGGTGGAACACGATGCTGGCCGGGCCGTCGGGCAGCACGTGCGGGTCGCCGAAGCCCCTGCCGAAGCCGAACAGCAGGTCGAGCCCCGACGGCTCGGGCAGGTCGACGGTGTGGTCGGGGGTGCCGTCGGCGGCGAACACGCGGATGCGATGCGCGCCGTTCACGATCTCACACGTCACGAGGTGCTCGTCGAGTGGCATCATGCCGCGCGCCACGCCGTCGCTCTCGGGCACCAGTTCGGTCCAGGTGGCACGGTCGGCAGCGCTGTCGATGGGGATCGACACGACGCGACCCCGGTCGGCACCGATGGTGGTGATGCCCACGAGGTCGTCACCGCGCACCATCGCCACGAGGTTGCCCGCATCGGGCTCGAGCAACGGCTGCCACCGGTCGCTGCCCGGGCGCTTGATCGCCGTGGGCGTGAGCGTCGGTCCGAGACCCTCCACCACCAGGGCATCACCGCTCGGCAGCACCACCACCGACTTCGGCGCACCCGCAAGGGCGTCGTCGTGCTCGGTGACGCCACCGAGATGATGGAGTGCCACTCGGGGGTGGATCCCGTCGACCAGCGGCCGGTCGCTGACACGGGCGTAGAAGCCGCTGCCGTCGGCCAGCCAGCTGACCTGTGAGACGAAGACGTGCGGCACCGCATCGGACAGCATCGCTCCGCTCGCCACATCGATCACGCGAGCCGTCGCGTCCTCGCCGCCGTCGGTCGAGATCCCCACGGCGACATGGGCGCCGGTCGGCGAAGGGACCACCCACTCGATGGTGGGCCGCGGCCCGGGCAGATCGCGACTTCGCAGCAGCACCCGGTCGAGCTGACCGGGCTGCGGGCCGACGAGCACGACCGAGCTGCCGTCGAACGGATCGAGGCGATGCAACAACCAGGCATCGCCCACCGGCATCGGCTGCTTCGCCGCCTCGACCAGATCCAGACCTGCCCGCATCTCGTCGCGGAGCTGCGCAACCCGATCCACGATCCCCCTTCGCGTAAGATTCCTACGGAAGTCTGGAGTTCGACCTCCGGGCTGTCAAGACCTCTGCGCTCCGTCGTGTGCCTGCCGCGTGCCGGCGGGCGCCATCGGCGCCCGCCGACGTCGGGTGGCCGCGGCGACCGGCGGTCGCCTCGCTGCGTAGGATTGTTACGTGATGCCCCTCCGGCTGCGCCACCTCGAGTTCCGCCGCATCGCGCTCGACCTCGTCACCCCGTTCCGGACGAGCTTCGGTGTGGAGACACGCCGCGACGTCCTGTTGCTCCGCGTCGAGACGGACCACGGCGACGGCTGGGGCGAGTGCGTGGCGTTGCAGGAGCCGCGCTACTCCCCCGAGTTCGTCGACGGCGCCCAACTGGTCGTCCGAGATCACCTCTGGCCGGCCCTCACCGGCGGCGGGCCGCTCACCGCGGCCGAGGTCGCACATCGGCTGGCGCCGTTCAAGGGTCATCAGATGGCGAAGGCCGCTCTCGAGATGGCCGTGCTCGACGCCGAGCTCCGAGCGTCCGGACGCAGGCTCCACGACCTCTTGGGCGGCGAGCGCGAGCGGGTGCCGAGCGGTGTCAGTGTCGGGATCTTCGACACCCTCGACGAGCTGCTGGCGCAGGTCCAGGGCTACGTCGACGAGGGCTACGCCCGCATCAAGCTGAAGATCGAACCGGGCTGGGACCTCGAACCCGTACGGCTCGTGCGCGAGCTGGTCGGCGACGACATGGGGCTGCAGGTCGATGCCAACACGGCCTACGAACGGTCCGACATCGAGCACCTGTGCCGGCTCGACGAGTTCGGGCTCCTGCTCATCGAGCAGCCGCTGCCCGAGGAGGACGTGGTGGGGCACGCCCGACTCGCCCGCGCCTCGTCGACACCGGTGTGCCTCGACGAGTCGATCGTGTCGCTGCAGACCGCCGCCGACGCGATCGAGCTCGGTGCGGCCGAGGTCGTCAACATCAAGCCGGGTCGGGTCGGCGGCTACCTCGAGGCCCGCCGGATCCACGATCTCTGTGTCGATCGTGGCGTCCCGGTGTGGTGCGGCGGGATGCTGGAGACAGGGATCGGCCGGGCCGCGAACGCTGCGCTCGCGGCGCTTCCCGGATTCACGCTGCCGGGTGACATCAGCGCCTCGACCCGCTTCTACCGGCGTGACATCGTGCGCGACCCGATCACGGTCACCGACGGCCATGTCGCCGTCCCCACCGCCCCCGGACTCGGGTTCGAGCTCGACGTCGCGTTCCTCGACGAGATCACCACTGCGTCGGTGACGATCTGATCGCCGTGCGACCAGGGATCACTGCTCGACCGCAGCACCACTGCCGAGGAGGACGATGATGGCCGACGTGTTCGAGGAGATGGCGACGTGCGGGGCTCACCGGGTGATCGTGCTGCACGACGACGCCTCCGGGCTCCGGGCGATGATCGCACTCGACGACGTCGCCCTCGGCCCGGCATGCGGCGGGATCCGGACCCGCCCGTATCCGGCGACGCTGGACGCGCTGCGTGATGTGACCGAACTCGCCGCAGCGATGACGCTCAAGTGCGCGATCGCAGGTCTCGACGCAGGTGGGGGCAAGACCGTGGTGATCGAACGACCCGGCATGGATCGCGCCGCGGCGTTCCGGCGGCTGGGTGACCACATCGACGATCTCGGCGGGCTCTACCGCGCCGCGGGCGACCTCGGAACCACCCAGGACGACCTCCTCCACGTCGCCGAGCGCACGACGTTCGTGAACACGACCGGGGAGCAGCTCGGCGCCGCGACCGGTGACGGCATCGTCAACTGCATCCGGGCGTGTGCCCGCCACCGTGGGATCGGCGATCTTTCGGGGCTCCACGTCGCGGTGCAGGGATGCGGGCTGATCGGCGCCGGGGTCGCCCGATCGATGGTGTCGGTCGGGGCGCGCGTCACGGTGGCCGACGTCGACGAGGCACGAGCACGAGCGCTCGCGGACGAGATCGGCGCAGCGTGGGTACCGTCGGCCGCGATCTTGTTCGTCGACGCCGACATCGTGTCCCCGTGCGCCGTCGGCGGGGTGTTGACGCCGGCGGTGGTGCGCGAACTGCGTGCCTGGGCCGTGTGCGGTGGCGCCAACAACCAGCTCGCCGACCGGTCCGTCGACGCCCTGCTGGCCGAGCGGGAGATCACCTACGTGCCCGACTTCCTCGCGTCTGCGGGCGCGGTGATCGACGGCGCCGCCCGAACCGTGATGGGCGTCGATCCGGCTCCGTTCATCGCTCGCCTCGAACACACGGCGTCGGAGGTGTTCGACCGGGCTCGCGCCGACGGGTCCGGTACCGATGCCGCAGCACGGCTCATGGCGCGAGCCCGGATCGACGACGCGAGCCGCGACAAGGCGGGGGAGGTGGTTGATCAGGTCGAGCGGGATGCGGCGTGCTCGCCCGCGAGCCAGCCGAACGTCACCGCCAGGCCGAGCGTCGTGCCACCGCCCCAGTAGGCCTGACCGGCCGGCGACGCGATGCAGTTGCCGGCCCCGTACAGCCCCGTGATGGGAGTCCCGTCGGGCCGCACGATCCGTGCCTGCGGGTCGATCATCGGGCCGCCCTTCGTGTCGAGCGTGCCGGCGACGAGCAGCACGGCTCGCCAGGGCCCCTCGTGGTCGAACGGGTGCATCGTCGGGTTGGGGAACTCGGCACTGCGCGGTGGGCCGCTACGCGCCCGCTGGGTTCGTGTCTCGCCCCGGTGGAAGTCGGGGTCGACACCCGTTCGAGCCGCATCGTCGAACCGGAGGAGCGTCTCGTGGGTGCGCCCGGCCCAGTCGGGGGCCAGTCGGAGGCCGGGAAAGCGGTCGTGATGCCGGGCGAGCCGCTCGTCGATCTTCATTGCGAGGTCGGCCAGCGAGTCGGCGGCGATCTCGTGGTGGTCGGTGCCGCCCGGGCGGGCGAGCGGGTTGCCGCCGCCCTCGTCGATGGGGGCGTCGCCCGGCATCGCCCGGCACCGCTCACCGACCGACCGGTCGAACAGCATGACGAGCACGCGATGCGGGTACTCGCCGAGCGACTCGTCCCAGCGCAGGAACGCGCGGGTCATCTCGTTGTAGGTGACCTTCTCGTTCACCGCACGACGGCCGAACCGGTCGACCAGCACCATCGAGTCACCGGGCAGCCGGAACGCACCGCTCGCCGGTTCGGCGCCGTGGTCGAGCACCATCGGCGTGAGCCACGCCTCGCTCATGTTCGCCAGCCGCGCCCCGAGGGCCGAGGCGAGGTGCACGAGATCGCCCGTGCTGCCGCGCGCCGCCAGGCCACCGGTGATCGGCGCCGGGAGGTGCGCGCCGCGCAGCTGCGGGTCGTGCGTGAACCCGCCCGTCGCGAACACCACGCCGCCTCTCGCCCGCACGAGCGACGCGGTCGCGGCGGTGGCTCCGCACTGCACGCCGACGACCGCGCCGGTGTCGGGATCGACGACCAGGCCGTGCACCGGGCTCGCCGTCCGCACCGCCACACCGAGGCTCACCGCCGCCGAGGACATCGCGGACACGATCTCCGCGCCCGTGGCCTCACGCCCGTCGGGCAGCGGCGAGTACAGCGCCCGGCCTCGTGGGGTGCGGTTCTCCGGCAGGTCGGCCCAGTAGTCCCAGGTCTCGGCGAGCGGGCGCAGGCGCGGCGCCCCCAGCGCATCGAGCTCGCCCACCACGCGGCGACCGTGGTCGTAGAACGCCTCCAGGAGCGCGTACTCGTCGTGGGGCAGACCCAGTGTCGGCGATGCCGGGTCGTAGCGCATCGGACGGGCGAGCCGAGCGAGGTAGCGGAGTGCGTCGTCTCGCGGGTCGTCGTGACCGAGCTCGGCCAACCAGGGGTGGTTGCAGATCCACAACCATGTGCCGGCACGTTGCGGCAGCTCGCCGGGCGGTGGTGTGCCACCGCACTCCCCTCCCGCCTTGGCCGTGGTACCCCCGAGCTGGTCGAGCTTCTCGAGCACGACGACGTCGGCACCGCCGCTGCGTGCGGCGAGTGCCGCCGACCAACCGGCCGCGCCGCTGCCCACCACCACGACGTCGACCTCGTCGCTCCAGGGCACCTCGTCGGCGGGGGCGAAGACCACCCGCGCGCCGGCGTGCTCGATCACTCGATCACCGGGATCTCGTGCACGATCAGGCGCTCGAAGCGCGACACGTGGGCGAGCGTGTCGGCTCGGGTCTCGGCGGCGGCCGGTCGTCCGTAGACCTCGTCGAAGGCGGCCTCGTCGGCGAACCACTGCTCGGCGACGCCGTCCCACTCGCAGTCCGTGCCGGGATGGCCGGCGAGGGTGTCGGAGTCGCTGCGACGGATGTTCACGGTGTAGCGCAGCAGCTGTGGCCGTTGCCGATCGGCGATCATGTGCAGGTGCTCGCGCCACCAGGCGTCGAACTCCTCGAGCGAGATTCCCTCGGCCCGCTTCAGGAACCACATCACCTTGAGCACTCAGTCCTCCATCCGTGAGGGCGGCAGCTCGCCCGCCAACCATCCTCCGTCCACCGCCACGAACGCCCCGGTCACGTACGAGGCGTCGGCCGACGTGAGGAACGCCACGACGGCGGCGACCTCCGACGGCTCGCCGTGACGGCCGAGCGGGGTCCGTCCCGCGTAGTAGGCGATCCGCACCGGGTCGGCGAAGCTGCGGGCGTTCAGGGGCGTGTCGATCACGCCCGGCCCGACCACGTTGACCCTGATGCCGTGGCGACCCCAGTCGACCGCCAACCCACGCCCGAGCTGCAGCACCGCCCCCTTGGAGGCCACGTACGCCGCCTGGCCCGGCATCGCGATCGCCGAGTTGATCGAACCGATCAGCACCACACTGCCCGGCCGCCCGGCGGCGACGAGGTGCCGGCCGACGGCACGAGCCATGAAGAACGAGCCGTCGACGTTCACGCGCTGCACCCGTGACCAGGTGTCGTCGTCCATCTCGTGCGCCGCCTCGTTGCGTTCGATGCCGGCGGCGCACACCAGGTGGTCGACGCGACCGAAGCGCTCGACGGCCAGTGCCACGGCCGCCTCGCACGCCTCCGACGAGGACACGTCGGCCACGACGCCGAGCGCGCCGCCGAGCGTGCGCACGTGCTCGTCCACCTCGGCGGCGAGGTCGACGCCGACCACCGTGTCACCGCGCTCGGCCAACCGGCGCACACACGCGGCACCGATCCCCGATGCCGCCCCCGTCACGATCGTGACGACGCGGTCCTCTCCCGTGCTCATCGCTCCGACGCCCTCCCGATCGGCAGGTGGAGCACCGACCGGTGCTCGCCCGAGTGCAGCACCTCGACGTTCGCCACACGCACGTCGTCGGGCGTCTCGAACCCGTCGGGCCGTCCGGTGTGGTGGTTGCGGTCCATGCGCAGCGACCCGGTGTGGCGCACCGCCAGCTGCAGCCGCGAACCGGCAGCGAGCCGGCGGGCGAACCAGTGGAAGTTGCGGAACGACACCAGCGTCGCCTCGCCGGGCACCATGAGCTGCACGCCCCGGGCCGGGTCGCGATGTCGCAGCCGCTGCACCGCGGGCGACAGCAGGATCCGTGACCCGTCGACGCGCAGCTCGTACAGCAGCGCGCACAGGTCGGCGTCGGGCTGGTCGAGCACCACCCACGCGTCGAGCTGCGGCTCACCCACCAGCTCGAGC
>Ga0315904_10004551_pt1 | contig 19703 bp, 16 predicted proteins | sample LakEriMetagenome_6_FD_203529 | JGI IMG/M metagenome (GOLD analysis project Ga0315904, IMG submission 203529) | Freshwater fungal communities from buoy surface, Lake Erie, Ohio, United States - Buoy 12 MA120 | ecosystem: Environmental > Aquatic > Freshwater > Lake | place: USA: Lake Erie, Ohio...
ACTATCTAATAAACTTGCTAATGGTACTGATCTTAATCAATCAATGGTTTTATTTAATAATTCCACTATAGTATTTGGTGAAAAAATTGAAATATATAGAGATGCTACTATAGCATTTGGTAACTATGTAGATAATTTATCAACGGCAGCGGCCCAATTGAGTAATGCTAAAATTACTATGGGTGGTAATTATACTGTTGATGTTAAGGTTAGTGGTGCAGCAGCATTCCAGGCTATTGAAGAAGGTACACAAAAACTAATAGATAAAGAAATTGGTTTAGCAATGAAAGATATGGTTGATAAAATTAAAAAGGCAACGGGCATGAGCATAGACTTAAATAGGAGAGAACCATAATGTCAGGTCTTACAACTAACGATACTGCGGCCAGAATGTTTTATCAAAAAATTACCGATAGCGACACATCATTTTCAGAGGATAGAGAGTTGGTTCCTGCTCCTAATATTAATTTAACCATCGAAACCTTTTATGCTAATGAAAGCATTATAGGATATACATATAATGTAACACTAACAGGATACGCAGCATCAAAACAAGATAGAAATCAATTTCACGATGACACTATAAGTTATGTTGTTGGTAGTATAGCAAAAATTCAAAACATATTCGACGTTGTTGGTAATGGTGGTAAACTTGTTGTTAAAACCCCAAATGCTAATACTGCCATGATGGTTTTTAAAGGTGGACGTATTAAAAGTATAAATTTTGCTCCCAGCAATAATCAATGGGTTAGATATAGCGAATATACTATTGAATTAGAATTTAACGATGCTAAATTATTTGGTTGTAATCATAGTTCAGAAAAGGGGTGTGATAGTACGCTATTTGATGGAGGAGGCGGAGTTGTAGGAATATCGTCAGACCTTGCTGCCGTACAATCAAAATTAGTAGATCATGGTATAGGTGCGCCAATAGGATTTAAAATAAAAAGCTTTAATGATAAATGGACAATGGATTTGCAAGATGAAATCTACGATTGGGCTAAAATTGATGATAGCTTAGAATTAAATAGCAAGCGTTATAATGTTCAATATACGATTAGTGCTGTTGGACAACACTATTGGGATGATCAAGGAAAGCTATTTCCAGCATGGAAGCAAGCCAAGGCTTTCTGTCAAGATAGATTAGTTAAACAAATTAATGGCTTGTATCAGAATATGGCCATGCATTATTCTGGTCCAGAATTAAATTTTTGTGGTAGCACTGAAGATTTGACAAAAATTCATGATATATCAACACCAAGCATACATACAACTATTGGCGCATACAATATATTTGATGAAAAAATCACATTTGGACCATCAGAATCAGATGGAAGTTTTGAAATTACATATTCATCAATCTTAAAAAGAAACAGAAGCAATTGTGTTACCCATCCAGAAGCCACTCATACTCTTAATATTACTCGCGGAGGAACAAAAGAATTTGGTAAGACACAAGCTCGTAGCGTTACGCTTTCTGGTACTATTCAAGGATTATTAAGATATACTAATGAAGGATCTATTATTTGGCCTAATGCTGAAGGCTTTACTATACCCGATAGTCCTGGTGCTATGGTTTTCTTACCTCCAAAAAACGATGTAAAATATAAATGGAATAAAGCTAAAGAACTATTAGATAGATTTTTAGACGAATGTAGCGGTAGAATAATATGTAGTGAATTAGCAGATATTGTTTTTAAATGTTTAACAACTAGTTGTTCTTTCGTTTATCCTGGACAAGATTGCGCTGATACTAGTAGTGAACAAATTTTTACAGCAGATTTAATACCGAATAATTTTAATATTACCCATAATTATGGATTAGGAACAATAGACTATTCTGTAGAATTTAGTCCAGAATCTAAGAGTAGGTGTAATATAACAATAAGCACAGAGGAACCTGTTCCAATTACAGCAGAATTTACTATACCAGGAAAAGGTATTTATTATCAGCCATTAGGTGGTTGTACTCCTAAAAAATGGACAATTAATGCTGAAGGAATAACAGGATGTCCTCAATCTTGTGATACGGGAAGCGGAGGATTAGGTATCTGTAGTGATATAACAATAGGATGTGAAAATTATATGCCAGATGATAGTGCTGGAACTTATTTATTACTAAGTAAACAGAAAACATATAACCCGATTGATGGATCTTTTAGCTATAATGCTACATATGTATGTACTAATTGTTCAGGATACGGGAGCTGCTAATGACCGAATGTGTTGCTTGTATAGGAAATTGCACATTTTTAGGATGTACCGTATTAGGATTTAATGGTACCATAGGATGGAATACTCAAGAGAGTAGTATTAGTGTTGATTTAATAGAATATAAATGTCCACCAAATGAAAATCAAGTATTTTTAGGAGAAAATTTAATAGGTTATCCGGTATATTTTGATTGCGGAAACTTTTTCTTTGGCGGCCTTTTACAAAATTGGACATATACTGAAAATAGCGGCGGAAAAACATTCAATGTTAAAGTAATTGATCCTAGACAAATATTAGAACAATGTGTTTTAATTACTGACACATATGCTGGACCACCAATCAGAACATTAAATTATTTTGATGTTTATGGTTTTTATGAAGAATCAGTTTATTTGAATAAAAACTGTTCAGCATTTGGTTCGGCAGAAGTTACCGAAAGAGGTATGCCGTATAATAAAATCATTGATGCTCTTAGACTCATGAATCCCACCGTATGCACACCAGTAGGAGTTAATTTAGCCATCGATTGGAGCACATTTAATATTCCTGTACCAGAATATTTTAAAATAGCAGGCCCTAGTATAACCATATTACAATTAATAGCTGATATATGTGATGAATCTGGTTATGAATTCTTTGTCACATTAGATCCTGGTAATATTATTAGAATACATACAGTATCTATGAAACAATATGATCCTATTGAAGATAATTTATTTTTTGGTTTTGATAATGTTATAGATTTTAGTTATGGTAAAGAATTAAGAATTACTAAAACTAGAAATTTATTATTTGGTGAACAACAACATTATTTAGATATTATTTATGGTGAAGGTGGAATTAATCGCACAGATGCTGCAAAGGCCCGATATGTATTTAACGGAGTAACAGGAGAAAAAGTTCCAGAAGAAAATAATACTGTTTCTGATGGCAACTTTGGTAACTTTGAATTTTATTTCGGCGAAAACCCAATTACAAAACAACCAGTAACACCACACAAGCGTCAATATGGACAATTTTGGGTTAATATTGATATTAGAAAACTTAATTTAACACTTGTTACTCCTTTGCCAGTAGACTTTGTAGATATTTGCGAATATGATATTCGCACAGCAATGGGTAGTGCCGAAGCATTTTGGGCATGGACAGAAAATACTGGCACAGTTTCTGAACTTGGAAAATTAATACAAATAACCTATGGAGTTGATTATACTGCTGCAAATGTTCTTGCTGCTGCTGATGCTAGCGCAACTAATATGGTTGCTATTAGTGACATGGCTGCAATACCAAATAGCGATAGAGCAAAATCTAATATTTTAAGTTGGCCACCAATAGTTGAAGATAAACAAAAAATACACGAATGGATTGCAGAATTAGGAAGAACATATTATGGACGTCAATATTTAGTAACATTAAAAGAAAAGGTATGTATTCGTCCTCATCCAGAAGATTTTGGTGAAAAAATGTATACTGATACTCCAACTAATGATGGTGGCTGGGTCGAACCAGGAATACCAGTATTAGGTTTAAATGATCCTGAATTAGATATGTTTAGAACAGATGATGGTAGAGTTGGTGCCTTGGCATTATTTACGGCTAGTGGAGACTGTGCTACAAGTGGATCATACAGTGGTGATGGAGGCGGAGAGTACTCATATACTCTTGGATCAGGAGTAAATATTCCATATAGCGGAGGATCAGTTTGTACAGATCCTAGTGGTAATCCGTGTTCTACTAATTCACTTGATCCAAATTACTGGCCAGGATGTAACTGTCAATAAGGAGTAAAAATTATGGCATATATACAATATCCTGGAGCAAGATGCGGACAGTTAGATTTAACAAAAATTCCTGTTGATGATTATATTGCTGGTGGTGGTGGAGTAGGAATAGCAGCACAAGGTCCAGTTTGGGTAAAAGCATCTGTAGAAGAAAAAGTTTATCCATTAGGAGATAATAAGGGTAAAGTTGTCTTTAAATTTAATGATCCTTGTGTTGTAACTTTATGTCCTAATGATTTTATAGCAGGACAATTAATTGATACTGCTACAGAAATTCTAATTGATCAATCAACAATAAATAATGGACAAAATAGCGAATCTGAATACCAATCCTCTGATAAAACTGAATATTTTAAGAAAGACTATAGTGATATAACAGCCGATTCTAAAAGATTAGTAGATTCTGCTGGCGCTAATTTATATAGTATGTATCCTGCCGCAATAATGCCTTGCGCTGTTGCTGTTCCACTAAGATCAAATATTAGACCATATGGTCCATATGGTACTAGTAATTTTCATAATAGTTGTGGAGGTATTAATGTAGAGGTAGACAAAGATATTGCTCCTTGGGTATTTGGATCAGTAGATTTGATGAATACTGCCGCTATGGTTAGATTATCAACAATGGAAACTGATCCATTAGTTATTGGAACCACAGGAAGCGTGACTGTTCCTTGTTTACCATCAACAAGTCTTGGATATTCAATGTTGTCACAAGGACCAGTATTAAATGGTTTGAGTGTTAATTTTGGTAGTGGAGGAGTATCAACAACATACTCTTACCAAACATTTACCCCAAAATTTGGTTCATTTTCAAGAAGCACACTAGATAGATTAAAATTAATTGCTAAAAATAGAAGAGAGCAATTAAAACTTTTAAGAAATAATCAAATCCTTAATAATAGAATAGCTAGACAAAGATCAAAAGTTGATTACAGATCAAATACTATTTTAACTAAACATGATGGTATAGCTAAACAAGCATCTCTACAAAGAATGTTTATTGGCGAAATGATGGATTGGTGGAAAAATATAAACTGTCTAGAAGAAGCTTCTTGTAGTGGTAGTTGTAGTAGTATACCATTATATGGACCGTATACATCCAAACTATCTTTAGCTACTGGCAATAGACTAAAATCTAGCTACTGGTTCAGGAGCGGAGAAATGATAGAAGCAAGACATAATTCTCAAAGAACTGTAGTTGGCACAGATACATTAGCCAAACAAGTTTTAGAATTAAGATGGGACTATGAGAAAAAAGCATTCATGAGTATGGATGGTTTATTGGGGCCGATTTCGGTTAGTGGTGATGGTAATTTACCACAATACGCCAGATATACTCCTAAATGCCACAGACAAGCCCCATTATCGCCACAACCGCCATTTTCAAGATGCTCCAATGTTTTCAAACAAGAATGTGATGATGGCTTTAATCCAGTAGCCGGATCTAATGTATCAGCAGAATTTTATAATCAAAAAATAGAACAAAAATTTGAAAATCCTGTACAAAATCCAACCAGTTGTCATCATCATCTTGGAACTGTTCATGGTCATATAATTGATGCTCTTGGAAGAAAAAAGAGAATTAATGATCATATGATTATGAATCTTAATCTTACTCAGGATTATGCTGAGGATTATAGATTCTTAGGCTTAAGAGGTCCGCTAGTATTACACTCTTGGGGTTATGACACATGGGGTAAGCCAATACCTAATGAAGCAGATATTGAAGCGGATACAATGGATGGTATCTTTAAAGAAAATAATCTTAAGGATAGATTTTTATGTGAATGGCTATCAAAACCCGCAACATGGCCAGTTGGCCCAATCGATCTTAGGTTTGATAGAGATAGAGGGGTTTGGGTTTCTCCGCCACAAGATTATAAGGTAATAGTTGTTGAATTAATTCAGGATCTAGAACCATTTGGTACAGCATTGGCTCAATTAATTAATAAAGACAACGAAGCTGGTAAAGATTACGGTCCTAAATTATGGGATTTTGAAGGTAATGAGATTAACGCAACATCAGACTCATCATCCGATTATGTTGTAACTGTCGAAGATAGAATCAAAGCTTCATACAAATGTGGAACCAGATTGTATGCTCATTATGATACTTATTCATGTAAATATCTAGTATTCGGTCAGGCTGAGTCTGAATCAACAGATATTATAAGATTTAGATTATATGATAATAATTGTGCGCCAAATGGTAGTGGAACATGTGATTGGAAAGAATATGCTGGGTATAAGGATAAGTTTTTAAATAATCATACATTTGGAGTACGTATTAATTGTGATGGCAATCCAATAGATATTGATAAAAAAATAATTGGACAAGCCGACATAGAAAATCCAGCAAAGAAACAACGAGTTGTTGTTAATTTGTATGACACTGCTGGTCAGCATGGTCCAGCTTATGCATTATACACAACATATGCAGAGTGGAAAGAGAAAGCCCACACTGGTTTTGCGGCAAAAATATTCGGATCTCCTCAACCCAATATAGCACCCAGTGGACAACAATCTTCCCATATTTGCGGAGACTGTATTCCTGAGAGCGGATCGTCATTAGATGGATGCGAAGAAATTTGTATAGCTTTTACCGAAAACGAAACTCCAGAGCAGGGCAGAGAAGAGGTATCCTCGTGCTCTTGCACAATGGGATCCGTAGAGTGTGGTTGTCCAGATCCGGATTTACCAAATTATGATATATTATTTTTGGAAGGATACGCTAGATTTATACATGCTACATTATTAGAAGATTTATATCCATCAAATTGTGGTGTTATTGTTTCTGATTTTGCTGAAAGCTGCCCATGTGGAAATGCAGCAGCTAATATTGATGGCGAATTATTCTATGGGAATAGTCCCAATGGTCGCAAGCCCACCTTCTATACCGCTGCTGGACAAACAGAATTCAGAGTATTTGATCCATTTAAAGACAACTCTGGTATAGCTTTTAAAAGTCCTTTTAAATCTTTAAAGGCCGGAGATAGAATAATTGCTGCCTTTAATGAAAAAGAAAAAAAGTACTACATATATCAATCTGAACAAATAGATAAATTTATTAAATTTGCTCTTATAGAAGATAAAAAAGATATATATCAGATATGCACAAAAGCAGTTAGGGTAGATAAATTTAATAGACCAATCAAAGATAATGGAGCATTGATCAATAATGATGGTGATTTAAATGCAAACCATATTATTGTAATAGATCATATAGCCGAAAAATCACAGCTTTTTGAAAACCCATCTGCAAACTATTCTATGTTTGGACCAGCATTAGGCTCATCAAAACTTACAGATCATTATGTTGGAGAAACATTATATAGCTATAATAGAGGATCATATAGTGGTACAATTATTAAGCCATTCACTGGCTATGCTAAATATAGAGAAACTCCATGTCTTACAGATTGCGATTCTTGTAGCGGAGTTGTTCAATCTGCCCCAACATACGATATAGTTACACTAGAAAATTTTGCTAATTTTATTGAGTTTGAAGCGGCTGAAGATATCGTCGCTTGTAATGGTAAAGGTCCAGACTGTACATATCCTCCTCCTCATTATGCTGCAAACTTTTATCATTACTATGATGGAACCGCTCCAGTGGGCAGAAAGCATACTGAATCAGTATATCATCATGATAGATTAGTAAATACAAATGTTTATGATGTAATACCAGATACAGAAGAATATAAAAAACGACCAAGCCATATAGTCGGTGAAATTATTGGTAATTTAGGCCAAGGATGTAAAGGTATTGCGAAATTAGATAATAAAAAATCTACATCAGATTATTTAATATACGATATAGTAGATGCTCAAACACAAGCTTTATTTGGTAAATTTAGAGTATTAGACTGTATTGGCGCAGGACAGTTAAATAATGAATGTGAAGCTTTAAATGATGTTAAGTGTGATCCTAAACATGTAAGAGTTTATTGGTTTGGTGGAGGTTTTGAATGGAGTGAAGATGATCCATTAACATGCGCAAGAAGAGGTAATGTCAAGATTATCAATAAGCATGAATGGTGTGGTAAGTGGTATCATGAACCATCTGATGCTAATGGATCAGTAATTAATACAGATCTTGACGAATATTATATTGATGATGCGTATCCAATAGCAAATATTAAATTTGGAGAATATGATGGTTGTGGTTTTCCATCTGGATGTGAGGATGCCTGTGATTATCTAGATGGTATTCACCCGACGTGCTGCCATCCTACAGTAGAAAATTGTATTGGTCCATTTTTAGCATATTCTGGAGCACAGTATGTTGCACAATGGAATGAAGATAAAAGAGAATACGACATCATTAATGCTGAGGAAGCACCAATAATTATAGAAGGAATATTAGCTAATCCGATAGACTGTTGTGGTGGAGTTGCCGACGTAGAAGTTTATGCAGCATCTAGCAATGATGATTCATTAACTGCTGAACCAGTTAAAACATTGGTCAAAAATTGCGAGAATCCACGCGGATGGTGCGGAAAAGCTGGTGATCAAATTGTTATTCATAGAAGGCAAGTTGGTAATTGCTATCAATATAAAGTGCTACATCTTGGTAAACCATGTATAGACGGATCAACAAGTGAAAGTGGAAATTGTTTACTTGGTAGTACAGAAGTTCCGCATGAATTATCAGGATGCGATTATAAATATTTTAATGAAAGAATTGAATGTATACCAGGATTTGACGCTGGTATTGTACAACAACTTATGCACGGAAAAGGCTTTGGATTAATCTGGGAGACTATAAAATCTTATCAAACCAGGGTTATTCACGGTTGTTGGAATGGCTCATCAATTTCTGTGCAAGGTTTTTCTGGTTATGATGGATTAGATAATCAAGGTAATAGTGTATTAGGCCAATCAATATCTGTAGTAAATCCAAATTCGTGTTGCAATTCTGAGTGCGGCGAAGGTTCAGTCTTTACCGCTCCAGAAAATGGTGCCACAGCATGGGCTACAGCAACATATATGAATACGGCTAGTGGCTGCTATTGGACATTAACAAATGCTGAATGTTGTAATTCTTGTGCGTTTTCTGGATGTGAAGAATGTGTGGACTGTTAATTAGGATAAAATATGCCATCACAAATAGGAAATTGTAATTGCTGTAAATGCGACGATTGCAGATGCAGAGTAATACTTTATAAGTGCGGAGGATCGTGGTCCCCAGCACCTCAAGTATTTTGTCGTAGAAACAGTGTTCATGGACGATTCATATTTGAAGATTCTTATGATTGTGGAGGTTGTAAATGCTGTACACAAGAAGGATGTACTATTAGTAAAATATGTTTAGATAAAAAATATGTATTTAAATTTAGAGTATTTGGACACCTAGAAACATCTCGCGGAGGTATGCATATTGGTGAAATATTATATAGAAAAATATGCTGTAATGGTAAACAAAAAGCATGGAAAAGAGTTGTACACGTAGAGTCAGAGGGCGGTGGAGACAAATGCTGCAAGAGCTTAGTTAAAGATCAATGTAAAATTATCTTGCCAAGAGGAAAATATGAGTTTAAATTTACAGCAAATTCTGTTGATGGTGATGATCATTGCGGAAATTTCCTGCAGTATGATGTAAGGTGGTGCAAATATGTTAAAGATAAAGAATGCTGCCCAAGATTAAGCGATCCTCCAGAACCAAGTTCTTTATGTTGTTCTGTTTCTGCAAATGAATGTTGTGCTCCACCGGTATGTATCCCCAATGCAAACTGCAACCAGGAGGATCCATCTTGTGATGAATGTCCTCCTGGCTGCGGTACAGATCCTTGTGTATCTCACGGATGGATTATAATACCGTGTGATAGTATTAATCTTGCTTAGTATACTTATGCCAACCCTTGTTTGGCAAATAGTTACCGGCATCATCCTTGCGCTTTGGAAATAACGTTCCGCCCTTTTTATGTTGTCCAAAGGATAGAATAGCGCCACAGTCAGCACACCTTAATTCAAAGTAATCGTTACCATCAACATTTCTGACAACGAACTTTATATTCGAACTACCACACATTCCACACTTTTCTTCACCAAAAATTTCTTGTATAGATGCCAATTCCTTAAACAATTCTTTTTGTCCAGCACCATCCAATTCAAATTCTAATCTGTCACCAACTTTATATTTAAGTTTCATTTAATTCTCCTTATTTCCATGATGGATTGTAAGATTTAATACCATCTGGTATAGTAGTCATATCTTGTTGATATGCAGTCAATTTTTGTACTATTTCTACTGCTTTATCATGCTCTATAGCATATATTTTACTACTATCTATAGTCATTTCTTCTAGTAATTTTGATACGTCGATATCCAATCTCTTTGATATTACGTCAATAAAATTAATTTGATTATTATTTATCTTATTAATATTACCACCATGAATATCGTCGTCAATTTCTTTAGCTATTTCTTCTGCCGCAACAACCTTGCGTAGCTTTAATCCTCTTCTTAATGCTCGTCCTTCTGCTCTTGTTTCTGCTACGGCAACAGGATGATTTCTATAAATCTTATCACAATTACCCCAATAAACATCGGCAGCGCCACTGACAACCCTTGTATTTAAATGACCCGTGGTTGACATGTCTGTATTTAAAACATAGCCTATTGTGTGTACCACGGTTGCCCTTTTTTCATTATTTTGATCGGGGCTTTGTACAACTTTACTGGTTGACTCAATAACTGTACAATTTAATGCTATTTCAAATACTCTTCTTAAGCCGTCTGTTGTTGGATTACCGGCTATTTTTTCATCATCACTTAATAATGTTAGAACATGATCAGTCCATTCCAGATCATTAGGTGTTACAGTTATTTTTTCAGATTCTTCTTTAGTTTTCTTAGGTGCCATTAATTAATCTCCATTAAGATAATATCTAGTATTCTATACAAATTTTATTAGCGGTATTATTCTTGATAAGAAATGGTATCAATTTTTGATAACAAATGTATGCTCTTGATTCAGAGAAATCATAATTTTGTTTTATTCGTATAATTGATATTCCTTTGCCTATCAATAGTCCTTCTTTTTTGTTATCATAGGCCTTGTTTCTTGATAATGATTGATCGCCCCATATGTTCTCAAAATGAGACGGTCCATCTACTTCTATGGCTAGGTTTATAGTAGGCAAAAAGAGGTCAATCTGCAACTTGGTATTTGATAATAGATGTTCTTTGTGAAAATCAACTTTATAACCATCGTTAATTAGTTGATGTAAAAGATATTTTTCTAACTTTGATCCTGTTTTACTGCTTTCTCTAACTGCTCTATTTGCTTTATTTATAATGTTTTGTTTTTCATCTTCACTTTTTTTATTCCAGTTGTCTCTGGCTTTATTTTTACGTTGCTCTATTTCGCTATCAGATAGATTTTGCCAGGTTTCATAAACTGATATTCCTATTTTTCTTTTGGTTTGTTCTGATCTTTCTTTTCCTTTGGTTGGATGAGTATGTGTTCCGGTACTTATTGCATTGGATTGAGCCTCGCTCTTTGAACGAATATCAATATTAAATTTTTTAGCATCTCTTCTAACTTTATTAGCGTATGTCGCATATTCTTTAGCTATTGTTTGAAAACTTTTCTTATTTGATATATATTCTTTATATATTAAATTTTGTTTTTCAATATCAGATAATTTGTCATACATAAATTAATTCTCCAGTATATTTAAATACTATTTCCATAAGATCATTTGAGGTATTTTTCGGTAAAATTACAGCGTCTATTCTTTGAATAAGACTAAATAATTTTTGATAATCTATATTATTTGATTGATTACCAATATAATATATAATTCTATTATTTTTATCTTTTAATCTTTCATACAATAAAAGATCATCAATGATTATATCATATCCACGATTATTTATATCGGTATAATGAAATTTTGGTAGATCATATGATGCTTGATTATATAAATCATCATAGACCCCAATAATATTAGAAGGTAATTTATATAAAAATTCTAATAATTTAGGATGATATTTTTTACAATAAATTGCTATATTTTTGTTCATTAGTAGATAGTAATTCTATATTTGTTATTATATTATGACTTTTTAGTGATGGATTGATCCATGATAATGTACCCTTTGGCTTAAACACAGAATACTGTTTATTATAGAACAGGCACATATTTTCTATAATATCCGAATCTATAATAACTTTATCGCTTGAACATATAATATCGGTGATATCTTTACAAGTATTAATTTTTCCACAATATTGTATATGTTGTATCGGATATTCTTTCACACAATAAAATTTTATATAAAGATTATCATATTTATATATTCTATCAAGTGGAACACTATCAAATAATATGCATGATATGATACTTTCTCTATTGTTGGGTATTTTGGCAAAAGAATTTGGTATTATATATGGAATATTATATTCAATAATTTGAACCGGAATATTTTTTATATCATAATTATCTAAATTCACAAAAGCATTATTAATCCATACGCAGTCTGGGTTTACTATATCAAAATTATCATAAAATGAAATATTTTCATTTAATCCATAGAACTTAACATTGGATCCAGACGATGCTATGCTTTCAACATTAAATTTATGATCACATACTAAAATTTTGCGCATAATACCTCTTTATTTTTTTTAATACATTATTATTATCAATATTCATTATGTGTTTATTATTTTCTATAAACTTTGGTATAAACCTTCCACCAGACGCTATTATTTGGTTCATAATTTCAAATATAAAATAATTATCATTAATATCTAAAGATCTTAAAATATCCATCTCATTTTTTGCTAATCCATACATCCCACAGGTTTTATTTGGTAGGTTATAGAATAGGTTTTCAATAGATAATGAGTCTTTGCTTAGTACACATCCTATATTATAACTATTACTTTCTGAATCATTAATAAATATAGATGACGAATCATAGTCAAATCTATTGAATATCTTATGACTAAATAGCGTTTTATTAAACATAATTAATAAATAATCACTAGTAACATAAGGCATGGCTAGTTTTAAAGAAAATCCATTATTTTTAAATGAGTAATCCTTATTTTCTATGACAGTAACCTTGTTATTAAAATCAATTTTAGATGACTGAAATCCACTTATATAAATAGTATTATTAACATTCAGTTTTTTTCTTAAATTAAAAATTTGTGAATCCAAAATATTATTCTGTTTATTAATTTTTATATTAGAGAACGCCCCCAATGATTTCATACCCTTTATTGGCTTTGCTCCAATAATTATAACATCAGTTAATTTTTTCATAATAAGTATGTGTTGTATTATCTAAAAGTAGATCAAGATTATTTATATTCTTAACGTAATTCAAAGTCAGGTATGAAAAAAATAAATTATCATTAATATTAATACATCCAAATATTCCACCGTTTTCTATGAAAGAAGTTATTCTATCAATAAAATTAGTATAAATATATTTAGAAGGATATATAAGATAATAAAATCTATTAATTGGAGAACTCTTAATTATAGCCTTAACCTTATCATTAAAAGTCATGTCGGCATCTATAAAATTCTGCATTCTCCATGGGATATCGTATTGCGTCAATTTATCAGAAATTTGCTTAACTGATATTGGATACTTAATATGTTTATCTCTTATAACCATTAATCCTTTGGGTTTGATTTTTTGATTTAGTAATGATTCAATAATATTATTAAATGTATCTATTGATGTTTCTGGCTCTAAATAGATAACCCCAATATATTTTATTTGAGCCTCTTCATTTACTAAATTTATAGCAGAAGTTATGTCTCTTAATTCTTTTTTGGTTTTCCATTCGTTATTACGGAAGTATAAACATTTCTTTTTATTAACCACAAAAAATTCTTTACTGTCATCATATACTTCTAATATTTCAATACCATTATTTTTATAATGTTCTAGCTTATTAAGAGCACACGAAGTTTGTGTATCTCCATCATATTCTGCAAATATACAGTCCTTACATGGCGTATGTATAATATCAATTTTGGTCATTAATAATTCTTCCGCATTCTATGTAATAGAGTAATTTATCTGTTTTAATTAAATTAATTTTATAGTTATTATTTTTTAGCAGATTAATGATATCCGATAGTGGAAATATAAACTTATTTTTAATTAGATCGTTAAATTCTGTAAAATCAAATATCTTATTCAGATATAGTTCGCATAGTTTATTTAAATCAATGCCAATAATAGCCACAGAACCTTTTAATCTAAGTTTGGTTAGTAGCATAGTCAAAAAATCATTGGGATTATCAATTATTTCTAGAGTATTATATATATTAATATATTCTATAGAATTATCTATGGTATTAACAATCTCATCTTTTTGTATTTTTTCTATATCTGGCTGGTATTGCTTGATTGATTCATGTTCAATTTGGTATTTCATTATGTTAATTCCTTTGATATATTAAATAAATTATTCCGATTGAATAATTCATAGCACGAATTAGGATTGGTATTATTTTTTATTTTTTTATAGATTTCAACTAGCTTATTTTGTAATGATATGTCATTAATTTTTGGAAAGCTATTAAATTCATTGTAATAAATATTATCTCCAACAGCAACTCTATAGTTCGATGGATATGTTAAAATTTTACAATCGTCGTGATATTTGATAGTATCTTCAATATCAATAATCGATAATATATATTTACCAAGATATGATGAAGTCAAAAGATCAGGAGATACTATATGTTCTATATTTATATAACAATCACCTATTGAATGACACTCTGTATGCTCATTAGCATTTGTGTACGGATTACCAGTTAATACAGTAACCATATCATCCAGAATCGATGTGTCAATAAATCTAAATTGACTACGAATATTATTCATAGTTTTTTTAACAATATGATCTATATCATCTTGTGATGTATTTTTAATATAAATAATTAATTTAATATCTATAGCATTAAATACGAATAAAAAGTTATAAATCAAAATTTCTATATTCTCTATATTGGTAATATCGGTTATTGCATAGAATGTTATTGTTTCATCTTTTTTTACTGATTTGTTATCGAATAGATTTGATATTCTTTGTATTGGATATGGATATCCTACAACTTTTGTTTTATCTTGTAAATTGGCCCCCAAGAAGTCCTTATGCTGTTGATCAAATGTCCAAATTTCATCAGCTATTGATAATTTATCTAAGATTGATCTATTATATTTAATAAAATGTGGTAAATTAATAATTACTATATTTTTATAGTTGCTATTATAATCAATTCTATCAATGGCAGTATGATATATTATTGTATCGATACCAGACGAAACTTCTGATGTTATTGGGCTTAAATATTCGTCATATAAACTTTGTGCTGTATTATCACCAATATTTCTTATAATAAAATTATTAGTGGATATTGCGTTATCTGCAATTCCTTTAGACCATAATCCATGATCGGTACAATATTCAAAATCACTAATTAGAAGTTTTGTTTTCATGATTCATTTGCTGCTATTATATAGTCTTCATTAATTTTGCCGGTAGTTGTTCTTATATGGTCAACCATTTCTTTATGCTGGCTATATCTTTCGAGATTGTCTGCTGCTCGTTTTTTTGAATATGGTACAAATGATGATCCTTCTTTAACGGCCCCATGATCCAGTGAATGCAACATGTGCTGTATCATTTGTGTTTTCATTAAATTTGGTTCATTCAATAGGTCACAACAGATGGTATTAACAAAATCAAAATTATTTAATGTATAATCTAATTTTATATTTTCTGATCCTTCATATTTATTAGGATCATTCCAATTAACCTTAGTAGATATATCCATAGAATCTATTGCTTCAGACCATACGTTTACAATATTTTTCCAATTATAATTATTAATTGTATTTTCTCTTGTCTTTAACTTAAGATTTTCTTTTTCGTTATCTGATAAATTACGGTATTGATCAATTAAGTCTAATGTTTTTGAAATATCTGGATACGCTCTTTCTGCATGACTTTCCATCTCATATTGTAAATTTGATAATGGAACAGGGTATCCGTCAACACTCCGTACAACTTCTGACATAGCACTATAATCAACCGAAAATACAGGAATTCCACACGACGATGCTTCTATCTGAGGCATACCAAAACCTTCGCATACCGCATATTGTAAATATACATCAAATAAATTGTATATCTTGGAAAGATCATCATCGGCTATTCCATTAGATGTTGTTGCAAACATACTTGTTGGATTATTGCAAAATTTGCAAGAAGCATTAACGCCAATATATTTTGAGGCATGATATTCTTTACATATTCTGCATCTATAAGTAAAGTATACTTTATTAGCAACATTAAATTCTAATAATAGTGATGGTATATCCCAACCATGTAATTCAGGATATGTTGTATGTAAATATAAGATACCATTATCGATTTTGGATATAAGTTCAAATAGAGCCGGTATTAGTTTTCTTTTTTGGTTACGCATAACAGATCCTATAACAAAAGAATCTTTTGGTAAGCCAAAATCTGTTTTATTTAATTTTTGTGGTTTAAAAATATTATAATCAACCCCAGCGGGGCTAATTTTATCAAAAACTTTTAGATGTTTATATTTACTTAAAGAATTTTTTGCCCATTCAGTATATGGAATTATCATATCCGCATTATTGAATATTGTAATCCATTCATTTCTTTGAGGAACCGAATCAACAGGCGGCATTATGATCCATTTGTAATATTTTCTTAGTGGAGAAAAAGATTGATAGTCAAACATCCAAGGATCACGAAAATCTATTACTATATCTGGCTTAAAATCAAGACATACGGCGTCAAATCTCCATTGGCCGTATGTATTATTATTGTTTGATTTATAGTTTTTGTATCTTTCATCAGACGGCGATACAGAATTTGCATAAACTTTCCATTTATGTTTTTTGTTTTTGGTTTCATTAACAGTACAAAAACATGCAAGTTCTGCTAGTTCATATTTATTTAAGTCGTTTAATCCATTTAATAAATTACGACTCCAATTAGCATATCCAGAATTTAATGAACTATACTCACCACATAGTAATATTCTTTTTTTTGTCATGTGTTATAAAATAAAAACAGCCCCCTCACCGATTAAGATGAGAGGGCTGATTTATTAGTTTCAAAATGCTACTGGTTCTTCTACTTCACTTTGAGTTTTCTTTGCCAACTTTGGAATCTTAGCAAAGTTATTTACTCTAACCTTTAATGTTGAGTGCTTTACTCCATCCTTCTCCCAACTATCATTCCTAATTGATCCTTCGACAAACACAAGGTCACCCTTCTTAAATGTTTGTGAGATATTCTCGGCGCCACTATCCCATGCTTCACAAGGAATAAAAGAGGTAATCTTATCCTTTGTACCATCAGCCCTTGTAAACTCTCTTGATGTTGCAACTGTGAAGTTAACAACAGAAGTGCTCTTTTCTCCAGATCCAACCTTCCTTAGTTCTGGATCACGAGCTAAATTTCCTCTCAAAGCTACCATATTCATATACTTGTTCCTTATCTTAAAAGTTTAAATACCAAACACAGTGTTATTATAGGCAAAGTGCTCAAAAAGTCAAGATCACAACTGCCACATTTTTTTAACAATAAGGCTAGTACCATCTTTATTTTTGGATCCTGCTATCAACACTGTGTTGCCCACATCAAGTAGGTGTGTGTAGTCTGTATACTGCTCCGGAAAACACACAATGTTATCCATTCCGCCAGTTGAATCAGAAACACTAATAAATGCCATTTCTTGACCAGGATTTTTACCCTTTTTAGTTTTGATAACCCCTATATCTTGTAGTTCACAAGCTATAACTATATCTTTACGATTTGTACTCTTAAATTCTTTGCATGTTGTATTGGCATTCAATATATCACAACCATCAATTTTAGAACATGTTATAGAAATGCCTAATAGATTATGCTCATTGTCTGCTATCCATTCTGGAGTATCTATCAGGCTATATGGAGGATTCTTAAGGATTTTGTATATATCTTTAATGGCCGTTAATCTTTTTGATGATGCTACGCAAGATTTTTTACCAATTTCACATGTTAGTATAAATTCAAACAATGCATTTATTTTAGAAAATTCAGATAGTTTTATATTAGTAAGAATCCAGTTCTTTTCTCTATCTGTTAAACCAGATATTGCAGTATACATTGCCATCATGTAATTTCTATTAATCTTTAGATAATCCAAAGAGCCAGAACATATTAATGCTTTAACAGCAGTGGAACTTAGTTTATTTAGTACATTAAAGCATAATTCTATAAAGGACATTGATGATATATCATATTTATTATCGCTTATTAGCTTTAATAATTTATCATACATAGAATCACCAAAGCCTTTTATATTTGTTAATCCAAAATAAATAATACCGTCTTTGAGTATAAAGTTCTGATTTAATAGTCTAAAGTCAGGAACCTTAATGGTAACATTCATTTCCGTAGCATTATTAATTAATTCTCTCATTTCCTTTTGAGGATCAATTTTATCTTTGGCAAACATCAAATATGATGTAAAAAATATTTTTGGAAAATGAGCCTTAGCATATGCCGATAAAAATGCATTAAAAGCATAACTTACAGCATGGCTTTTATTGAATGAGTATCTTTGGCTTTTTTCGATCCAATTAAACAACTCATTGGCCTCTGATTCATTTACTATCTTTAGCCTTTTTGATCCGTCCAAAAACATTTGTTTAACTTTTGCCATTTCTTCTGGCTTTTTCTTACCAATAGCTTTTCTTAGCATATCCGCTTCTTTCAAATCAAAGCCAGATATTTTTTGTGCTATTTGCATCGCTTGTTCTTGATAAATCATTTCGCCATATGTTTTATTAAGAATTGGTTCCAATGATTTATGAAAATAATCTATAGATTCTAAATGATTCTTTTTATCTATATAATGATTAGTAACACTTTTTCCATCTCTAAATGCCTCTAAACATCCAGGACGCATGATACTAACAAGAGCCGCTAATTGCTCTATATTTTCTGGTTTTAATTTTTTTGCTAAAGATTGACCAAGGCGACTCTCTAACTGAAAACACCCCTTGGTATTTCCATCAGAAATAATTTGCCAAGCCTTTTTACAGCTCAAATTGATATTCTCTATATTCAGATCAAACAATATGCTTGGTTTTGTTTTTGATTCTTTTAATAAATCAAATGAACAACCACAATCCTTATAAACAAATTTTTTCATTTTGTAAAAGAGTTTCTAAATTTTACTTTATCAAATAGTTTTCTATGTAGTTTTAGGAATCTAATTAATATCTCTGCTGTATCCTTAACATCTTTTAGAGCGTCGTGAGAGTTTTCTGACGATATTCCAAGATACTCTCTGAGTGTGTCCATTGTCAAGTTTTTTATTTCTTTTGACCCTTCAAACCAATAAAACACCAAGTTCATTACATCAATGGTGTCTCTAGGATAAAATAGCGATGAAGTTCCTTCATTTGTAACATTATAATATTTTTTAGATAATCTTTCTACTATCTTCAGATCAAATCTAAAGATATTATATCCTGCTGCTACAGGCGCACTAAAAATATTTTTCCTTGAAGATCTGGAGTGATATTTATCCAGATAATTCACAAACATATTCCATGATTTTTCTTGGGCGGGATAGGTTTTCCAATCTCCCAAAATATTTTCTGGTGTTGATCCTCTAACTGTA
>Ga0315904_10004552_pt1 | contig 19685 bp, 12 predicted proteins | sample LakEriMetagenome_6_FD_203529 | JGI IMG/M metagenome (GOLD analysis project Ga0315904, IMG submission 203529) | Freshwater fungal communities from buoy surface, Lake Erie, Ohio, United States - Buoy 12 MA120 | ecosystem: Environmental > Aquatic > Freshwater > Lake | place: USA: Lake Erie, Ohio...
GGTTTCACCCGAGTTGGGAGACCGCATTCGAAGGTTGGCTCGCGAACGCGGCTACGTGCCCAATGCGAAGATCGTCGAACTCATGGGCGCAGTGCGCCGCGCCGACGCAAAGCGCTATCAGGCCACGCTGGGTGCTTTTTCGTTATACCCCGAGCGGGAACCATGGCGGCGTCCCGACTTTGGCTACCTTCGCTTATTGCTCGAGGGAGGCAAGAGGACAGCCGAGCGGCATGGGTATCGACTCGAATATCTGTGGTTCAAGGACCCCCGCATGAGCCCGGCCCGCTTTCGGAGCATTGTCGATGCGCGTGGCATCCGAGGACTGTTCTGCCTCGGCAGCCTGGACCCCGAGGAAATCTGTCCGCCTGAGCTGGCGGGCTTAGCGGTGACAACTCAGGGGGCGAGTGTGCCCAGCGCCTTGCACCGGGTGGCCAGTCACTTTGCGGCCGATGCACGTCGCCTGTTTAGCGAGCTCCTGCGACGGGGTTACCGTCGGCCGGGTCTCTCCATTCTCGTTCACGGGGATCGGCGGACCGAGTTTGCGTATACCTCATACTACCTTGGCGTGCTCGAACGCTCGTGCTCGGGTGCGTTGATTCCCATTCTCCGCACCGACCACTGGGATGAGGTCGCCTTTGACGCCTGGTTCATGGCCCACCGCCCCGACGTGATTGTTCTGCATCAGTCGCCCGCGTTTCTTGAAGCGATGGAGTCTTATCTGCGTCGACGGAACCTACGGGTGCCACAAGACGTAGGCATCGCCTTGCTCGACAAAAATCCGGACCCGGCGCGCTATTCCGGAATGCGACAGGACCCGGAGCGTATTGGTGCCGCGGCCATTGAGAATCTCATCGGCCGAGTTCTCGTTCGCGATTTCGAGCCGCCGCGATTCCCGCGTGTAGAACTCGTTGTTGGAGAATGGAATGAGGGTTCGACGCTACGCTTAACGAGCGCGGAGGCGGGGACCGCGGCGCGGCCCCAGTTTACGTCAACTTAACGGTGCGTTGCGGCCCGGTCGGGGTCGTTTGAGGAAGAGCGTGTTCGCGGTGAGTCTACCGCGGGCGCGTTTCTACCCCGTTTGTCTCCACGAACCTGACCCCGTCCATGAAGTCCTTGTCTGTCCGCTCCCTTGCCGCGCTCGTGAGCTGCGCGTTGTCTGTCAGTGCTCAAACTGTCGCCCCCTCGTCGGTGTCACCGGTGCCCAAAGAGGAGGAGGCCGTGAAACTTTCGCCGTTCGAGATCACCGCCGAATCTGATTCTGGCTATGTGGGCCAGAACACGCTCGCCGGATCGCGCCTGCGCACGCAGTTACGCGATGTGGCGGCGGCGATCAGCCCGATGACAGCCGAGTTTCTCGCTGACTTGGCCATCACCAATCTCGTTGAGGCGAGTGAGTACGCGATCAACACCCGCGTTGAGACGGATGACGGGCGGGCGGCGGGCCCGGTCGCCGACGGCTACAACAACTCGATTCGCGAGTTCCGCGTCCGCGGTCTTCCCGGAGCTGGGCGAACCTTGAATTTCGTGCCGTATCTCGGCGAGGCCGATGCGTTCAACACGGAGCGCATCGAGATCAACCGTGGTCCCAACTCAATTCTCTATGGCATTGGCTCGCCCGCGGGCGTGATCAATGTTGCCACCAAGCAGGCGCGTACCGATCGGCGCGCGCAGAGCGTGTCGTTGCGCATGGATTCGTGGGGTGGGGTGCGTGCGACGGGAGACGTCAACATGGTGCTCCTCCCGGGTAAGCTGGCGCTTCGTACGGTCTATCTCCATGGGCGGGAGAAGTCGTGGCGCGCGGCCGGTCACAACGATCAAGACCGTCTGTTTATCACTTCCACGTGGCGGCCTTCCCGCCGGACCAATGTGCGTGCCGAGTTTGAAGGCCTGGAGCAGGATCGTTATGTGCCCCGTCCGTTTTTCGGCGTGGATCTAACGGGAGCCTGGGATGCAGCCGGCCGCCCCACGTTTTCCAACTTCAGCGCCACCGCGGCGCCGGGCACCCTAGGTGCGCCGGGAGATCCGTTCCGCGACACTGGCGCCACGGCGTTGAATGGCGTCGTGGAGCTTCGCGACGGTCCGTATATTGTCTTGTCGCCACAGTTTCCGTTCGCACAGGACTACCGTCGGTTCACGCGTTCAGAGCCTACGCCGGGGCCGATCCGGAACGACTTTGCGCGCGGGCGTTCGAATCCCCGCGCTGACCTCCAAGCCAACTGGATGGGCGGCGACTGGAAGAATCGTCGTGGCGCCGTGATCGCCCAGCAGGAAATCGCGCAGGGTCTCAATGCCGAGGTTGCCGTCTCGCACCAGAAGCAAACCTACTTCGTGCGCGACATCCAGTCGTGGAACTTTTACGGGATTCAGGGTGATCCGAACATCTTTTATCCGGACGGCACTCTGAAGCCGGCGGGCAATCAGTACTACTTCGAGACCACGAAGGCGGAGCGACCGGGTTTCGACACGATCGACTATGGTCGCATCACTCTTTCGTACGAAAAAGAGGTGGGTCGGCTCGGAGAGCTGCGGCTCGCGGGCCTCGGTGAAATGCGCAAAACCGAAACCAAGACCGAGATCCTCCAAGAGTACCTCCTGAACGGACCCGAGGTCTCGAGTGGCGGCGCTTATTTTTCGCTGCCGGAAGACGCCCGCAACACGCTCAACCACCGATCCTACATCTCAAATCTGGCCGATCTGAATAATCCGGATTTCCGCATTCCGGGCCCCATGAGCGTTGCGGGTGGTATCCGGGTGAAGGATCCGGCAACCGGTGCTCTCCGCACAGTGTACTCGCACATGATCAATCGATCCCAGGGTAACATCAACTGGTTCGAGCAGGATAACACCACGGCCATGCTTGCCGGTCAGTTCTACACCCTGAGAAATCGCCTTGTTCTGACGGGCGGTTATCGTCGCGACGACGTAAAGCGGTTCCAATCGAACGCCATTCGCGACCCCCGGGCCGTCGCGCCGAACGTCGGTGTCTGGATCCCGGTCGCCCCGCCGTCCTCTCCGAGTTCCCAGTTCGAGGGTAAGACCTATACTTATGGCGGCGTGCTCCACGTCACGCCGTGGTTGTCCGGCTTCTACAATCACGCGAATAGCATCAATCCGCCGAGCACGATCCGCATCGTGGGATCGGACCCTTCGTCCACCGATCTCTTGGGGCTCACGGCCCCGCTTCGCTCGGGTGTCACCGACGACTATGGGCTCAAGCTGAGTCTGGTCCGTGATCGTCTTTATCTGACCGCCACCCGCTTCGAAACCACGGCGGTCAAGGACACTGGCTTCTCGGGCTTCGGTTTCTCTGGCTCGGTGCGCAATATCTGGCAAGCTCTCCGCGACTCGACGCTGCTCACGCCGGCTCAGCAAGCCACGGCGTCGGATATGTTCAACTACACGTCCGCAGTCCAGGGGTATTTGTACGACTCGAAGACGGAGGGCTACGAACTTGAGGTGGTCGGCACGATCGTGCCGGGATGGTCGGTCTCCCTCAACGTCTCACAGACCGAGTCGGTCTGGAGCAATGTGGCCTCCGAAGCGCGAGCCTACATCGACTACTGGAGTAGTCCAGACCGCGGTGCACTTAGCTGGACGGCGGCTCAGAACGTCGGACTGAGTCTTACGCAAAGCACCGCTACTCCCGGGCCGGACTATCGGACCGCCCAGGACTTCCGGGTCCCCGCGGACATTCGCTCGCTCAACGACTTCACGCTCAATACCGACACCGTTGGCGAGCAACTCGTCGATCTGGAGAACAACCTCTTCAATAATCCCTTCGTTTTCGAAGGACGGCGGTTCATTGGTGACAACAAGTACAACATGAACCTCCGCACCCGTTATGACTTCCAGAGCGGAGAGATGAAGGGCCTGTCGGTCGGCGCCGGCATGCGTTTGCGCAAGAACCGCATTGCGGGTGCTGTCTCCGATTTCGACCTCCCTTCAGACACGAATGCCTACTTGCGGAAGGCCAACGGGCGCACGGTGAAGAGCACGCGGCTGACGGAGGCCACCGATCAGGCGATCTTCGATCTGCAGGTCACGTACCGTCCGCGAATTAAACTGCGGAAGCTGGGTTGGACCATTCAGCTCAACGTCAATAACCTTACAGACGAAGACGAGTTCATCGTGAACAACGCGCATCCGTCGACCGGTGAACCGGTGACCTATCGGTACCAGGACCCGCGTCAGATCATCGTCACGAACACCTTCTCGTTCTGAGCTTTGAGGATGGGGTGATCGCGAGTTCAGTTGCGGTCACCCCATTGCTTGTTCCCCCAGGGCTTTGGTTCGGGGAAGTGAGTCTTACGTCGGGTGCGGGGGGGCAGAGCAGTCAGCGTGTGCTGGTCACGGTCTGGAGGGGGGTATGCACGCTCTCGTCGAAGCGCCGTGGCTGTGGTCTGATCGGGACGGACACGGACAAGTCGGAGTCTGTGAGCTGGAGCAGCCCTGCCGCGCGGACGCCCTTGGGGGCCGTCTCCTCGCCAATCGCAAGGGCAAAACCGACGACCGCTTCCTCAAGGGATCGAAGATCGATCGTCTGCTGCGAGCCCGCGTGAAGGACTAGGTCGATCCAGCGGAGATCGGGACCTTCGCCCACTTCCAGTTTCGGGCTTGCATGGGCGAAACGGGCGTAAGCCAGCACCAGTGTCGCTTGGACCTTTCCGAGGGTGAGGCGCGCTTGGTGTCCGTTTGGGTGGAGGGCGACGATTGCGGTCTGCGCCGCCGGCCCGCCCAACTCGAAGCGCAGCCGAAGATCAGACGTGGTAATGGTCCCGTCGCGTACGCGATTCAGTGAGATGTGGGTATCGCCGCCATCCGTCACGAGCGTGACAGCGCCGAGCACGCGTCCGGCGATCTGTGCTGACTCGAGGTAGCCCGAGGCGAAGTCGTAGCCGTCTTTCAGCAGACGCAGCTGCAGGTAGCCCGGCCTTTCCGGCGTTCCCCAGTGAAGCAGGAGGGCACGACGTTGATTCCAGAGGTCGCCCCGGTTGATGGACCCCAGCGCATACTCCGGATGAAGGTAGGTGGTCCCGATGGTTTCGCTGCGCCGCACGAACTGTTGGGTTACGGTTCTTGGGGTCGGTAGTTCGAGAAAGTGGGGCTGCAAATCATCCGGACAGCGGAGAGGAAGTCGTCGGGAGTCGAGCGGGTTGATCGCGATGCCGAAGTCAACACCGCTCAAGCTGCGTTGGATCGTTCCCAGCGCAGCTGGTCGGAGCAGTGAGGAGTAGACGCGGCTGTACGGTCCGGCCCACTGGCGGGTCGGCGCGTGGAAGTGCGTGGCGATGTCCTCCCATGCCTGACGGAGAAGGGGAGCAATGAGGGTTTGCGCCTCGGGCGAAGTGACGTGGGCCTGCATCCGGGCTAATTCCTCCAGCGCCACGAGGGTGTAGGTCGGGCTGTTGTACTCCTCGAAACCGCCGTTGTTCGCGACCTCGGCAGCGACGCGGCGCAGGCGTGACATGCCGTAAGCGCGATAGCCCTCATGATCGAGGAGCTCTCCGGCGTAGAGCGTGACGTAGCTACCCATCAGGGCGATGTTGGTGTAGCCCGGTTTGACGTCGCGCTTCTGGATCGCGGCACAGGCGTTCAGGATCGCCTGTTCGATTCTCCGCATGAGATCCGTCGGGATTCGGGAGCGATGATCGCGGGCGACCTGAAGCAACGTCACGCCGTTGAAATCCGCCCAATTAAAGTCCGGCTTTGCCATGCGGGCAAGAGGCTCTTCGAGGTACCAAGACCAGATGCCGAACGTCCGACTGCTGGGATCGGTGTCCTGCAGCGCCACGACGCGGTCCAGAATCGATAACGCTCGTGCGAGATGATCCGGCTCACCGGTGTCGAGAAGCATCAGGGCGTAAAGCAGGGAGCCGCGAGTCGGGTGCACGAATCCACCCGTCAGCTCGGTGTGGTAGCCGGGGGTGGAAAATGGCCGGCGGATCATGGCCTCCGCGGGATTGAAGCGGGCTTCCTGCTCGGCGAGGAATGGAGCGGATTCGGCGCGCTCGACCGGCGAGGGTGGGGTCCAGGGTAGCGCGGTCGCGACGGCAAAGACCGTGAAGCAGGAGAAAATGGGCATGGATCGGAAGGGGTTGGGTAGGGAGAGCGAACCGCGCGTCGGAGCAGTCGGTCAACGGCTACGAGAGCGGACGTAAACCGGAGGACCTCGATCGCTGAAACGGCGCGCGGAACAGTGGTGGCACGTTGGCGGCAAGGGATGTCTCGGCGCATTCTGCGCTTGCCTAAGGTGGGCTTCGCGGGGCCGAATGAGGCGTTTGCAGACTTGCCAGATCTGCCCCAGCGAGTTCGTTCTGGAGGTCGCGTCCTGCTTTCGCTTTTTTCCCAAACCATGTCCAACGACACCCCCTCGTCCGTCTCCAGTCGTGAGCACACCGCAGCGTTCCTTTTGCTGCGTCTTTTCCTCGGGCTCCGCGCCCTGCTCGCGGGCCTTGAGAAATTCGAATCGGGCGGCAATTACTCCTTCGAAATCTACTACCGCAACATGGCCCGCATGGCCAACGGTATCACCTCGGCGTCTTTCATGCCGCTGTGGGCGACGAAGACCTTCGCTTTCTTCCTCGGCTACGTCCTGATCGCCCTCGGTCTGGCCCTGCTGCTGGGGGTCCGGACGCGCTGCGCGCTGACGCTGCTCGGGCTAACCTGGGTCGGCCTGTCGTTTGGCCTGATGGCGGTGCAGGAGAACGAAGGGGTGGCGTGGCTCGCGATCTACGTCGGGTTGACCGCGGGGGCGCTGCTGCTGGTGCGCCACAATCGCTTCGCCCTCTGGTCGGGTCGCTCCTAAGCCACGCGCGTTTTCCCGGCGATGAATCCCTCCCTCTTTCCCCCTGCTTCTGCCACCCGCCGCGAATTCCTGTCGTCGGGCGTGAAGCTCGGTGCCGCGCTCATCGCGACGCCCTACCTCGCGCGCGCCTCGGCTCCCGCTGGAGCCGGCGGCTCGCGGACACTGAACGTCGCGTTGATTGGCTGCGGCGAACAGGGCCGCGTGCTGCTCAATGCGGCCCTGAAGATTCCGGATATCCGTTTCCGCGCGGTCTGCGACATCTGGGACTACAATCGCACGTACGGCGAGCGCCTGCTGAAGAAGTTCGGGCACGACGTCCGCGCCTTCGAGGACTATCGCGAGATGCTATCCGCAGTGCCCGAGGTCGATGCAGTCATCGTCGCCACCCCGGACTGGCTGCACGCCGAACAGACGAATGCGGCGTTCAAGGCCGGCAAACACGTCTACTGCGAGAAGCTGATGTCCAACACGATCGAGGGAGCTCGCTCGATGGTCCGCGCTGCCCGCGAGGCGGGCAAGCTTCTCCAAGTCGGGCACCAGCGCCGGAGCAATCCGCGCTACATCTACGTTCGCGATCGGCTGCTCCGTGAGAAACGCTTGTTGGGCCGCATCAATAATATGAGCGGCCAATGGAATCGTTCGGTCAGCGCAGATCTCGGCTGGCCGGAACGCTTCAAGATTCCAGAGGCCAAGCTGAACGCGTACGGCTACGCGAACATGCACGAGTTCCGCAACTGGCGCTGGTTCAAGAAGTACGCCGGCGGCCCGATTTCGGACTTGGGGGCCCACCAGATCGACATCTTCAACTGGATGTTGGGCGTTAATCCGAGCTCTGTCATGGCCGGCGGTGGGGTGGATTTCTACAAGACGCACGAGTGGTATGACAACGTCATGGCCATCTACGAGTTCCCGACGAGCGAGGGCATGGTCCGGGCGTCCTATCAGGTACTGACCACCACCAGCGCGGGCGGTGGTTACCATGAGTACTTCATGGGCACCGAGGCCGCGCTGAAGATGTCCGAGAATCCGAAGTACACGAAACTCTACCGCGAGGCGCAGGCGCCGGACTGGGAAGTTCACGTGGCCTCGGGTCTCATTAAGAAGCCGGGCTACGGTGAAGAAGGCGCTACTGCGCCCTCCAAGCCTTGGGAGAAGGAAGTGAAGCCCAAGTTCGCGACCGCCGCGCCCCGCGCTTCGGTGGTTGATGTGCGGGAGACCGCCGCTCTTTCGGCGTGGGACATTCCCGTCACGCTCGACAAGGCGATCCACCAACCGCACCTCGAGAACTTCTTCGGCGCGATCCGCGACGGCACCGCCCTCAGCTGTCCGGGGGAACAGGCCTTCGCTTCCGCTGTCACTGTGCTTCGAGTCAATGAAGCCGTGGCCGCTCGCAAAGCGCTCGACTTCCAGCCTTCGGACTTCGTGGTTTAACGCTGTCTTTGGCCCACCGCTCCTTCATCGTTTGCTGCTTCTATCATGATCCTTCGCTCCGCCTCCCTCTTCGTCGTCGCCGCTGCCGCCGCCCTGCCTTTGACTGCGCAGGATCGGGTTCCGCTCGCGCTCGAACTGCCAAAGCCGCTGTTCGTCGGCACGCCGCGGCCGATCTCGCTGCCTAATCTGGAAAAGCCGCGCCAGGGCCCCCGCCCGGCCTTGATGGTGCCGGCCGGCACCACGTTGCTCTCCAAGGATAAGACCGTCACGGCCTCGGACTCACTCCCCGTCATCGGCGACCTCAGCTTCGTCACCGATGGCGAAAAGAGCGGGGCCGACGGCTCGTTCGTGGAATTTGGCCCCGGCGTCCAGTGGGTGCAGATCGATCTCGGCTCTTCTGCCAAGGTGCATGCGGTCTTGGTCTGGCACTTCCACGCTCAGGCGCGGGTTTATCATGACGTCGTGGTCCAGATCTCCGATGACCCGGAGTTTAAGTCTGGCGTCACGACCGTCTTCAACAACGACATCGATAACTCGGCGGGTCTCGGGGCAGGGAAGGATCCCGCCTACATTGAGACCAACGAGGGACGCTTGATCGACGCCCGGGGAACTAAGGGACGGTACGTCCGGCTCAGTTCGGCCGGGAATACGACCGACGAACTTAATCACTACGTGGAGGTTGAGGTCTTCGGTCAGCCCTGATCGCGGTCGCCGCAGTCAGATTCGACTCTCTCGCCGCCAACCTCCGGGTTGGCGGCCTTTTTTTGGCCGGACTTCGGCAGAGAATATTCATTAAACCGCTGTGAAAATGTGCCTTGATGAGGAAGCTCCCGCCGCTCAACCTCCCGAGCGTCTCGGTTACACCCTCACCCCAACGCGGTCCGCGCCCCCCGTCCCTTGTTCGTTTCTCTTGGAAGCGTGTCTAGGTCGAACTCGGCCCGCCGCGGGACTACCCACACGATAGCGAAAGCAGCACTTAGTCCTACGTAATGAGCTCTAACGACAACTCAAGCGGGGCCATTGCCCCTAATGCCAACCGGCTCCTGTGGGCCGGCTTCATGGCGATCCTAGCCGCGGGCGTTGGCTTTGCCATCCGCGGCGGAATCTTCGATAACTGGGGTTCGGAATTCGGCTTCACCGGCGCGCAGCTTGGCGCGATCGGTGGCGCGGGTTTCTCCGGCTTCTGCTTCGGCATTATCATCGGAGGCGTCATCTGCGACAAGGTGGGCTACGGTCGCCTCGTCTTGCTCGCCTTCGCGCTGCACGTCTTGTCCGCGGTGGTGACGTTCACCGCGTCGGGTGCGAGTGCCTACAATACCCTCTACTGGGGTATGTTCATCTTCGCGTACGCCAACGGCACGCTTGAGGCGGTTTCCAATCCGCTTGTCGCCACGCTCTTCCCGGCCAAGCGCACTCACTATCTGAACATTCTTCACGCGAGCTGGCCCGCCGGCATGGTCTTGGGCGGTATTTGCGGCTGGGTTCTGGATGACCGTTTCCAGGTTTCGTGGAAGTGGCAGCTCTCGCTGTACCTCATCCCGACCGTGATCTACGGGCTCATGTTCCTCGGCCAGCACATGCCGAAGTCCGAGGCCTCGGCCAAGGGCCTCAAGCTCGGCGAAATGCTCAAGGACGTCGGTATGGCCGGCGCCGCGGTCATCGGCCTTTTCATCTGGCTCTTCTCCAAGGACGCGCTCGGGCCGATGCTCGGCGGTCTGACTGGCGCGGCGTTCTTCACCAGCGCTTCCTGGAGCTGGGTCGCCATCGCCCTCGGCGGCGGCACCTTCCTCATCTTCTCGGGCCTCAGCGGCTGGGCGCTCGGCTCGGGCCTGCTCTTCGTGCTGTTCGTGACCCACGCCCTGCTGGGCGCGGTCGAACTCGGCACCGATGGCTGGATTCAGAACATCACCGGCAACATCCTCAGTTCCGAACAGGGCAAGATCCTCTTCGTCTTCACGTCGATGACCATGTTCGCGCTGCGATTCTGCGCTGACTTCATCGAGCGCAAGCTGGGTCTCTCCCCGGTGGGTCTGCTCCTGCTCTGCGCGATTCTGGCGTGCGTGGGCCTCAACCTCACCGCCGGTATCTCGACGTTCGCGGGCGCCCTCGTCGCCCTCACGATCTACGGCATCGGCAAGACGTTCTTCTGGCCGACCATGCTGGCCGTCGCCTCGGACCGCTTCCCGCGGACGGGCGCTGTCGCCATCTCGATCATGGGCGGCATCGGCATGATGTCCGCGGGTCTGCTCGGCTCTCCGGGCCTGGGCTACGCCAAGGACCGCTTCGCCGGTGAAGAGCTGAAGAAGGCCGACGCCGCGCTCTACGCTGAGTACAAGGCCGCCACGCCGAGTAAGTTCCTCGTCTTCTCGGATGCTTATGGCTTGGACGGCAAGAAGCTCGGCGAGGCGAAGGCCGCGCTGGCCGCCGGCACGGCGACTGAACAACAGAAGAAGGTTCACGAAGCCGACATGCGCGGCGATCGTCGCACGCTGGTTGCTGACTCCTTCATCCCAGCCATCATGGCGGTGATCTACCTGTTGCTCGTCCTCTACTTCAAGGCGAAGGGCGGGTACAAACCGGTTCAGATCTAATCCGACGCATCTGTTCCTCACCAGGGCGGTCCGCCCCGGCGAACGAACCGGTGTCCCCTTTGGCCGCCTCCTCCGGGAGGCGGCCTTTTTTTGCGGTCCGCAATTGCCCTTGCCGCCCGGCCGCAGGGTGGGGTTAGCTCCGAGGCATCATGCTTCTGGATTCGCGCTTCGAAACGCTCGCCGCGGGCCTGACCGGTTTCTCCACTTCGCTCGCCAAAGGCGAGCGGGTCCTGATTGATGCGTTTGACGTACCGGACGCGATGGTGATCGCCCTCGTCCGCGCCGCCCGCGCCCGCGGGGCCCTGCCTTACGTGCAACTGCACCGCGCTCGCATCACGCGCGAACTGATGCTGGAGGCCACCGAGGCCCAGTACGCGCCGCACGCCAACGTCGAACTGATGCGCATGGAGTCGATGGACGCCTACATCGCGCTGCGCGGCTCGGAGAATATTTTCGAATCCTCCGACGTGCCCGCTGACAAGGTCCGCGTGGTGTCCAAGGCAATGAAGCCGGTGCTCGACCATCGCGTGAATGAGACCAAGTGGGTCGTCCTCCGTTGGCCGACGTCGGCCATGGCTCAGCAGGCAGGGATGAGCACCGAGGCATTCGAGGATTTCTACTTCCGCGTCTGCACGCTCGACTACGCGCGCATGGCGCCGGGGATGAAGGCGCTCAAGGCGCTCATGGACAAGACCGACCAGGTCTGGATTAAGGGCCCCGGAACCGATCTGCGTTTCTCGATCCGTGGGATCGGGTCCCGCGAGTGCGGCGGGCAGCGCAATATTCCGGACGGCGAAGTCTTTTCCTGCCCGGTGAAGGACTCCGTCGAAGGCGTGATTCAGTACAATGCGCCCACGGTCTATCTCGGTACGTCATTCGACAACATCCGCCTCGTCTTCAAGAAAGGCCGCATCGTCGAGGCCACCTCGTCGAATACGAAGCGCTTGAACGAGATTCTCGATAGCGATGAGGGCGCACGGTTCATCGGGGAGTTCGCCATCGGCTTCAACCCGCACATCCTCCAGCCGATGCGGGATATTCTTTTCGACGAGAAGATCGCCGGTTCCTTCCACTTTACCCCGGGTCAGGCGTACGACGGCGTGGGCAACGGCAACAAGTCGCAGGTTCACTGGGACATGGTCTGTATCCAGCGGCCCGATTACGGTGGGGGCGAGATTTGGTTCGACGGAAAGCTGATCCGCAAGGATGGGCTCTTCGTGCCGAAGTCGCTGCACAAGCTCAACCCCGACTACCTCCTCGGTCGCTAGACGCGACCGCGTCGGCCCCTGCGTCGGCATGCACGCCTCGGATTCGTCGCCGGTTGCTCCGGATAGTTCATTCCGGGAGTGGCTGCGACGATTTCCGAAGACCGAGACGCACCTGCACATCGAGGGAGCCGTGCCCTACGCGCTGCTCCACGCGTGGCGTCCCGACGAGTTTCCGGAGAATCCGCCGTTCCAGCGGCCGGAGCACCGCTTTGCCTCCTTCGCTGACTTCGATCGAGTCCTGCTCCGGCATGCGCTGGCATGGTTCACCAACGTGGACCGCTACCATGAGGCGGCGAAGGCCCTCTTCGCCCGTCGCTTTGCCGAGTCCGTGCGCTATCTGGAAACAAGCTTTCACTTGCCGATGTGTGGCGCGCTCGGCGTGCCGGGCCCCGTGATCATCGATGCCATTCGCTCGGCTGCGCCGCCGGGTATGGAAGTGCGGGTGTTCGCCGGAATGCTGCGCACCGATTACGCCGGCAGCCTCCGCCCGGTCATCGACGACCTGGAAAACTGGGACACGCTTGCGGGGGTCGACCTGCACGGAGACGAGGCGGTGCCGACGCAGCCATGGACCGCAACGGTCTGGCAGCGCCTGCGGTCGGCGGGCAAGATGACCAAGGCACATGCGGGAGAGTTCGACGGTGCGGCCCGCGTGCGCGAGGCGATCGAGGTGCTCGGCGTGACCCGTGTGGCGCACGGCATTCGGGCCATTGAGGACCCCGCAGTCGTGGCTTTGGCGCGGGATCGCGGAGTGACCTTCGACGTTTGCCCGATCAGCAACCTCCGCCTCCGGGTAGTCCCGGGTTGGCGCGAACACCCGCTCCCCGCGTTGATCCGCGCCGGCGTGCGGTGCACCGTGAGCACGGATGACCCGCTGGTCTTCGGCAACACGCTGACCGATGAATACGAAGGACTCTTCCGTGAGGCGCGTCTCACGACAGATGAGCTGATCCGCTGCCTGAAGGCGGGGTGGGAGGTCGCGTTGATCCCTGAGCAAGACCGGCGAGAGCGACTTGACGCCATCGATCAGGGGGTGGCGTCGGCTCCGGCTCCCGTGTTGGAATCCGCTAGCTTGGTCTCCGTTCCGTCATGACTCCCGCTGCCGCCCCGCTGCTTTCTCCGCCATCGCGCTTCTCGCCGCCCCGGCTGCTGCGCTGGCTCGCCGCCGTGGCGCTCGTTATCCTCGCGACGACGACCGCATTCCGGATCCTCGCGCTGGGCACGTTCGTGCGTCCCGATGACTCCGCGGAGGCGATTGCACGCATTCTTGTGCTCGGTCTGCGCTACGACCTGCGGTTGGTCGCGATCTTTTTCCTGCCCGCGCTGGTGATCGGTAGCATTCGCGGGCTGCAACCGTTCTCGAGTCGTACCGTGGCCCGTGGCTGGTTAGCCGCGGCGGCGGTCGTGGTGACGGGGATCGCACTGCTGCAGATCATCGATGCGTTTCACCTCCGCTACCTGCAGCAACGACTCAATGCCAGCGTGCTCGGATTCCTGACCGATGCGGGGATTTCGGCGGAGATGGCTTGGCAGAGTTACCCGATCGTTCGCGTGAGTTTGGGTTGGTTGCTCGGATCGGCGGGCCTGGTCTGGATCCTGGTGTGGCAGCACCGCGTCGCGGGTCGTGCGGTGGAGTCCGCGACGCGTCGGTCCCGGTGGGTATGGGGGCTTGGCGCGGGTGCCTGCTGTGTGGTCGCGATGTACGGCCGGTTCAGCCAGTATCCCTTGCGGTGGAGTGATGCCTTTGACCTGCGCGACCACCTGCATGCGCATTTGGCCCTCAGCCCGGTCGAATCCTTTGTAAGTTCGCTCGATTTTCGCGGCTCCGGATACGACGAAGCGCGGGTGCGCGCTCATGCTCCACGCATGGCGGCGTACTTGGGCGCGGCAGGAGTCACGGACCAAGGCATTGACTGGGTGCGCCGCGTGCCCCCGGCCACCGGGTCAGCTTCGTCGTCGGTCCCCGTACGGCGGGTGCCGCGTAACGTCGTGTTGGTGATTTGTGAATCCTTCAGCGCGTATAAGAGCTCCCTTTGGGGCAACCCGATCGATACGACACCCTTCTTCGCGGAGCTCTCCCGCGAAGGCGTGCTTTTCGACAACTGCTATACGCCGCACTTTGGGACCGCGCGAGGAGTGTGGGCCTTGCTTACCGGCATTCCGGACGTTGAGGCGACGAAGACGGCGACCCGCAATCCGGCGCTCGTGGATCAGCACGTGATCCTCAATGACTTCGTGGCTTCGGAAAAACGGTACTTCCTCGGCGGCAGTACGAGTTGGGCGAATGTGCGCGGTCTCCTGGCCAACAACATTCGCGGCCTGCAGATCTTCGAAGAGGACGCGTTCCGATCGCCCCGCGTGGATGTGTGGGGGATCAGCGACAAGTCACTCTTCCTCGAAGCCAATGCCTTCCTCGCGCGGGAGGAAAAGCCGTTCTTTGCCGTCATCCAGACCGCCGGCAACCACCGCCCCTACACGATCCCCAAGGAGGACCTGGGTGCGTTCACTCTGATGCAGGCCACCGCAGCGGAGTTGGCGGCGGCGGGCTTTGAATCGAACGACGAGCTGAACGCATTTCGCTACACGGACTTCGCGTTTCGCGCGTTCATCGAGGCGGCTCGCGGGGAGCGCTACTTTGCGGACACCCTGTTCGTCTTCATCGGCGATCATGGCATCGGTGGAGATGCGGGCACTCGCTTTCCGCGGGCCTGGACCGAGCAGGGGCTCACGGCCTTCCACACCCCCTTGCTTTTCTATGCTCCGGGGATGCTGGAACCGCGGCGAATCTCATCGGTTGCCTCGATGGTCGACGTCTTGCCGACGATCGCCGGGATCGCTGGCATTCCCTATCGCAATAGCAGCTTGGGGCGCGACCTCCTCCGTCAGGAGGCGATCGACGGCGGCAGGAGTAATGTTGCCTTCATCATCGACCACCATAACCAGACCGTCGGAGTGCGGCGCGGACCGTGGTATGCGACGCGTCGCCTCTCGGGTGGGCAGGCCCGGCACGATTGGGCGGACCCCCAGCGCCCTCAAGCCGAGGCGGCGGACCCGGTGGCCGCGGAGGAGAACGCGGTATGGATCGAGGCGATGTATGAGACCTCGCGCTACCTGCTGTTCAACAATCGCAAGCCGGCGCCGAACGACGCGGTCGGAAAGCCCTAGGGCGTTCGGCGGGGTTAGCCAATGAGACGGCGGTCGAGGTTGCGGTAGTGGATCGCTTCCAGCAGGTGCGGCTCGGCGATCGTCTCGGCGCCATCGAGGTCGGCGATTGTGCGTGCGACCTTGAGAATCCGATCGTGGGCGCGGGCTGAGAGCTGCAGCTGATTCATGGCCGACTCCAGCAGATGCGCCAGAGGGTCGGGGAGTCGGCAGTGGGTCCGGATCTGCGTGGGCGACATCCGGGCGTTGCTGGTGCAGGGTGAGCCGCGGAAGCGCGCGTGCTGCCGGGCTCGGGCGGCCTCGGTGCGAGCGCGTAAGGCGGCCGACGATTCGCCATCGGCGGCGGCGCGCAGCTCGGTGACGGAGAGCGCGGGCGCTTCCACGTGGAGATCGATCCGATCGAGGAGGGGACCGCTGATTCGGCTGCGGTAGCGTTGGATCTGGGTCGGACTACAGCGGCACTCGCGGGTGCGGTCGCCGAGGTGTCCGCAGGGGCAGGGGTTCATCGCGGCGACCAGCAGAAACGAGCACGGTAACGTGAGCTTTCCCGAACTTCGGGAGATCGTAACGACCGCGTCCTCGAGGGGCTGGCGCAGCACCTCGAGGGCGGAGCGTTTGAATTCCGGCAACTCATCGAGGAAAAGCACACCGTGATGTGCGAGCGAGACTTCGCCTGGGGACGGGATGGCGCCACCTCCGAGGAGTGCGACATCGGATACGGTGTGATGCGGCGAACGAACGGGACGGCGACCGAACCCACCTAGACCGCCCGGCACGCCGGCGACCGACTGGATCCCGAGGATCTCGAGAGCCTCGTCGCGGTTCGGCACGGGCATGATCCCGGGTAGCCGCTTGGCGATCATGGACTTTCCTGATCCGGGAGGACCGATCAGCAGCAGGTTATGGTTTCCGGCCACAGCGACCTCGGCCGCCCTGCGCACCACTCGCTGGCCCTTCACCTCTGAGAAGTCGGCGACCTCGGTCGCGGGGTGGCGTGCCAAGGCGGCGAGTGCTTCGGCGGGCGTGATCACGTGGGGAGGGATTTCGCCACGTAGCAGGCGAAATGCGTGGTCGAGCGATGAAACCGCGACTGCTTCAAGATTCTCGACTAAAGCAGCCTCCAAGGCGGAAGACGGTGGCAGGAGCACCCGGCGCTTGCCTAACTGACGAGCGAGCCGGGCCATGGCGAGTGCGCCCCGCACCGGGCGCGTCGCGCCCGACAGGCTCAACTCGCCGGCGATGAGCGCCTCCTCGAGCAACGGACTCTCCAGTTGGCCCGAGGCGACGAGGAGCCCCAGCGCGACCGGGAGATCGAAGCCGGAGCCCTCCTTCCGCAGTTCCCCCGGAGCCAAGTTCACGGTGGTACGCGACCACGGCGTCTTGAAACCGCTATTCTGGATCGCCGACCAGACGCGGTCCTTGGCCTCCTTCACGCTCGCATCCGGCAACCCGACCATCAGCAACCCCGGAGTCCCTGCTTCCCCGGTGTTGACTTCGACGTGAACGGCTTCCGCATTAATACCCTGCAACGCCGCCGAGGTGAGGATCGCCAACATGGTGCCTGCCCGTAGGAACCGAGCGACCCCAACGTTGCAAAAAATTAATATCTTGCAATAAAATAAAGTCTCCGATTTGCATTAATCGGTCGCTACCTCATTGTGCAACGCGTCGTTGGAATCACCGGATGCATGGGCTGCGGAAAGTCGTCCGTAGCAAAACTCTTGGAGCAGCGCGGTTATCGCCGGCTGGACTCGGATGACATCGTGCGGGTGGATCTTCTCTGCCGACCGGAGGTGGTCGCGGCGGTTCGAGGCCGTTTTGGCGAGGGCGTCCTGGAGGATGAAGGCCGTTTGCACCGTGGTCGGTTGGCGGCGCGGGTGTTTGCCGATGAGGTGGAGCGCCAATGGCTGGAGAATCTGGTGCACCCCTTGCTTTATGCCGTGTGGCGAGAGCGGCTCGCCGCTGAACCCGGATCGAAGTGGGTCTTCGAGGTCCCGTTGCTCTTCGAGAAGGCTCTGGAGAATTGGTTTGATTTCATCGTCTGTGTGACCACTACTCCGGCCCAGCAGTACGCCCGTCTCGAAGCGCGTGGAATCACGCGAGAGCAGGCCGAGGCTCGCATATCCAAGCAGTTGCCTCTGGCGCGCAAAGCTGAGTTGTCCGACTATGTCATCGGCAACGAAGGTGCGCCGGAGTTTCTGGCCCGGCAGGTCGATCTGCTGGTGGGGCGACTCGAGGCTGAAGGGTCCCTGCGGCGCCGTTCCGGTGCTTGATTCCGTTTCATTTTCTCCCTTTCCCATGGAAAAGTCTTCCAAGAGTAGTTCTGGAGCAGCGGGTCGCGCCAAGAAGGCAGCGGCCCGACCGAAGGCGCGGAGTGCCGCGCCGCGGGGGCGTAGTCGCTCCGCCAAGGCCTCCGCGCCCGCGGACGAGGCGGTGCGCCCGCCCGAGGTGCTGGAGTTGTCCATCTTTGCGCGTCAGGAACCCCCCGAGGCTCCGGTCCAGCGTGAGGAACCGGTCGAGCGCCGTCCCGAGCCCGTAGTTGAGCGGGCGGCTCCGGCTGTGGAGGAAGCTCCGGCTCCCGCTCCGGCACCCGTTGCGGATCGCGCCGAGGATGCTCCGGTGTTCGTCCCCGCAGGAGGTACGGGTGAGCCCACTCCTCCGCCCGAGCCGAGCGGTGGCGGAGAGCAGGGCGGCGGTCGGCCCGGTTTTGCCCCGCGGGAGTTCCGTGGTCGCGACTACTGGAAACAGCTCAAAAAGGAAAAGCGGAACCGCCAGGGGAAGCCTTGGCACCCAGGCGGTCCCGAGGGTGGTGGAGGAGGCGGTGGTGGTGGTGGACGCGGTCCCCAGCATCCGCCGCAGCCGCCCCCGCCGTCGTTGGCGCCGAAGATCGGCGACCTGCCGGATCCGGCCCGCTTCGCGGATGTAGCTGCGCTCGATTCGTTGGCCGTTTCTCTCGCTGCCGGCGCGGGTGAACCTATCCAGCTCGACCAAATCTCCGCGCTGCCCGTCGCGGAACTGGCGGCCTATGCGCGTCGAATGGGTTGCACCATCGAGGGCCAACTGCCCAAGCGGCAAATCATCGCCGAGGTACTCAAGCGCGCGGCGTCCGCCGGTCACCCGCTCCGCGACCGGGGTTGGCTCGACCTAACCGACCGTGGACATGGATTTATCGTCCACGATCACTGTAGCTACCGTTTGTATCCGGAGGATGCGTACCTGCCGGAGTCGCTCATTCGGCGCTATGGTCTCAAGCGCGGGCATGAAGTGCAGGTGTTGTTGCAGCCTCCGGTGGGCGACGAGCGCTGCCCCTCCGTGGTGCGCATTGACTCCGTCATGGGCGGGGCCCCGGAGCAGGCCAATCACGTCACGCCGTTCGAGGAGTTGGTGCCCTATTACCCGCTCAACCGCATCCTGTTGGAAGCTCCAGAGGTCCAGAAGGACATCTCGATGCGGACCGTCGATTTGCTCACGCCGGTCGGATTCGGACAGCGCGGACTGATCGTTGCTCCTCCCCGCACCGGCAAGACGGTGCTCCTCCAGAACATCGCGAACTCCGTCTCAGCGAACTTCCCGGAGGTGAAACTCATCCTTCTGCTGATCGACGAGCGTCCGGAGGAAGTGACCGATTTCCGCCGCCACACCAAGGGCGAGGTGGTCTCCTCGACCTTCGACGAGTCCCCGGAAAGCCATGTCCACTGCGCGGAAATGGTCGGAGAGAAGGCCCGGCGCCTCGTGGAACGGGGCGAGCATGTGGTCATCCTGCTCGACTCGATCACCCGTCTGGCCCGCGCCTACAACGCGCTGGCGTCGAACTCGGGTAAGATCATGTCCGGCGGCATGGAGGCAACCGCGCTCCAGCGTCCCAAGCGTTTCTTCGGAGCCGCTCGCAACATCGAGGGTGGGGGCAGCCTGACCATCCTTGCGAGCGCCCTGATCGATACCGGCAGCCGGATGGACGAGATCATCTTCGAGGAGTTCAAGGGCACCGGCAATATGGAGCTCCACTTGGATCGCGGTCTCTCGGATAAGCGCATCTTCCCGGCTATCAACATGCTCCGCTCGGGCACGCGCAAGGAGGAGCTGATCTATCATCCGGATGAACTGCAGCGTGTTTACGGGCTGCGGCGCACCATGCAGGGCATCGGCCCGATCGAATCCATGGAGATGCTCATCCAGCGTCTGCGGAAGACGAAGTCGAACGCGGAGTTCCTCATGAGTTTGGCGCGCTAGCGGGTGTTTCTCGGGGGGCGGCTTGGGCGGGAAATCGGGGGCGAGTATGCCCGAGGCCGACGACTGGATCTTGACCGCTCTGCTGTCGCGAGGGTGGCAGCCCGTCGGAGGCGAGGGGCCGTTGCGCGTTGACGCGGCAAGAGCGTCTTCCGAAGGCTCTGGGGCAGAGGGCGACGCCCTGCGCCGCTGGGTGGGGGA